>Ga0209671_1007959_pt1 | contig 11061 bp, 5 predicted proteins | sample WorMetHERISLAND2_2_FD_187401 | JGI IMG/M metagenome (GOLD analysis project Ga0209671, IMG submission 187401) | Marine gutless worms symbiont microbial communities from Max Planck institute for Marine Microbiology, Germany - Olavius geniculatus... | ecosystem: Host-associated > Annelida >...
GGATGGGTGACTGCCTGCGGGCAGGTAAACCATCTCGGTGTGCAGCCTGCCAGCTAGGTCGACTCAGCCTTCTATCCTCCGTGGGACGGTAAACGGAAAGTGGGGACCTTGGTACAGCTGACTGGGGTTGCCTAGCCGGCCGCTGCGCCAGCCTGTGTCTGCAGACTGCACACGGTGGCCGAGTGACAGGCAGCTCTGGTTAGTGACAAAAGCACATTAGAGGCGTGCGTGTGCTCGAGACGATGCGCTATACAGATTGACGACCTTTACCTTTATATTTCCATGATATTTTACCACATCGTCTTAGATGGCTCTGGCATCATACAAATATAAGTTTCACATTGTAGCCACGATTATTCTAAAATGCTGAAATTCAAGGACTTTCAATATGCTCTTCCATCAAATTCCAAAACCTTATGACCCTATTTGGTTTTTAAGAACTTTTCACATCCTTCCAAGGATGTAAAAAGACCTATGGCCACACTGACACAGAATTCATCTAGTATGAATAAAAGAAAATGACGCTCGTACATCATCTCATTGTTGCGAATGATCTTGATGGCTGCCTCCTGGTTGGCACGTGCTGAATCTCGCACCCGGACCACCGTGCTGAAGACACCCTGTCCCGTGAAACCAAAGACTGAGTATCTCTTGTCCAACATCTCTCCAATCCGCACTCCTGCAAACGAAAGTCACCAGATGATAATGTATAGGATGGGCGTGTAGAACAAAGTTCATGGCAGACGCCGTATGATCGGCGTCCAGCCAATCACGGCACGTATTGCTGTCTGAACACTTGCCCTCTTATCACTTGCTGTCAGTAGGTCTAAGGAAAGCATGTCTGAATAATACTTGCTGAAACTTCGTAGAAAAGATCCGTTACCTCTTCAATATTTAATTGGCTATTCCCCATTTTGGAAATATAATGTAGGAGTAGACTTCTACCCCTACAATTACAATCATTACATCAGAACGTTTTGGTCATCAAACACTAACAATATGAGCCTGTACCTAACTAGAAGTCGCTCGAGAGAGTGCATATCTCCGCCAAGAGAAGTGATTTAAACATTACTACTACTACTACTACACCTACAACTACAACAACACTTGCAGCTACAACTTACACCCTACAACAACGAAAAGGGAGGGAAAAGTAATAGCCAGCATTGCTGCTTGTGCAGTTGGTGATGCAGTGACAACATTGCCATTATGAGTCATCATGTACACAGAACGATGAAAACACGGAAGGACAGAACTACTAATCTCTTAATCTCCTCCAATGTTCACTATGTTCACCTTGGCAAAGATAATAACCATTAGTTGTACAAGTAGGCTACTTAAAAACAATGAGTCAGCATTTCTGTCCAGATCGCTTATCCCACATGGGTATTCATTGACCTCCATACTCCTTCGTGGCCTTCAAGTGTCAACCGTAGCGCTTGTTTGGCCGTGCTGTCAGTCACCATTTCCTCTCCGCACATGTCTATTTTTGCAGCCGAAGCTCTGTACAGCTGCACTGCAGTTGAGCTGAGCAGCTAAAGCAGGGAGCTATGTGGCTGCGTCTGTGATCAGTGGCCACAGATACCACAGACATGCTGCTGCAGCTGTTTGCAGCGATGTTGCTATTCCGTTCGACCTTACCCACCACCCCTCATCGCCACTTAAGACTAAACTAAGCAACGACCAATCACTCTTTGCTGCTTGCTGCTGACTGGCTGCTGCATGTCGTATTGGTGTTAGCTTGCACTGAGTCCGTTCAGTTCAGTAAGCATGATTCTGTAGCGCAATTAATCGAGTGTCATACTGTGTCCCGACAGAATGCTAAAACCAGTGTGCTTCAAGTTCATGCCTAAAAATTCCGTAAGAGATGTTTGCCTGACCCACAGTTCTTTGTGTAATTTTGTGGTTGAAGTAGACCCAGGTGTTGAAGTGTTCGCCAAGCATCGAATGGCTGTACATGAACAACTTAATATCTGTTGACTTTGGTGCAGCTGTGTGCCAACTCTGGTCGGTCAATTGTCGCTCTTTTGACACGGCACAGCCATGAGTGCAGCGGCAGCATGTCCGATTAAGTAGTGACGCACTTGCGATAACGTGGGGATTTATAGTACTTCTTGGGTTGTGAATAAAACCTTTATTTGTTTATTTATTCATTCATTTCTATATTCCTGTGCTTCAGCTGCGCGTAGCCTAATGGCTTGTCTTCTCATTTTGCTACAGCTAGCACTAATACTGCACTGTGGACTGTAGGATATACACAAGGGTCATTCAAAAAGTTAGTAGACTGGCACAGTTAACCAAAAGGCATTTAGATCATATCTGGGGCCAAATTTTTGCAACTTCTTAGGAAGATCTTTGGAAGACTTCTTTTCCAAAGAAAATATGCAGATTTTCGAAACTTCTTTGGAAACTTCTTAGGAAGAATTTTGGCAAATATACAGGAAAGCACTAACCTTGTCCTACATGGAGAAAGCTGTGCAATTAAACGAAATTTGCAAAAAAGTACACAATGTTGACACTTAGCTTAGACGTCATATGTGACGTCATAGGTTATTTGCGTAATGCTGCGGTAAAATCAACAATGAGTAGGTAAAGGAAATTGACGTTTGGTCAACTTAAAAAAACAAAGCAGTGTGTAAAATGTGTTTCCTGTGGACGTGCTAAGATAAGAAGTTTTCCTAAGAAGTTTTGATTATGTCACATGGTCGGTATAAGCGAATCTGATTGGTTGAACTAGTTTAGGAAGATAAGAAAAGAAGAAGTTCTTTGGAAATGCAAAGAAAGCCGTCGAAAATTCAAATAAGAAAACTTCTTTGGAATTCCTAAATCATCTGACATAGAAAGATCTGTGGAAAATGTCTTAGGAAAGTTTCAAAAATTTGGCCCCTGGTCACTTTCCAACATACTGACATAGTCTCCTGCAAAACTGTTCAATGTCCTTCATAATCCGCAGTCGCAGAAAACTATGTTGAAAAGTAACAACATATAATGCATATCTCTTCTGCGTAACTATGAATGTCCATGAACTCTCTAGATGCCGATCATAGGTACAGCCTCATAGCTGAGCATATTTAAGACTAATGCCAGTTATAATAATCTTCCCTGTTATCCTCCAGACAGTCATCAATCTCATAATGCTGTCTATTGAAGGACTGGGAACAAACACTTTGTGAGCTGCCACTGGGCTATTCAGCCACACAAAAGAATATACCCTGGCAGCACTGATAAAGATGAAAGACAATATTTGACTTCATTCTGGTGTGTAATCGCTGTCGTGGTCATAATCCTCAAAAAAAAGTACCATTATGATAAAAGCTAGTCACTTACTGTAATACCCTTCAGCATCGTCCCAGTTGTCCATAAGAGATGCATTCTCAAACGATGTGTCTCTCCTGGCACGTATGCTTGGGCTCTATTATTATAAACGCACAACAATGACTCAACGATAACCACTTCACTGCAGAAATGCACGAAATGATACACAGGCTCGTTTCTAATTAAGCACCAACCGTTACGGCTTTTAGAAATATGGCAGTAGAGCATTTAGAACATTCTGAATTCAAAGAACACATAAAGCCCAGCTGTCTCTAGGGTGGGGTGAGGTGACTATACTGCCTATATCTGAAGGCCAGTTTCCAACCTCCGATCAAGAAACGAAAGTAATTTCCCGGAGTGACTGCAGTCCCATACATGCAATGATGAAACTGCTATATTAAATGCTACAATCAACCATAGAATATGATACAGTATTTGGCGCATTTGAATGATGGCTGCAGGCAGGAACCGTGCACTCAAAATTGCGGCCAAACTCCTGCTAATAAAAACATGGTTACCATTGACAGCCTATAGAAATTGGTTATCGCCCTATCCAACGGTACCATTGCCAACCCCCTACAATGTACCATTTAGCCACAATACAAGTGTTACAGACAACAGACAGACCGTCAACTGACTGCAAGACTCCCGTAACTGTCAGTCACATAAGTGTCAGTTACGGGAGTCTTGCAGTCAGCTGACGAGACATACATATCGTACCCAAGGCTCGATCTAATGGTCAGCCAAAAACTATACAGAATATAGTAAAAGCTTCTACACAACTAAACTAAAAGGCGCTCGTGATAGTGCATATCTCCGCCAACTGAAGTAACGTAAACTTTACTACTACATCTACTACTACTAACTACTATGCAAAGATCTCAAAGATATCTCTTGTACAAGCCGAGTTATAGCCAATTGTGTCTCAAATTCCGTTGCCATGCCAACAGGGGTCAGTGAAGGGTAAATACAAGGAAAGGGGAGGGAGAAAGAAAGGGCCACTTTGCAACAGGGAAAAGGGAAGTAGAAATAGCAACAGGACAGCCAGCATTGCTGACTGCGCTGCGGAACGTTGTTATTATGTCATCACGCAAGCACCGCTGCATTGAGTCATCATTTGCACAGACACACAGACAGAAAAAGCGATTACTTAATCTCCACCAATGTTTACTACGTTCACCTTGGTCGAGATATCTTGTACCGTATTTGTATTTTTAACTGGCCCTTTTCGGGACCTGCTCTAACTTAAGCTGGCTGGCACGAGTGAACTTCTAAGAACTGTTATAATAGTACAAGTACACCTATAAATACTACAAAATACTATAAAAATGTAGTAAGTAATAAAAGCAAAGCAAACAGAGTCAAAATACACTGCACTAACTGCTATCTAACACCGATGTTAATGTCATGATCTAATCTAGAGCATTACAGAATTATACGAGCCAAGACAAGGCGTATAATGAAATCTACTAAACGTCAATCTTGGCAATCCTTCGTATCAAAAATCAACAATAGAACTCCTCTAAAAAAGGTCTAGTCTATGATCCGTATGTTTTTGAAAATGTTGCATCTCGCAACATCCTCGCTTATGTTAAAGATATCGGCTTTTACAATCGTATATAATGTTGTTTTTACCTCAGCTTATAGCCTTGATCTTAACAACTATTTCAACTTTGCTTTTAATACATATATTAACTGCTTTTAACTAATTTTGACCACGTATGGCACTGAATGGCCTATTCTGTGCTGATGTGCCGTTAAGAAACTACTCACTCACTGAATGTCACGATCTCGCTGAATTAGCCATAGCAATTCAATGGGAACCTAAAAGACAAAGTACTCACACTGTAGTTTTCAGGCTCAATGTGGAGCTCCTCGGCAAACATGTCGATGCCATTCATAAACGGCTTTTTACCAGCGAGTGAGTTCTCGCCTTCCGACTTCTCAGACTTGGTCAGCGACGCCGCTGCTTCGGCCACCGTTTTAGCGCTCTCGACCAGAGATGCAGCATCGGCCAGCAGCTCACGGCGCTTGCTGTTGATGGATTCTTCAAAATCAAACCCCTCCATGTCGGCCTCGGCCACGGCACTGCTAGACGAGGATGAGGACGATTGGGACCTAGAGCGAGAACGTGTCCTCGACCGGGTCATTGACCTGTGAGTGTGTGAAAAGGCCGTCGGGGCGCTAACTGACTCCGAAGGAACTGAAGCGTCCCGACTGTCTTCAGTGTCAATTGGCTGCTGCTTCATTTGCTGTTTAATGCACAACGCAAACAACTTTAGATACAATGTTAAGTCATACAAATTCATCAATGTACAGCCTTTATTTTCGCACAAATTGCTGACATTTCGATAACCGCTGCTGCCTTCGTTGGAACAAACGTGCGCCAGATGTCGCTGGATTGGAAAGTATGCAATTAGTCTGTGTGAAAGTTTGTACGTCAATAATCTATATTAAAATCAAGGTTGTATATTGACGAATATGTGTAACTTATTTAATTAACATTTTAACCTACAAGTCTAAAGACTTTAGACTTAAAGTCAAAGGCTTTAGACAGAGTGACTGAAGCTTCTGTTTGCACTGTTACTTCTACTGTTTCTTTTGAATTTCAATTTCGAAAGTTACTGGGGCTAGATATAACAGAAATAGGCTTATAAAGCAGAATTCGGCCAAATGCCATCCATGCTGTGTGGCCCAGCCCTGTAGAATTTCCCGTAAAATTTGTTCATATTGTTTTCAGTGAATGAAAAGACAAAAAGGTAGTTCCTTCTCCTTTGACACGTGTTAAACAGCTAAAACATAACTTAAACATGGACAAACATTTCATAACATCAGACTGTGCTAATATAATAAACAAAAAAGCAACTGAACCTGTTCAAACTGTTTCCTCGCTAACCGCCTCTGTTCTATGATAGCCTCTTCATCCTCATCCTCATCCAAGTCAGCAATATCAATGTCTTCCCTGAAGCACGTTCACAAGCCAACCAACAAATATACATAATCAGATACACTGCAACACAGTATTGTCACAGTATTGTATTACGGAACCCCACTATGGTCTGTCACCTTGTGCGACGGCAGAGCTTTTGTGCTCCAAAGACCCGGTTGGTGGCGTGGCGTAGTTGGTAGTGCGTTTCGGCTGAAATGAAGTTACTCTACGCAGGGCCCGGTTAGTACTGCGATGGGTGACTGCAGGCAAACCATCTCGGTGCGAAGCCTGCCAGCTAGGTCGACTCAGCCTTCTACCCTCCGTGGGATGGTAAAATGAGTAGTAACTCATTCATATGAGTTACGGAAGGTGGGGACCTTGGTACAGCTGACTGGGGTTGCCTAGCCAGCCGCTGCGCCAGCCTGTGTCTGCAGGCTGCACACGATGGCCGTGCGGCAGGCGGCTCTGGTTAGTGACGAAAGCGCATTAGAGGCATGCGCATGCTCACGATGATGCGCTTGAAATTGACAACATTTACCTTTACCTTTACCTGAAAGATTTCTACAATCCGCACGAGAGGAGCCAACCAAGTCCAGGCCAGCTCATACCACGGCTACCAATGCCAATGCTTCACTGCCATTCCAGCTTTAGGCTGTGTTCACATAAACACGAGTATGAGTCTGGCACTGTAGGGGTACCCCGTATACGAGTTCCGGCAAACACGAGTTTGCATGTATTTCAATGATGGCCATTCACCTACGTACGAGTTACCTGTAAATTTCACTCGTACAAGTAGCTTCTGTGCAGGTCGTGTTTATATCCAACCCATGCGAAGTAAACTGCCCGTAAATAGCACTAACATAATTTATAAAAGCTGTGGCGTATATTTGACGTCAGAACTGACGTCACTGTAAAATTGTTCATCATTAGAGATGTGCGGTTAATAAAATTATTAGCGATATGATGGAATAGGGCCCATATTGTTTTTTTAATGGCGAAGCATTTCCTCGATTTGATTTTATTCAATATGGCTGACACGCGTTGAGTTATGTGCTTGTACAAGTGACAGTGAACATTCCATTCGTACGAGTGAAGCTTTTACGAGCCATAAACAGAAACCCAGACTCGTACTAGTGTCTATGTGAATGCAGCCTTAAAGCTGTTTACTGATAACTTTTTGTTACATTCAGGGATGCCGTGCGGAAACGGTCGCAGCGCTGGGCAGGTGAAACAGCCTGCCTGCCCCAAAGGTAAGGTAAAATTAAAAGGTAAAGGTAAGGTAAGGTGAGGATTACGGAAATGTTGCAGTATGATGATGTTGATTACTACAGCTCTGAAATACCATCGGCATATGATAACAAGTCACAAAAACCTGAAAAAGCCTAAAAGATGTCCATGTTAGTTAAGGACTGCTGTTGTACAATGTGTACAAAAACTTCTGCAGTTTCATATTAACAGTTTTCTTTAAACAATGTCACGATTACTAATGTGTAGTTAATATTCTGTTTTAAACTTTATGCGTCTGCCTGCTGACTCATAATATGCTACTAGCATTCCTAGTGAAATACAGGTGACATAATTATTCGCCGTTAGAACTTAGTAGTTAGGATTTTATTATCAATTTAACACAAACATCCAGAGTAGTGATGATTCAATATCAGGATTTCAATTTCGATACGATATCGATACGATATTTTACAAAATATCGCAATATCGATATCGATATTTTAAAATAATATGTATGTAAATCTTATACAAGCACAGAAACAAAAATGTGAACACTGAGCAAGGCAGTATGCTCTATTTAGATAATAAGATATGTTTTTAGGTGAAATTATACTTCGATTGTAGTTAAATTACGACAAGATTAACTCGTCCCACTTGTGATGTTTCTTTCCAGTCAGGCAGCATAGTAAAGAATCTGTAGAAAATATCGTGATATTAACAAAAATATCACGATATATCACAATATTTTTGAATATTGTGATATATCAAAGAATTCTATATTTTTCGACGATACGATACAATATATCGATATTGAAAACGATATATCGATATTTTTGATATACTGAATCATCACTAATCCAGAGTTCAAAACTCCACCAGAACCGCTTAATTCTTACTGACTATCGGAACTGCAGCATCAAATAAAGAATTGTGTAATAAAAAATTCTCAAGGAAATGGAATGCTAGATCAAAATCCTGATATAAATGATCACCAAAATCTAACTTATTGTTCCCATCCCTCCAAAAAATTCCACTCAATCTCTTTCACGATGCCAACTTCATCATTACTCACCTAGCACTTAGATCCTCCGGTCCTTGACAGGACAATGGGCAGCAAGAGTTCGCCACCTGCTTCTGTTTGTAGCCAGAGCCCGGACGCTGTTCCAATCGACTCCTCGGTCCACCAGGTCTTCTTTAAATGTAGACCGCCAAGTCTTCGTTGGACAACCTCGTCGTCTGCCACTACCACGAGGGGTCCATGACATGGCGTGATTGGCTGGTCATCCAGGTGGCAACCTGATGATATGACCTGTCATCCGAAGTCGTCTCTCTGCTACAATGTCCTGTAATATTCGCTGCCCAGCCCGGCTTAGCACCTCCAACTTCATCATTGGAGACAATAAACTATCAGCATGCAAAAAAGTTCATAACAAACTGACACCCGCAACTTACTCGTCATCTGAATCGACATCAATAGTAAGATGCTGGCCCTCGGATAAGCTGCCCTTAAACATGTCCTCTTGGCATCGTTTGCCGTGACTCTCTGACGTATGATGACCACGATCTCGATCTCGATCTTGATCTCTGTCTCTATCCCGTGATGATCTCCGATGTCGACTCCAGTCCCTGACAATTATAAAATAATTCTGAATAAAGTACCGGGTAGCATTTGCGAGTACGACCATGCCTGACATAACTGCTGCATGCTTTGTTAATTGTATACTTATTACACAAATTATAATCTAATACACACCTTAAGTCATTCGCTGTGGCTAGCAGCAAAGAATCGCAAGTGTCATAAAGTCCCATGTCACCACATGAACGCACAATCATACAAAGCACACTTAAAGGTCCGTGGTCACCAAAATTAACATATACATTTTATCCATTTTCCTGAAAGTGCAGAATTTTATGATAACTTAGACAGTAATATCGGCGCCTAGCGTTCTGTCAACACGGAAAAATTTACCTTTGAAGTCGACAATCTACGAAAACGACGTACAAAACGCACCGCCATGATCACCTGCGGTGACGTCATGAGTTTAGCCTATAGACGTCATGAATTAATATTCATGACGTCTATAGGCTATGGTCTAGCCTAGAATGATGCCGTTGTCGGCTAGCCATTAATATTCATGATCTATATGGGCTAGGGTCATGACGTCACTGCGGGTACTGATAGATTACAATATTTCGCATAAGGTAACGTAATGCCGCATTTCGTTTGAATTCATGCATTAATTTCATATATTTATGAAGCTCAAATCGACATATTATATATACGAGGTTAAATGTCTAATTTAAATCTACAGAAATTATGCGAGTGAGTTTGACCGTGGCCATGGACCTTTAAACCTATTTTTACGCATGAAAGCAGCTACTGCTTGCAGCGTGTCTTAGCCATCGCAATCCTGTCCGTCCATCTGTCTGTCACATAGATGGATCAGTCATAAGTTCGAAGGGAGTCACCCCGAAAGAGGGCGGTAAAATTTGCAATTTTTTGCCAATAAGTCGTTCTCTCTCAGTAACACTGCGAGATGGGGCCTAGGTTACTACTAAAATTTATGTTAAAAACTGTTCGGTTTATATACAGTGTAAAGGTGACATTGGGGTTATAGATATAAAACAGCAAAATTCACTGTACAAATTCAAACTTTACCATTACACAGTCAGCAAAGTTCTTCTTATTTAATAGTCAGTTGTGTCAGAAATATTTCCGCCAAAAATTAGTAAAATCTGCTAATCTTTCTTCAAGTTACGATCGATAATGTCGGGACATTTTTTCAGGTCTTCTGTTTATTTCAAAACATATTTTGCTTGATCTCTTTCCCTAGGTAGTACAGAAGCATATGCTGGGTGCGGTGGAAATTGGTCATTTGACGGCAAGTTGTGTCAAGAATATTCACACCAAAAATTATCATAATCTGATAACTGGTTTTCAAGTTACAGCTGAGAATGTTGGGGATGCTTTTTTTGAGATACAGTGTATATTCAATACATTTGCTTCATGTTTGCTTCATCGTGTAAACACTCCATTAGGCTGCATCAAATCCTCAGACTGTATGCAACAGCACTGACCGGTTTCTGTCCGGTGACATAGGTCGGTGTCTGTCTGGGGTTCTATCACGTTCATGTCGGTGGTCAGGGCTTCTCCGTCGCTCCAGTCTGTGACGGTCAGACGAACGCTGATCTGAAGTCGAACGATCAACCACTGTTTCCCGCTCACGGTTTGAGCGAGGCGAGCGAGGTCTCTCCACGTCTTTTGTGCTGTCCTTGTGGCGGGAGACTGGTGATCTCCTAAGCACAGAAACACCAAAACATACAATTCACCTATTACGCTGCCTTCCCAACAGGCTGCAATACAGGGAATATGGGCATTGTTCCTCGTTACAGACTTATAACAGCTGGCAGAAAGGCATTCTCTTTCGCTGGCCCGTCAGCTTGGAACAGTCTCCCGACGTACCTGAATGATCGCACACTCAATCTGGACTCTTTTGAGCGTTTCCTTAAATCATTTTTGTTTCAGATGTACTGATAACGCATTCAGCGCACTAGAGATTTCTTTGAAATGATAGTGCGCTATATAAATG
>Ga0209671_1007960_pt1 | contig 11061 bp, 4 predicted proteins | sample WorMetHERISLAND2_2_FD_187401 | JGI IMG/M metagenome (GOLD analysis project Ga0209671, IMG submission 187401) | Marine gutless worms symbiont microbial communities from Max Planck institute for Marine Microbiology, Germany - Olavius geniculatus... | ecosystem: Host-associated > Annelida >...
CCCTGAAGGTTTGTGCTACATTTTGCCAGTCTTGCATTTTCGCCACCTGCAAGTTTCTGCTGCATTTTCATGTCTTGCATTTTCATGTCCTGCATTTTCAACGTTCCCTGTGTGACAAGAACTTTGTGGCTTAGTTTTCTTGAACCACCCTGTTTAACAACATGTAATTACAATGATAATGCGCTGCAGGCGATGGACTTGCGGTGGTCAAGTTGTCAACTGGTGTTGGATAGCGACGTTGAAAGAAGCATCTTCCGCGCTGCAATCGATGAGTGTCGAACTACGTCCGTTGGGCCCATTTTTATTGTAAGTCAGATATAAGATGTAGGCTCATAGGTTTCAGCACAGTCGACAGTGTATTATGCCAGTGTAACGAGGCATCAAAACGCATAATACACTGTAGATACCGTGCTGAAACGTACTTATTTTATGGCCGTGATCGACGCCGTGTTCTGCCTGGTGTGGACGCACGTGTGGTATACAAACGCGATTCTATCAGTCGTCACGCTCGAGTGGAGTGAGATATAACACACTCCATCTGCTGAAATGTACGCGGTTTGGTGGTGCATGATTAGCGCGTCGGACTTGCGATAGTGAAGTTGCAGGTTGGACTCACGACGGCTCTGTTATCTAGGGTAATAGACCATGGCAAACTGTTTAACTTTAGACACACGTAGGGTAGGCCTTTATCAATCGGCATAATTTGATACGCGTCTAAAAGCCGGGAAGGTAATGGCGGTAGACAGTGTTGGATAAAGTAGTCAAAAATTCTATACTAGAGTAGAAGTTGAAGTAGTGACGCATAACACAAAATGCGACAATTCTGCACTGCTCCAATTTTTTTCTGCTCGCTTTGCTTGCAGATTAGGCCTACTTGTAGCCCCAATTTTTAAGTTTGTGCTACCACCATGCTTTTTTGCTTTTATTGCTTAAACTGCACTAAACTTGGTCAGTTAATTTTTTCCAAAATAAGTAAAATTGTTTTCACGCTAAAATGCACATCCCACTGGGGGAGCTTACAGCGCTTCCTCAGACCTTCTAGTTGGATTAGAGATGCTACTTTCAAGGCGAATGAACACAATGAAAGAAAAGGGAAAGAGAAGGAAAGAGCAGTGGCGTAGGCAAGGGGAAGGGGATTTAGTTCCCCCAATCCTCCAGACAAGACATAAGCATACGTTTAAACCACAGATGTAAAAAAACGTTTGAAAAAATTGTAAAAAACGTTAAAAACTGAAAAATGTCGTACAACATTTTAATAAAACGATTTAAAAACGTTGAATAAAAACTTTATCCCTATTAAGATGTTGTGGTCTCAAATATGCTTTTCAAAGTGATTGATAAAATTTTCAATAAACGTTTTAGAAAATAAAAAAGTTAAAAACCTAAAAAATGTAGCAAAATTTTTATTTTAGGTGAAAAAACGTTTTTTACATTTATGGTTTGAACTGCACGAAATTTGCCAAATTGGTCGGTTTATTTTCTAAAAAATAATAATAATTAATCTTACCAGATCTCGTCTTTTAAAGCTAAAATGCACCAGATTTAATTTCGGCTGCGGCTCCGCCCCAGACCCCACTAGGGGAGCTTACAACGCTCCCCCAGACCCCCTATAGCTGCATTTCAGGGGTCTTACTTCTAAGGAAAAGGACGGGAAAAAGAAAAAAAACAGGGGAAAGTAGAAGAAAAGAAGAAGGAAAACTAGAGGAATAAAGAAAGAGAAAGAAAAAGAGAGAAAAAGGAAATGAGATCCCGATACTTTTCTGGCTATGCCACTGCGAAAAAGGAGGGGGAAGGGCAACGAAAAGAGAAAGAACGGAAAGGACGGAAAAATTAAGGAAAGGGGAGTACGTCAGAGTTGGGGGAAAGTTGCCTCCTGGCGCTAAAAGGGGATGGACGTCCCTGGTCGCAGAGCTGTGAAAGATAAACATTATTTTTTGCGCGCGACAGCAACTACTGTTGTAGTGCGTCTTAGCCATCGCAATTCTATCTGTCTGTTTATTTGTCTGTCACATGGTAAATCAGTCAAAAACGATGCAAGCTAGGATCACCAAATCTTCACTGTCGGCTGCCCGAAAGACTCTAGTTTCAGCACATGTAAAGCTTTTCCATTAATTCAAAGGAGGTTATCCCCAGCGAGACCGCTGAATGAGATGAAGGTGGGGAAAATTTGCCACTTTTAGCCAGTAAGTCGCTGTATCTCAGAAACGGTGCGAGATAGGGCCTAATTTAGTATTAAATTATTAATCATTAATAGAAAGTCGTACACTGGCTTTCGATTGGCATTAAAAGCCAGAAGCAATGACCTTGGATGACTTTGAACGCCAAAATAGGGGATTTTATGGATTTTTTGGCGATTTTGGGTTGCGACACACATTTCGAAAGCGAATTGCATGTCATAGACCGGGACAACCTGCATTATGAAATTTTCAGCATCAAACGTAGTTTTCGCTAGCAGTGGGCCTTCATACATGCACGGCTGTTGCGCGTCCCCTTTTGCGTTAGCCGGCCTTTCTTGGTAGTTTTACATTGTTAGCCATTTTTTATCCGTTGCTGATATACAGGCGCTGGTAGGTCAACGTTACGGTGCCAAGGAGCTTCCAGCGGCAATCCCCGTGGCCGACTTTGATCGTATTCGTGAGGCGTTGTCAAGTCGGCACAGCCGCGACGTCAAGAACGCGGTCTCACTGCTCGATGCCTGCTACCAGCTCGACGAAAACTCGCTGGAACCGAACCGAGTCTACGTACAGACAAATCGAAACTTCGATCAATCACTAGTCGACGCGCCCGCTGTAAGTGACGTGTAGTTAACGCGTTACGGGAGAATTTTTACCTCCGCCAAGGAGGTTATGTTTTTGCCGGTTTTTGTTTGTTTGTTTGTTTAACTGTTAGCAAGATAACTCGAAAAGTTATGGACGGATCTTTCTGAAATTTTAAGGGAATGTCGGGCATGGCATAAGCTACAGGTGGTTCACTTTGAAACTTTCGTTACCATTGCGTTAAAGGGGGCATAAGTGAACCGCTGGCAAAGCGAAGATGGTGACGCCACCTGGCGAATAGCTTTGCCTTGGCGGAGGTACCTGCGCTCTCCGAGTGCTTTCTCTAGTGCGACATCTTCTCTACCAATATTTGATTAGTCTATACAGTTATGAGACTTGACAAAAAACAACGTATTGTTTTGCTTGCTGAACCACCCAGCAGAATGTGTTTCTACGGTATTTGATGTAGCTTGCGAGCGATGATGAACGGATGGATGACTGTCTGCGGACTTATAAATCATTTCAGTTTACAATCAGCTTCCCAGGTCAACTCAGCCTTCCATCCCTCTGCGGTAAGTAAACCGAGTAGCCTACCGGCCTACTTGTCAGCGATTAAGGCGGGGTACCTTCAATTGTATCAGGTGGCTCGCGGCGCCGGTGACACTGCGTGATCCCATATGGCAGGTGACGCTCAGCGTTTCTTGTGTCACTCTGCTTTCTCCTGCCTGCTGGTTCAACTTGTCCCCTGTCCGTCTGTGCTTTTTCTTTTGCTGCGCTATGCGGACCGAGTTGTCTTTCAGTAAACGAACGAAAATGAACTGAACTCGACAGCGATGGTGCTGGCCATTGCTGGAAAACGTAAGTTTTCAAAAGAAAATTTTTATGTTTTAGTTTTTTAAGGTTTAAAACGTTTTTAAAGGTTTTTTAAATCTGTTTAATGAACAACGTGCACAAAAATACAACTCAGAAATAAAAAATTTTATACACCCTGTCCGTCACAATCACATTGTTTTCTATAAATTATAGCAAAATAAAGTAATCAAAAACAGGATTAAAATATATGAAATAAAATATGACATGCAATAAATTTCACAACAAGTAAAAGCCTTTAAAAAACTTAAAATTGGACTTTTGAGGTTTTTAAAGGTTTTCTTACAACATGCGTAAAAAATCGAGGTTTTTTCGGACTAGTTTTCCAACCCTGGTATTTGCTGCGTGTATAGCAGCAATGTCAGCCTCAGCCACAAAATGAGTCGGAGTACAGCTGGGAGGATAGACTTCAGGAGCTTCATCGTCTGGTGTATCTGGGCATCAGTTTCTGCGTCCAAGATGAGACCATGTCAGCTGATGAAGCCGCCTCTTATCTACTTTCAGGTGAGTGCTATAGTTTGAGTCGTACGCGTCGTAAACAGGTATAATTATGATTCGAAGAATACAGTCTCTTGACAGTGACATCTGTGATATGCTATCATCTAACAGAAAAAAGGCACCTCAATATCATTCAAATAGTTATAAGTGATCATATAGTACTGACTACAATCACCTTTGTCTCAACGAAAACTAAGAATATCAGAACTATTAGACTGGATACTCTTTGGAGACAAAGAATAGTACTACAACGAAACAGCAACATCTAATATCAAAGGACAGTGATCAGTAGGGACCAACTAAATTCACGATTTCACGGCCGTGACATTTTCTGTGAAATTGACCTCCTTCCGTGAAAAACGTTGATTTCCGTGAAATCCGTGATTTTTCGTGAATTTTAGCGCTTTTAGTTTAATTTATGACAATTCCAGAGTTTTATCAGCAGCTTTTGTACAGATGTTGCTGTTTGCTACGTGTCGCACTTTAGCACTAAGTGGTTGACATTGACTGTCTTGAGTTTTGACTTAGTGTAGTAAATATTCGTTGTTCTGAAATTTCTTCTTTTGCATTAGCACAGCACCTCGAAATAACGTCTGTGTGGCCCGTGAATTTCCGAAACTCTTTCCGTGAATTTTCCGTGAAATTTGACACATTTTTAAAATTCTGCCGTGAAATCATGCATTTTTCCCGTGAATTCGGTTGGTCCCTAGTGATCAGATACATTATCACCACAATCAGCTATTCTAACATCCTGAACCTGACAATACAATCTTTCAGAAACAGCAAAATGATCGACTGAAGAACATGCACCAGTAGATAGAACTCTATAAGTAGATTTATCATCTGTGCTTATCTTGTCATCAACAAACTTTAAATGCAAATCTTTAACAAAACTGTGTAGGTGTCCACATGCAACATCTTTATCACTCAACTCAACATTTAAATCACCACCAAACAACACGTCATCATACTGTAACTCAGAAATCTCATTAATGATATTAGCAAGACACTCAATGTATTCATCATCTCGGCCTACCACAGAAGCACACGGCAAGTATACATTAATTAGTAGTAAATTATTAATTTGTAGAATGATATACCGTTTCTGTAAACTAATTAATTTTGTTAAAACGGCAAGATTCTGATTTATATAGATTGCTACACCTCCAAAAGGACGAACAAACAGACAGTCACGTGATACAGCATCATCCATAGCAGTAGAAGCAAAACAAATCATGTTAGAATTCATAGTATTCAATTTATCTAATTCAAAAGGAGCTAACCAGTGTTCTTGCACAAACAAAATATCAGACGATGAACTTAATGACCTCAGTAACACTTTACCCTGATTAAATCCATGTAAGTTATAGGAAACCACAGTGAGTTGACGACTATCCTCCATTATTTGTCTTCTTGAATTGCCAGCTTCGTATAATGACACCCTTTGCCCAGATATCAGGACTGAAAATTGCTTGCCTCCGTGTTGCCGGAATGCAGACACGGAAAGCAGTAACCTTGTCTCTTTCACCTTTCTCCTTCAACCACGATTTCGCTTTATAACATGATAGAACTTGTATGTCATTAGCAAGCAAATAATCTTGAAGCAGAGCCTCTGTACAGCCAATATCCAAGTTGTCCACATGAACCATTGTTTTCTGCACAATCTGGATTCCTGGCTTCACTGCTACATTATCATCAGAACTCTGTGTCCCAAATATCTTCTGTTCACCATGAACAGGTGCTGAAGTTCTAGTTGGAGCTCAACCAGCCGCCTGTGATGAATGATTACCAGATTTCACAACCGCCGAGAACCTCAACTTCTTCCGACTCACAGTTTCCCATGAATCAGTTTCATGTGAGTTCTCCAGCTCATCTGACTGACCTTGATCCAGACCAGAAACTTGCTCCATACCCATTGAACAGTCCATATTGGAGAGCTCAGGGTTCACATTATGCACAGTGCACGGCAGAATAGAACGTTGTTCCAGCGCGAGTAATCTCTGTTCAAAAAGGTCAAATTTCTGCACAACCTTGGCAACACTCATTGAATCTGCATTCAGGAATGGAATGCGCAACAAATTTGCCGCAACAAACACAGGAAGTTCATCATTAAGCTTTTGTTCATCCACGATATCGTACAGCGTTATCAAATCATCGACTGTCTGTTTGCTTTTGTTTGGTCATTGCCGTTTCGGAAGGCGTGGCAGGTCGATATCATGACCAACATGTTGAACAGCAGTTGAAATAGCTTTGAACAAAATCTCCTTTGCCGTGCCTAATTCTTCATCCTTATAGAAATTTGTCAACACTGGCTTCAGCTTATTAGCAGTTAACTTCTCATAATTGTTTGTTAAAAAACACAAAACTTCCGAAATAACAACATTCACCATAACATAGAATATCTATCATTCAAATGGTAACGAGTGCCGTGAATCGTCAGGGAATTTCATAGTGTCTGGACTGGAGAGTGGTTACCATGTATATAAACTAAGCAAATCTTCAACAATAGAATTATGTAGGGCGGGACTTAAAACCCTACTCACTCACTCAACAGTAGAAATAACTAAAAATTACAGCTTCCTGCTCACGTCGCCGCTGCCTATGCTTGGTCATAAAAACTGCGAAAAACTGAAACATAAAACAATATTTACAGTTGGGATGACAAATGAAAATAAGTTTTAAATGTATATACCGATTTTGGAACCCGTTGCATGTATTTTGCTGGACGACAAGCTAAACAATATGTACCGTACAGGAAGGTCGGACGATAAAACAACATTTTGTTGACTAATAGGTACGATGCCCATAAAAATCTAAACACAAAAAACCTGACCTGACAAGTGACAAAAGAAAGAACCATCACAATGTGTGGCAAATCTGGCAGAGACAGAAGTACATTACAGCATTACCATAAGCTTAGACAAGCAATAATTTATTTGGTGATTAAAAATTTGCTAAAAACTTAAAAGGCAGTAAGACGTTAGAAGTCGAAGAACCGATCGCTTGTTGACATTTTTGTCGCAGTCTACAGAAAATAATGTTCGTTTTGTTTTGGCATTTTTCTTACTTACTCACTTTTGTGAGGTATGGCAGCAGCAGGTGCGATGTAAATATTCTATGCGTTGACCACACCCCCCCCCGAAAAAAGCAGTGATTGTAGTTATTATTGTGTTATTTGATAATTTTGCAATACGTAAAATGGTTAGCAGAACTAAATAAGTATTTATACGTCACCCGAAACCCGGCGAATAAATTTTTTGCAATATTAGCTTGTCGAGCAACATGTTAGGATGGAATTGGTCAGCTGGTAGTGAGCACCTACCTACCCCTGTCCTCCAATAGACAGCATTATCACATTGATGTCTGTCTGGAGGATAACAGGGAAGATTATTAGGACTACCATTATGTTAATTAAATATGCATGCGTATAATGCAGTTCTTACAATTTTAGGTTTAGCTTTTTGTATCTTGTATTTTGTGTTTCTGTAAAGGTTAAACTTAAGGGGATGTCAGACAAACGACAAAATCGGCCGATTTTATCTGCCGACAAAATCGCCCGGGGTAGATTTCAGTTTACGGACGCACCCTGTTTATACGCTATTTTTAGTCATTTTTGCTATCGAACATTTATAACTGTCAATTATTATTTTATTTGTCATAATTGCATATCTAACCTTGTTACATTGTGCTATTTTATCGCTTATTCAGCATGCTTTCATCGGTACGATATCCTGTGTACTGTCGTTAGGTTCAAGTTGCCTACGTCCGCGTATACAGGTCGCAGCAAGTAGTCCACTGACTCCTCCTCCATTAGCAGTGTTTACAGTAGTCAGGCTGTCACGGTTGACTTTCACGCTGTTTCGCTATGCCTTATTTAAGTATGATGCCCGCGCGTCATTTGTCGTATTTGTGCTGTTTTGCACAATCTCACAAAATCGCCCGATTTTGTCGGCCAAGATAGAGCATGTTCTATCTTCGACGATTTTGTCGGCCGACTTTTTGAATATCGAACAACAAATTTTGTTTATGTTGCCATGGTGATTGTTTACAACGGAAGATGAATATTTATTTTAGTTATTTATTGTGTTTGTTATTTATTTTCGTTCATTAGATGCAGAAAAAAAAGTGATGCAAGTATTATTTTGCGATCTGCATTCGGCTGTTGTGCTAGCTGATATCGTACAAAGTAGCAGACAAAAATATCAGTCGTGTGTCATAGTTCACCGATTTTGTCTGCCAATTTTGTCGGGCAATTAAACCACGCCCACAAAAGTCGGCCAACTTTGTCGTTCGTTTGACATCCCCTTTACTGTTCCATTATTAGCTGCGTTTTTCATCAGCGAACGGGGCGGGGCTGTCATGTTCATTTACATATTCATGCAAAACGATATTAAACCAACGTGGTCTAACACATAAAAATAGCTGAATATTTTAATCTAGTTCAATGTTAAATACCATAAAAACCATTGAACTAAATATTATATATAATTATTACATCATATTTAGGACTAAGTCAATGATAGAAACCAAAACAACAACAGACACGCCTACCACAGAGTCACGAGACTACCGTAGAATGACTACGACCACAGTTTTATCTCGGTAGGCAGATCGCGTTAGTGGTTGACCTAGTTGAATAATGAGCATCCAAATAAGGCAATAGAGGCAGAGTCTGGTAGAACAGCCCCGCTCTGTTAGCTGATGAAAAACGCAGCTCTAGTGTGTTTGTGTTGTTAGGCCATCCAAAACGCAGCTACTGTATACTGAGGGGTGGTACTGTGGGAATGCTACTTTTGCCTCTTACAACAGTACACGTGCAGCTCAGCACATATTTGAATCAGCAGATTTTTTATGCTTGCACACTTTTATCATTTTTGATGTAGTGCAAACACATTTTGATTAGTCTGGGTAGTTTGCTGCATTGCTATCAGGTCGGATTAGGGGCTACTGTTAAAAGTGGTACAGAAAAGCATTGATTTTCTGTACACTTTTGAGTTTTGATGACCTTATGTCAAATTGACTGTCACAATCTAAATTAAACTTTAGGTTGGTATATTTTGCATATTGTCCCCATTGTGCACCAAATTACACAGATTTATACTTGATTTTTAAAAACATTTTTTCAGGTTACACTCCTCAATTCCTATAACTTGGGAGAGGCAATGATGGACACCTCATTCTCAGCACATATCTGCTGTCCCATTTTTTCACAGCTTTACAAGCTGCTCTGTCGGGTTCACAAGTGGGGTGGCAACACTGTACAGTCTCATAGTGATTGATGACTGGCATAGCCTAATGGTGTCACAGTGTGTTATATTGTGTATCCATTTATTGTCCATTATTAGGGAATGATGTTGCCATTCAGCTTTTTGAATGCATAAACGTAGCAGTAAACAGGCATTTGTACCTGCTAATCAGTCAGTTTTGCAATCATTTACTTATAATCTGTTTTTATAAGCTATGGTGAAAGCAATGTTCTCATTGTGCCTAAAATGGGTTTCAGTAATGCTGGTGGATAACAGGCTCCTGTGAAATGTGTGAAGCTGACTGTGTATTAATTTCTTATTGGTAGCTAAGCAATTTTACTAGTATTGTATGATATGTAATTAGTAAAATGTGTTTATTTTCATTATTGCAGATACTAAAGATGCGAATATTGTTGATTGCATTGTTTGTGGTGACTGCTGTACACCTACTCGTATGTCCATACACTAAAGTTGAAGAGAGCTTTAATCTTCAAGCAATGCATGACTTATTGTATCATGGAATTAACGTGGACAAGGTGAAATAGTGTAACTTTTGTTCAAAATTTAATCTTTTTTGCATGGATTAAGATTACTGTTAATTTTTTTTATATATCGGTATGGTGCTGTGCTAGGTATGGTAGTTCTAGCTTGTAGTGTGCAGCACCTTATGAACTAATTGGTGCACAGTTTTATAATGCAAAGTACAGTTTGGGGTCATGAGTGGGTTATAATGTGTACATTTTTACTATGTACAATTTGTGACTGCACTGTCTGGTATGCATACGGTGCCATTTAATGGCTACATTTGGGTGGTTTTGTGAATAACTTTTGCTGTCATTGTTGACTGATTGCAGTATGACCATTTGGAGTTTCCTGGTGTTGTACCACGCAGTTTTCTTGGTCCTATTGCAGTCAGTGTCTTTGCTGCTCCACTTGTTCAAGTAGTTGACTTATTGGCTTTCGGCAAGTTTATGTCACAATACATCGGTAAACATTTTTGTTGAATGTGGTAATAGTTGATGCATATTAAGTTGCATTTGCATGTTTGAAAATTTTTTTTCATTTACCTGTTATTTTAATCTTAGTGTTCACAGTCACCGATACATTATTAATTCAAGCATTTTTATATGCAGAAGCTTTAGAGGTCATAGGTCATAATTGCGTAAGAGGTTGATAGGCATATATGATAAATGAAATTTTCATTGTAAAAAAGTTTTAAATTGTTAACGAATGTTTAGTTTGCAATGATTCACTGGTACTGTGACTTTCTCTTTTGATTTTTTAATGCATATTGACTTTACAATTTTTATGTTTAGTGTGCATTTGACATGCTGTGCAGTAAAGGCAACTTTGTTACTGACATGCTTTTGTTTGATGTGCAGTTCGTGGCTGCCTTTTTTTTCTCTGTGTGTCTGGATTGAATCGTTTCACTTCAGCTGTTGGCAGTAAACTGGGTCATGGCATCCAGAATTGGACATGTATTCTATGTTTGACCCAGTTTCATTTGTTGTTCTATGCTAGCAGACCACTGCCTAATATCTTTGCTCTCTGCCTTGGTCAGTTCTTGTTTTGCTGTGTTTTTGTGTCAAGTTATGGTATCACATGCACCATAGTTGTTTTTATGACTTGTTGATGCTACTTACCTGTAAGCAAGATTTATTTAATATCTGTATTGAAAGGTATTCCTGTTG
>Ga0209671_1007962_pt1 | contig 11059 bp, 2 predicted proteins | sample WorMetHERISLAND2_2_FD_187401 | JGI IMG/M metagenome (GOLD analysis project Ga0209671, IMG submission 187401) | Marine gutless worms symbiont microbial communities from Max Planck institute for Marine Microbiology, Germany - Olavius geniculatus... | ecosystem: Host-associated > Annelida >...
GATGGGGTGTTTTCAAGATCGGTTTATTTTGGTATGGGCAGTGTGCAATTATTCAAAAGTGCACATATGCACCCCCGCAAAAATCAAACGTTAAGTATACGAAAAATCGTTATTATCTAGCAACAAAAAAAATTTCTACATTTTCTAACATTGCTATAATTAACTAATCCAGATTACTTCCAACAGCAATAAAACTGCAAATATTTATGTAAAAAAACTGTTCAGTTTATATACGGTGTAAGGGTGACATCGTGGTTGTAGATATAAAACAGCACAAATCACAATTTAAAAATTCAAACTTTACCATTACACAGTTAGCAAAGTTCTTCTGACATTGTGTAATGGTGATGTTTGAGTTTTTAAATTGTGATTTGTGCTGTTTTATATCTACATCCACGATGTCACCCTTACACTGTATATAAACTGAACAGTTTTTTTACATAAATTAATTATTATATATTGGTTTGCGTGATTATTGGTTTGTGTGATGCATACACAGGTCGCCAGATGGCAGCAGTGTGCTGTGCAATAGTGCTGATAATTGCCTACGAGTCTTCAACTTGACTAATTGCTTACAAGCCGCACATTCTAATGTTCCGTCCTTGATGGTAAGAATAACTTTCATTTAATTGTCTTTCAGTGTGAATACGTTTTACGCTTTTTATCAATAATGAAACAAGAATTCACTAAAACCTGCTATTTTTGGGGTTCAGGGTCATTCAGGGTCATTGATGTTGACATTCCTAGGAAGCTTGTTGCCAGTGCTTGTTATGATATGTGGCATGTCTGTGTCTATCTGCAACCATTTTCACGCTAAACGAGCTAATAGCGCTAAAATAACGTTTTTATAGGGAGTGCCCCTATTGTTCCCCTTCGTTCGAGGGGACCCCCTTCATCCAGTGGCATGAAGTTTTGTCACGAAATACTAGAGACTTTAAGCTATCATATGGTGAAAACTCGAAGACTCTATCTCATTTGGGCTTGGAATGGTACCGGAACATGACAGACACCACAAGACACCAAGACAGAATTATCATAGCTAATATGCGCTAATATGCTAACTCTCGCATGTAAAAATGGACAGGAAAAGGTTGTCTTGTTAATTTGAATACGCTGTATTTATGGTGTATTCTGAATTTTATTGTGTTATTTATGTGTAATATTTGTTGTGTTGTTTTGAGTTACTTTGTATTATTATCTTTGCTGATTAATAATGTTTTGGGGCATAGGAAGGGCATTCTGTCTAAAAAGTACTGATTTAGCAATATCTTAGAGTGCATTTAGATACCTTTAAAGAACTGCTGGCAAAATCAGATACTAGTCAACTTGAAATAAGGCAGCTTACAATGATTAAATGTATCAGACATGTGTATGTGTGTGTTTTGGTTCACTTCACATATTTTATATTGTTATTTATTTTTATGACATCTCGAATTGTATGTTGTTAATGATGAGATTCTGTCATTGAAGAAACTTCTCGATAGAAGTAGTAACTAATTAGCTACATATATGGATTAGTAAATGAAGGTTTCATTTTGGTGACTTTGTATAGCTATCAGGTTAGATTCTGTGTTTGTTTGTGCTTAACAACAAAGTCATCTGCAGTGCGAGTTCGTGGTCAGGAATTGATCTATGATTTCTGCTGGTATCCACACATGAACGCTGCATACCCGGAGACATGTTGCATGGTCGGCACAAGCCGTGACAATCCTATCCAGCTGTGGGACTCAGTCACTGGTCTTCTGCGATGCACCTATCGTGCATTCGATGACATGGTCAGTGTTCTCGACTTGAAGTATCATCATCACTGCATGGGTGGATTAAGACTTAATGAAAATGTTGAAGCTATTCTGCACTGTGTTCTACAGTTCACGGACTATATTTACGGCTATTGTTTAACATATTACAAAAGCCTAGAGTAAAATTAGGATAGATTTTACTATGTGTATGATGCATATATGTACAAGATTGACGAAATTGATTACAGTGACAATTATGTGAAAGAATCAAATATAAATTCATTTAATGTTTTATGAGAGCTCAAGTGGAAAGTGGAAAGTCATGCTTTCTGCTATTAAAATTGCCAAAAGGGTTACTAGTGGTGAGAGACAACTGCAGTAATTTTGGAAAACCGGGCTGTTTAAAAAACTGTAGTATTGGAAGAACAATTTGAGATTTCTGACAGATGGTATATTAGACATAAGATAGTTGCAGCTGAAGAATTGCAGATGCAATGCAATGCTGTCATGTTTGTTCGTTATACAGGACGAACTTACAAGTGCTCACAGTGTAATGTTTAGTGCTGATGGACAGCGGCTTTACTCTGGTTTCACGAAGATGATACGAGTTTTTGATGTGTCAAGACCAGGCCGCGACTGTGAATGTCGACTAACATATGGTATACGCTTCAGCTTTTTGCATATCAGCTGGTATACTCGAAGTTTGTTCATTGGTTGTCAGTTTGTTACACATTCCATACATTTGTGTTTCTCAAAATACCGTTTTGTCAACAGTATTAAAATTATTTTACTTGCAGATTTTAACAGCAATTATTTGTATGACATTGCTGGGATCAAAGTACGGAGGTCAGTTTTATCCCAGTGTCAGATAAATACCGGTAGCAAGCTACTGATGAGACTTGTTGGATATTTGATATATGAAGAAAAGTGGTAGTAAAACTACCAGATTGTGCAGCACAGTATACTGTAGAGATTGCTTGCATTTGTGTTTTTTCTGTAGCAAAAATGGGCCAGTCTGGAATTATTTCCTGCTTGGCACTGAATCCTCAGATAAACACAATGTATGCTGCTGGATCATTCAATAGAACAGGTTTCTCTGCTGATAATTTTTTCTATAATTTTTTATGTTACCATGCATGTCATCTCTGACATAAATATTCATTTGCAAACTCGTTTGTGCATTGGGCGATTATGAGCTACGATAATGCTCAATCAATCAATTAAGAACATTTATATAGCACCAGTAATCAATAATCGAATCTGAGGCACTGGCATGTGGGTGACTAGACATGATAGGCAGACAGAAACGAAAAGGTGAGATTTAAGACGGGATTTAAAAGTAGCAAGACTTTTAGTCGTACTTGTTGTTAGCACTGATTCATACTACAATAACTTTATTGCAATACTTTGTTTTTAGCTCCAATCTGGTTATGGATAAAAACTGCTTTTAGAACAAGATATCTTATTTTTTTCGTAATTAAATTTTTAATGTCTTAGTTGAGCGTGGAACTTGTCTGTAGCATCAGAGATCAGTTCAGTTCAGTTTATACACTCTTCAAAAAATTTCTCACAGGTCAAAGTTGTGGCACCTCTTGCAACCAGTCATTTATCATAGTCATCAGTGTTTAGTGTTAGGTCGGGTCCCTAGAATTAACTTTTTATGAATTTTCAAGCAGGAGTTTGCAGATCTGATTTGCTTTTAGTGTCACATCCAGCAGAATCAAAGCATCGAAGGATATTACCTTACCTTAGCTTACTGTGGGGATAGCTTAGCAACCAGTGTTGCAGCCAAACTGAAGGGTGTTACTGTTTACACAGTTTTTGTTGAAATAATAGTACTGGTGTGCTTGGGTTACAGCCTGGCTGCTTAATGATTATAAGTGGCATCCAGTGTTGAATGTCTGCATCAGATACTGCCAGTAGTGAGAAACAAATGCTCATTTGTACAGCTAGTGATAGTTAAATTTTTATAGTTAACTTTTTAATATTAGCATTAGTTAATCATTAATTTAATTTTTAAAACTAGACTGTGATCATTGTCAAAGAACAGGTATGCTTTCACTTCAAATTGTTATCAGTTATCTAGCTTACAGCTATGAAATGCGCTAAGACACAACCACTAAGCATTTTTCATTCAGTTTTGTAGGCAGACTGGAATGTTCACATTCTCTGGACATTTTTCAGTGCTTGTAATGATGAAAGCTTAACGGTCCCTATCTTACAATGCTCTTCAACTGATGTAACATTGGTCCAAAATATTCGTTATTAAATCATTAATTTTTTTCGTCATTTAAGGTCATTAGTGATTAAACACATGATTAATTGTTAATTTCTGTGGTTGTATTTGTTTGAGTTATGTTGACTGTGTGGCTGACAGTGGCGATATACACTGAGCCGCATGGAGACATGATGTGTATGTATCAGGGTCAGCAAGGCGGAGTCACTCACATCAGATTCTCCCCTGATGGCAACTTGTTATTTACCGGTGGCCGAAAGGTATCTCACAGACATTGTGATAGGAATCGTGATGTCTTGTGATTATTGTTAGTTATTGAATATTGATGTCATTTGTACTCATCAGTAATTCATTTCATTGGCATTTGGAAGAACATATTTGAAAACGATGTTCGAACAATAAACATTAGTAGGACTGACAGTTTACCATGGAAAATTTTGCCAAATTCTGCAGGTTAATTTGCAAAATTTTGCAGCTTACTGCAGCAAAATCATCCAAACTTTGCAGCTCACCATGGCCTTCCGTTTATAAGTAAACTGAGCTTTATCCTGTTCAGAAACTTGAGTTTCTGAAGGGCCGGCTGGCATAGCGACATTGTGCTGAGTTATGCTAGCAACATACAAAGGAAATTAGGTGTCTTTTTTCATTCTAAAAGTGCAATCTGTCAAGTTGCATTGCATTTATTTACGATTGTGCCATATTTTGATAGCTATTAGTAGGGCCCACAGCTTTTGGCAGTTAGTTTGATTTTTTCATGATAAAAATACGTCCTCAAGTCAAAAATTATACTAATCGCTGGTGAATTTTCAACTTCTGCAAAATTCCGCGGAAATTGCAGAATTCCATGCCAAAGGAAAAATTCCGCAACTCAGCTCGAAATTCTGCAGCCCGCGGAAAACTGTGGGCCCTAAACATTAGACTATATGGGGTGAAATGCAAACAACTACATTTTATTGATTCTCATAGGATTGCTTCTCCAGTATGCAGTGATTGATTTTCTCCAAATGAGCAAAAGCATATCACAATGAATCTCTCGACAGTTTGATCTGACTCACTAGTTTGTATTTGTATTATATTATATGATGTTGTGCGTTTCATTCTAAAGGCCTAGCTGACTGTCCCTGTATGTGCTGTTGATATCAACAGGCCTAAAGTTACTACGGTATGTCAACATGTAAATGTTCTTTGCTTTACGGCTTTTGTGTAAACTCAGTATTAGCTTGGTGTCATTACTTTATCAAATTTGCTGTGTTCTGATTATTATTTGGTCTGTGTAGGACCCAGAGATTTTATCTTGGGACTTACGAAAACCAGGCGAGATACTTTATGCACTGCAGCGAATTGTGACCACCAATCAGCGCATGTATTTTGATATTGACAGGTACGTTTTCTTTTTTCATTGATTTATTCCGTGACTGTTAAGTGAACATATTGCGATATTCACTTGTACCGGGTAGCGCAAAAAAAAACGTCTCAAACATTTGCATGCATTATTCACCTGAGCAGTTGAAATGAATCAGTGCAAAAGCATATATGTAACGATCATACATCTACAAATATGTGTAGGAATTTTCGCCTGAAACACTTCTGTATTAGCTGTGATACAAACAAAATAGCATCACATGCCATAAAGCAATTTTTGCAAGCGGTTCATCATTTGCGTTGCCGATTGTACACAAGTTACGCCAAAACGTTACAGTAGGCTGAATCATCAATCAGCACTACTGATCAGCAGAAAATGTGCTGAATAGGTTCTCCATTCTCCTTTGCTACTGCTGCTAGACGCTTTTTCCACTGCTATATGGCTTTTCTGATTCTGGTAGTCTGATGGTTGTCATCATGTCATTTGTCTCTGATAACATTCTGATGATCTTTGAGGTTTGAAAAACTGTTTACGCATTCCTTGATAGACATAGACAAGTTTTTGCCAGGTATCGCAAACTAAATAATGAGTGGGGATTCAAATCTGTCGAATGTGGTGTATATTTTTGTGAGCTGATGAAATGGGCGTTTTGTGTCGTAGGCAATTTGAGTTGCTTCATGCATTGTCATGAAACGCTGTTTTTACATAATTGGATTTTTAACTCGTCTTACGTCATTAAGCAGCATTGAGTGATGTCATTAATGAGGTCATTGAAATTTATAAATAAGTAAGAATACATATTGGTCTACAAATATGTGAAAGAAAATTTATCTCTATAAAGTATACGTGCCCTTATAGGTACGTAAACTTCAGGGCATTTTTTTGCGCCACCTGGTATTTCTATAGTTTTATGTTTGCTTTGTTACTTTGCTACACCCGTGCATGGAATATCACCAGCTATCAAATGGAAACTAAAGATATTATTGTTTCAGCTAATGTTTGGTCACCATTGTTTGTTTACATTTTTTCTACATTCAAAATAGTCTGAGAGATTCAGGTTTATCTTTGGTATTTATCTTGTAAATCACTGGTCATCTTTGTAAGTAATTATTTCTTCACTGATTGATTGACTGACTGTCTGTTTGACTGTGTAATGCGCATAGCACCGGGCAGTATCTGATGTCAGGTAATCAGAATGGCACGGTGTCTGTCTGGGACCTGACGTCTGCCCCAGTTCCGCAGCTCAATTCTGATCCTGTTCTTCCCCCAACTTCAACATTCCTCGCACATGACAATGACACTGTCAATGGACTCAGGTGTGTTCACGCGGTGCTGCTTGAATGTGCAATAAACAGTGCTGTGCATTGGAATATCGTTTTGCAGTTTAAAAAAAACTTGTGAGTTGGAGAACTTTCATAGAAACCTATAACAGAGACTTGCTAAAGGACAGAAGAAGTCGGATGTATGTGTTGTGTTGTTGTGCTCAGGAGTCTTTGCCTCAGGTGGAAAAATACTGCAAAAGGCCAAGGGCATTTTACCACCTGAGGCAGAGACAGTGTTTTTTTAAACTGGAAATATTGCCCAAATGTGGGCCATTTTGGAAAGCAGTAACGTACAAAGTCGTAAAATATTGCTCCATCAGTGAATAGCTTAGGTTCAGTGTACATCATGCAACATGATCTGATCCAATCACAGCCACACATTACACTATGATGTATAAAAACTTGTGGGAAACAATTCCAATAAAACCTTTTAGTGACCTCTGTCACTATTTGTACAGTGTAATGTGTGTGTACTTGTTGTTGATTGACAGCTGTCACCCGTCACTGCCGCTGATTGCCACGGGCTCCGGGCAGCGACACTTCGCCGTCTCTCTGACAACTGACAGCGACGTCGAAAGCAGTGACAGTGATGATGATGCAAGTCGATATGATAACTCCATGAAGATCTGGCGCATGAACTAGTCAATGCTACGAGATGCCTGCTGTTGGAAGAGAACATTCCAGTGTTTAGATTTTACATTGCATACACTGTTGTTAGCTTCAATTAGTACTAATTGTTATGCACCCATTTACTGCTAGCACGGCACGGCTCTTAGCTGTTGTCAAGTCTGTCAAGCATTCTCACACACACACATCGTTTTAATGATCTTTTCCACTTTACTTATGTTGGCCATATTTCCCTTAATTCTTAGTTTCCATCCTCAGGAGACACACCAAAACTCTGCACATCTCGTGTGACACAATTGCACCATGTCTTCTTTGGACGTCCCCTCTGTTTATTGGATGTCCCTTCTGTCTAATTGCCTCAGTTCCATTGTCCTGCATTGCTTGATCATGTCTGCATCATCTTTACATCAGCAACTGTAATCACTGTTCTGATCAATTTTAATCCAAACAATTCTCTAAGCTTTGCTAAACATTCTATTGTCATTGATGTAGTTAGAAATACACACTGAATTCAATTCTGTTATTTGTGTCGTTGAAAGTCATCCTTACTGCGCATAATATGAACTCAGATGCTGTCACCATAAATCAGTGTAACTTTCGTGCATTTTTGTACTTGAACATTTGGTTTAAATCAGATGTTTGGTATAAGTAATGAAAGTATTTGTTTTTTTGTTCTAGTACTGTATTTATTTTGATGATTTCTTCATGTTCAGATAAGCAGCTGTTGTTGAAATTCTAGCTGTATTGTTTGTGGCTTTGAACTATCTGGTGGCAGTGTATGGTGTGTAAATGCATAGCAATTATGTGCACTTCTCAGTCAGTCTCTTGAGTCATTATATTTGTTTCTGTTGATTAATCAAAGCTTGTTGCTATTTATACAATACGACAGAAATAATGTCAGTGCTGATAAATTCACGTCACATCCAACTGTAGCCTATCTCTCATATGAATGAATACATTTGTGACAGCACTAATGGCTAAGCACCCGGTTTTCTGCAGAGTATTATGCTGAATCTGAATTCTGTAGAGCATTTCAAAAAATATAATATAGCTCTTTAGAGTTAAAACTGTCCAAATCTAGGAACTCTAGAAAAAGAAGGTAGTTGCAGGAGCTTTAGTCTTCTGCTGCACTTTCTGATTAGGTTTTGAACACACTCGTAACATGTTGCAGCCATTGCATGCTCTTTATCCACAATGAATAACATGACCACTTATCCTCAAATAATGTTTTTCTACATCCTAATAGCCACCCGTTCAGCACTTTAATATTATGATGGTATTTATAGTCAGAATGCAATGATGCACTGGTTCAGCAATAAGAGGATGCATTAGCATTCAGGTGGTCATATCTGTATTAAGTAGAATGACACTGGCACTCCATAAAAAATGATATTAGAAAAGATGGCACCATTACATAGACCTATAAGTGGTAGCAATAACATTATGCAGCACAGCAGATGATAACTGTCCACTTGCAAAGCAATAAGACTCAGTATCTAACGAAAAAAGTAGTGCCAAGCTCTTCCTGATTAAGTTATTTTTCTTGCATTGGTACATACTTATCTTACAGCGAACAACAAGAAAAGACCAGCTAATGCAAAGGGGAACGCGCAACAGCAGTGCATGTTTGACAGCCCAGTAAAACAAAATCTAAGTTCACCCATCCTGTCAACCATGTTTCTTTTACAGTCGCCAGAGGGCGTCAGACGACCGGCGGCTAATTATCTGTAGTGTTTTACTCGTACTCGCCATAGGGCATGACCTGTCTCGCTCAGCCAACGCCATATTGGCTGGAAATCGCGAATTTTCGCTACCCCTGTCATTTAGCACCCTCGCTCGGGGTGACCCTTTTAAAATTTATGGAAAAACTTTGCTGATCCTTCAACTAGAATGAGTGAACGAGTAGGGTTTAACATCCTGCCCGACACAGTATAAGTCATTTCGGGGACAGCCTTTTCAGGCAGAATGCACATAAACACATAGTAATCGAACAGTAAGTTTAACCTGAACAATAAAAATAAAGAAACAGAAACACAAAACACAAAAATGAGCTAAACCTAAAATTGTAAGAACTCCATTATACGCGTGCATATGCAATTAACAATAATGGCAGTTCTAATAATCTTCCCTGTTATCCTCCAGACAGTCATCAATGTGATAATGTTGTCTATTGGGGGACAAGGGACAGCTGAAACTAGAGCCTTCCATGCAGCTGATGGTGAAGATTTGATGATCCTAACTCACACCATTTTTGACTGATCCACCCATGTGACGGACGGACAGAATTGCAATCGCTAAGATGTGCTACAGCAGTAGCTGCTGTTGCGCGTAAAAACTGTTACAACCGGCAAAGGCAGATAGGACAAAGAACCACCAAACTTGAACCTGTACTGCTATAATATTATGCAACAACACCTTGTTTAAAATTAGACATGGGAATCAAACTGAACCCAACTAAACGCACCAAACTCAAACCGTTTTTACACGCAAAAGCAGCTACTGCTTTCAGCGTGTCTTAGCCATCGCAATTCTGTCCGTCTGTCACATGGGTGGATCAGTCAAAAACGGTGCAAGCTAGAATCACCAAATCTTCACCGTCGGCTGCCCGGAAGACTCTAGTTTCAGGAACTGTAAAGCTTTTCCACAAATTCGAAGGGGGTCACCGCAAACGAGGGCGTTAAATGAGGGGGTTAGGCAAAATTTGCAATTTTTGGCCAATAAGTCACTGTATCTCAGTAACGGTGCGAGATAGGACCTAGCTTACTATTAATCACTAATAGGAAGTCATACACTGGCTCTCGATTGGCGCCAAATTCAATGACTTTGAACGCCAAAGTAGGGAATTTTATGGATTTTTTGGTGATTTTGGGCTGTGACAAGTCTATCATTCACAAGGTGGCGCCACATACGGAACTATCGTTATGCGATCCAGATAGAGAATTTGGTATCTGTATATTAACTTAGCGTGAACACCCCAATTTTCAGCTAAACTACTGAACCGGAACTGCTATAGGCTTTCGCGTGTCTCGTGAGCATTAGCTCACATTTCTTGTTCATTAAAATGAACCAAACCGAACGAAATGAAATTGTTTGAGCTAATACAACCAAACTGAACCCAAACTCTGCAATCTAAACCATTGGTTTGGTCCCTACAGACATATGTAGTACTTGCTTGGTACAATTAAGTAAATATACTATATTCAAGTGCAAACAAAAACAAGACACTTGGAGTAGTTGCATATTTCAAGAAAATTTATTACCCGAACATCACTACATTGACTTTGAGACAGATACTGTTTGGAGCTGATAAACAAAACTACATAGTAGTAAAATGCTAGGTCGAAATACTTTGATGCAACAAGTAAGAAATCTAGTGAAAACCAAATCCGAACTGAACCAAACTTTAACAGTAACCGAACTGAACCCGAATTCGAATTTTTTTGGTTTGATTCCCATCTCTACTTAGAACCATCTTCACTTCACAAAATGATGCAGTAGATATATTGCAAAAATGACTGAAGACTACACTGTGTCTCAAAAAAACCGGACCCCTATTACGTTTTGAAATAACTCCAAAAAACTGTGCCTAATAATAACAATGATTAGCTGAGAAAATCGTCAAAAGATACTCAATATTCTAGTGTGTTACGGGCTTACGATATTTCATAAAATGGGGTACCAGCTTAGGTTGGATGTGGATGAACTGAAGCAGCGCTTGGTGGAGGTCTGGTCTGGCCTACGGCAGACCGTTGTCGATGACACAATCGACGAA
>Ga0209671_1007963_pt1 | contig 11056 bp, 6 predicted proteins | sample WorMetHERISLAND2_2_FD_187401 | JGI IMG/M metagenome (GOLD analysis project Ga0209671, IMG submission 187401) | Marine gutless worms symbiont microbial communities from Max Planck institute for Marine Microbiology, Germany - Olavius geniculatus... | ecosystem: Host-associated > Annelida >...
ATTTGTAGCTGTACCATAAAATCGAACAAAAATAAAAATTAACATGGCGACGGCCACCATTTTGTATTTTAGCACAAAGCATAACAAATCAGCTGCCGACTGAAAAAGGTTTATAAAATTTTGCAGGTATGTGGTTAGTTGCTACTGGAAATAAATTATGTGACCAGAATCAAGAAAAGTAGTAAATTCAAGATAGCGGTTGTCACCATTTTAAATGTCGTTCATTACTTATAACTGCTTTTTCATTCATCTGCATGAAATTTGATATGTAAACTAAACTTGCGGTTCCACATACAGGTTTGCCATAATATTTAACAAATAATAAATGTACAAAACATCAGTTTATACACTTGTTAACGGCGACATGCAATGAGTGACACATCGAAAACAGCAAAAATTATAAAAAGGTAATATCACTCACCATCAAATCGCCTAACTGTCAATGTGCTGTTGAATAATATCACCTTTTTATGATTTTTGATGTTTTCAATGTGTCACTCATTGCATGTCGCCGTTAACAGGTTCCACATACAGGTTTGATGTTTCGTACATTTATATTTGCTGTTTTATTACAATAACAAAGTTTTTATGTTGATGGTCAAGTATAAACCATCTGCTTTACACTGCCATGAAGACACTAAACCTTAAATACTTTTGGGGTCACGATTTTGATCTTTAGGGGTCACGTGACCATCGTACTCGTTGAGAACACTTTCCTATTGGTGGTCATTATGATCATGAATTTATCTTGCACAGATACGGAGATATGGGGCTTTAAAGATTTTGGGGTCAGGAGTTTGAGCTTTTGAAGTCACGTGACGTCATCGGTCGCGTGACCATCGGACTCGGCGTGAGCACTTTCCTATTGGTGGTCAATGATGACCATGCGCCTATCTTGCACGGGTACGGAGATACAAGGCTTCGAAGATTTTGGGGTCACGAGTTTGACTTTTTGGGTCATGTGACGTCATTGGTCACGTGACCATTGGATTCGGCATATGTGGTTTCCAACTGGTGGTCCGTTGTAATCATGCATCTATCTTGCACCGTTACGAAGATATTGGGCCCCAAAGATATTGAAGTCACGACCTTGACCTTTTGCGATTACGTGACGTCATCGATCACGTTTCCATCGGACTCGGCGTGGGCACTTTCCTATTGGTGGTCAATGATGACCATGCGTTTATCTCGCACGTATACGGAGATACGAGGCTTCAAAAATTTTGGGGTCACGAGTTTGATCTTTTGGGGTCACGTGACGTCATTGGTGACGTGACCATTGGACTCGACACATGTGGTTTTTTATTGGTGGTCCATTTGAACTAAGCGTCTATCTTGGACAATTACGGAGATACAGCGTTTTAAAGATAATGGGGTCACGAGTTTGACCTTTTGAAGTCACGTGACGTTATCGGTCACGTGACCATCAGACTCGGCGTGAGCACTTTCCTATTAGTGGTCAATGATGACCATGCGTCTATCTTGCACAGATACGGAGATACGTGGCTTCAAAGATTTTGGGGTCATGAGTTTGACCTTTTGGGGTCACGTGACGTCATCGTCACGTGGCCATTCGACTCGGCATATGTGGTTTCCTATTGGTGGTCCATTGGAACCATGCGTCTATCTTGCACCGTTACGGAGATATAAAGCCTCAAATTTGCATTTGCCCATGTTAAAGGCCAAAAGTTCACTGCGCATGCGCCGTGTCACGTGACCTGTAGGCAGGGCTCCAAAATAACCACATATTTGGAATTGCCAAGTCCACATTGCTTATTTACTATACAACTTCTGTGAGGCTACGATGACGATTAAGGGCCGTTTGTAAATGAAAATTTTTTACATAGGCATGTTTATCAAGGCCAAAACGTTGACTGCGCTCCCCCGTGTCACGTGACATGTGGATAGGTGGTCCAAAATAACCACATATTTGAAATTCCCGAGGCCATATTACCTATTCACTATACAACTTTTATGGGCCTACGATGGCGATTAGTGGCCGTTTATAAGTGAAATTTTTATAGGGGAGACCGGGGTTGGAAGTAACAGGGGTTGGTTGTAACATTTGTTATAAATGCGTGCGTGTAGCGACAGAGAACCAGCTTCTCGTTGTGGAGCATGCGCACTAACCTTGTTTACTGCAAAGCCTATAGAGTAAAACTAGGTCGTGCCACGCACCATTTCCAGTTTAGTTGTAGGCGCCATATTGATTCCACTTCATGTGTTGTTGGTAGTTGGTAGTTTTAAATTTGTTGTAAGCTGTCGCGGTGTGTAAATGCCGTGCTGTTTGGCACCAAGCTGCTCGAATCGCTCGGAAAATGGGATCCGCGTGTTTCGCTTTCCCAGAGGCTTAGAGCAGCGGAAAAAATGGTTGGTGAACTGTCGGCGAGACCACTGGATTCTGACCAACTGCAGCGTGTTGTGTGAGGTAGGAAATTTTAGACGGGGCAGTTCAGCTGTCGCACTAGCGATTACCTAACTCTAATCGTAATACTAGCTTTTAGCTATTCAAGGTGGTGCAAAAGCTGAATTGACTCACAGTGCTGCCGGCTGTGTCTGTATCATGGCCATCCAGGGGCGGGGCGGAACTACGGGACAAAGCAGGGTTTAGTTTTGCTATACAGGACTGCAACTCTTGACGCGGGACTGTGTTGGGTCAATTAACGTGGATCTGGCCTAGACTAGCTGCGGAACTCGTAAACTTGTGGGACTGTGTACTTTGATGTTGAACTGAGTTTTGACACTCGCAGGATTTTGAAACTTCATTACATTTATTATTTGGTAAAAATGCAGTTTAGCATTGAGATCCACAGTCCGACAGGTAAGTCCGCCAGCACACCGAAGTTTGACATAGTTTGTAATCTGCGGTGACTCAAGTGAAGTACCTGCTGACTCAACTCACTGTGATGAAGAGCTACATCTATTGTCCGGATAGTAGAAATAATGCCCTTGGTTTAGTTAGTTGTTTGCTACTGAAGAATCACTGGATAGCTGAAGTGAAAGGAGACTAAACCCCATGCAAGTTTGTATCGATGCTGAATCTGACAGCCTGCCCTGTAAGGACAATATGGTAATAATGTCATATGATTTGTGGCCACATAATCAGTTGCTTGCATATTGCACACTCAAGTTGGCATCTTCCTATTTTTGGAGGAGGGGCAACAATCAGGGGTTTCAATAGCGGACGTTTGGGCGTAAATACGCCCAAAAATTTCAGCCCGTACGCCCAAATTTTAAGACGTGGACGTCACGACGTCCAAATTAATTTGCTTCTTATTACGTATAAGTGTACAAAACGGTAGTTTATACACTTGTTAACGGCAATATTTAAGGACTTGCACATCGAAAACAGCAAAAATTACAAAAAAAAATATTGCCCGCATCACACTGACTGTGTGTCAATGTGCTGCTGAGTAATATCACCTTTTGTAATTTTTGCTGTTTTCGATGTGCAAGTCCATAAATGTTGCCGTTAACAAGTGTATAAACTACCGTTTTGTACATTTATATTTGTTGTTTTATTACTAAAATACTGTTTTCCTACTGGTGATCAGTTACATAAATATTGCGCTTCAGATTTTTTCTTACAGTAGCCAAGCCGCTTCCAACTGTTACTTACTATCTAATGGCGTGACTGAACAAACCAGACGACACGTGTCAGGCATGACGTCACCGCTGGCCTGCATTGCTGACAATAGTAAACAACATTTCTTTTATATTCACAAAATGACCATAAAGATAAACAAACTAATATTGCATGCATAACCCGTTTAATATAGGCCCGGTAAACACTTCAATAATGCTAATTTAGGGACGAGACATTGATGGTGTTTGACGATGTTTGACTGTAATTAGTACAGATAAATAACCCACGCAATACTATAGCCTAATATGATGAACAAACCTGCAAGAAACATATTCCGCTCGTTTCTAAGTCATTTTTTTTCATACCGCGATTAAACGAGTGAAGTTTTAGATCAACAATTGTTAAAATCCGCCATCATTCACTGTAGCGAAGCGCAATGATATCTCATGTGTACTAAAGCAGTTTGCCACATTAGAGCTGTGCTGTTTTGAATAATTTATTACTGAAGTGCACTTTTCGAACCAAGTTGTTATGTTCTAGTAAAACAATTTATCACATTTTTATTTTCCTGGGAAAAGGGCGCTGCCCCCTTCCCAGCCCCTAACCAATTTTGTTGTTAAGGTAGTAACGGGGGTCGATGGGCGAAAATGCAATTGGAAGCATTCGATGGCCCATCCCCGAAAACCCCCCTATAGGCGCAAAATTCTCGCAAAAATATCTTACGCAAGCCGAGTTATAGCCCATTTTGTCCCAAATTTCGTTGCCATAGCAACGGGGGTCGGTCGGGGAAAAGTGCAATTGGCAGCATTCGATGGCCCATTCCCGAAAAATCTCCTGTAAACGCAAAAATTTCGCAAAAATCTCTTACGCAAGCCGAGTTATAGCCAATTTTGTCCCAAATTTCGTTGCCATGGCAACCAGGGAAAGTCCGGGGTAAAATTAAATGACACCGTTAGATTCGCCATTCCCGAAAACCATACCATAGAACCAAAAATTACGACTCTATCTTATACACAGCCGAAGTTATGACCGTTTTAAGAATCGCTTAATTTTCCCCATAGGCGCCATTGTAATTTTTTGATTTTTGCGAATAAATACGTTAAATATTAATTTCAATTTTTTTACTTTTCAAAAGGCACATCCTTGCGCGAGACCGCGTCGTTTGAGCCATCGCGCGCAAAAATTCGCCAAAGGGTCTGACCTGTAGGTGAGTTTCTGAAAAAAAGGTGTATGGCTACAAAAATTTTTGCGTATATTTCACCCATTTGCGGGGAAGCCCCCCTTGGAGGGATTTACACGAAATTTTGCATGAGGGGTCAACTTGCCGACGTAATTAATCGTTCCAAATTTTATCTTAATCGGGTTAGGGGTTTTGATTCTGTGGGGGTCGAATTTTTAGCTTTGCTATAAGAAAGAGAAGTCGCCGTTAACACAGGGCTTGAACTACCGTTCAGCCTGTGATAGGCCTGTTTGTCTATAATAAGCCGGAAATTGACGTCAGAATCTGTTTTCCAATGTTTCGTTAATTATAATTTTCGCTGACTGTCGTGTTTCTGAATAGGCCTACTTTATTTCATGAAGACGTGGCACGGCAACCATATTAATTTATTATGTGAACAGTTCTGATCCAGAAACTGCAACTTTCTTTTTGCATAAAGCTACAAAAATTAATTGTTGCTTGTTTTTACAAAAAAAACCCAGCTGTTGCTAGGGAAGATGCGCTACAGCTATATAGTTTTTGTTGCACTACTGACCTTAAAGGTCATCCAAGGTCAATGATTTTCATGTCATTTGAAAGCCAATATGCGACTTCCTATAAGTGACGATGTTAGCGATGTAAATTTGTGCTACTGTAATTCCATAGTTGTACAAGTTTTCTAGGCGGTTGTTTTTATTACTGAATTCTGTACGGCAATGCAGAGGTGTATTGATGCCTTAACAGGAAAAATTTGACATGATGTGCATTTCTTGATTTGCATTATGTGAAACTGGAATATTCTTATATACTGTTATACTTACATTACATTTGCATTATTGTTATGTTACATTCACTGAAATATAAATTCGTTGACAGGATGTTTGCAGTTTGTTTGATGTTGTGCACATCTGTTTCATGGACCTAGTTTTCTTATAGTGCATAAGTCGGAGTTGAATAATGTCATACAGTCTGCAGTTCAGAGTTTGCATTGTATTGTGCTAACCACCGCAACACTATTAAACGTTCTGTCTCAACTAGAGATTGCAATCCCGAGTCCCGGGATCCCGGCAGTTTTCGCCAATCCCGAATCCCGGGATTAGCAGCATCTCAATCCCGGGATTTCGGGGTTACAAAAATTAGCTATAATTGTATTTTTTCGTGTATTAAATGACAAAAATAAAAATTTTAGCTGTCTGATGAATAGAATGTTTTATGAGCGCTAGAGTACTACTTCGTGCTGTTGCCAGAAATTTGTATTTTGACAGTCACTGTTACTTTCCACAGTTTGGATATACCTTTCGTAGGGGCCGCGTGCATTAAATAAGACAATTCGGGATTCCAAAATAACGACTAATATGTAAGCCTAATCCCGAAACGGGATCCCGGGATTACAAATTTCTCAATCCCGAACCCCGTGATTGAAAATCCAATCCTGGGATTGCAATCACTAGTCTCAACGTGTGCTGCAATGTGTTTTACTTTGTCTTCACTCGTGGGTCACAGTACAGCTTAAAAGTAAAAAAATAGTTATTATTTTGTTACTTCGTCGGTTGCACGTTATTTTTCATGGTAACAATTTCTTGAAAAACTAACAGTGATCACATGTCTGGATAATAAGTCTGTGATTTATGGCAATATTCATGCATTTATTGTACAAACAGTTGTTTATAAAATTCCTGGACAGTTTGTAGGTCAGCATTCATCCTTTTTTGATCAAGATGTTTATTACGGTTACAAGGCAGCCTTTCAGTGGCGGTTCCAGCCCCCAACATCTGGGAGGCACAGCCCCAAGGCGAGCACAGTAGTGCGAGCCTATAACGGGGGTCTGTGGGCAGAGCCCCCATTCGTGGTCCAGGCGCTGAGCCCCTAAACAGGGGTTTGAAGCCTCCTGAACTGAAGCTGAAGCACTTTTGGTTTTTGGACTTTTAATGGAAGTCGTAAATTTGCCCACTTTTCTAAAATTTGGAAACGGAAATAAATTTGTTATCTTTGAAAAAAAACATGGGTGGCCACGAATCTGGGGAGGCAGCCCCCCTCCGGCCCAGGCCTAAAACCGCCATTGCAGCCATTACACAATGGGTGATAACAATGTAATTGATTTAAGTTAAATCTTGAAATTTGAATGTGATGTCATTCATTCATCTAATAAGCTACTAAGTGGAAGTTTAACAATTTTTTTTCAGTTATGCCATTAGCTTAATACGTCGAAAAAGATAAAGTCAAGAGAGTAGTTTAACTTGAAGCAACATTGCTTAGTAACTAAAAGTTTAAATTTTAGTTAATTTAAACTATTCACTGGCATTTTCTGATATTTTGTCCTGAGTCAATTAAGTGACATTTTGTTAGCAACACAGGATCGTTCAGTGTGGAGATTGCTATGAACCTTGCTAGTTACATGCAGTAAACCTAGTGAGTAGTGAGTGAGTACAAGTGTGTGGAATTCGGCCTAGAGCTCCTGGATATGATTAGGGACTTGGGGTAGACTAGGGTTTAGGGTAGGATAATGTCATGGTTAACGTTAGTAATACAGTTTAGAGTTAGGGTTAGGTTTGGGAAGCGGGGGTATTAATTGGGGGACGAATGTCCTAACTTTGAAACAGATGGGGCGGAAGTTTCAGTGAGTGTTCTGGTAGAAGCCTAGCCGGCGCTTCCTTTATAATGTTTAGGCCTACTGGACCTGCGCTCTTACCGGTTACTAGGCCTACACCTAAGCGCTCTATATTTGATAAAGTACACATCAAAGCTATAACGCATAACGAGATAAAGCGACCAAGTGAGTGAGACGCCTTTGCAGACTTTTATGGTGCAGATTATTTGCATGAGGAGCCGAAAGACCGACAATAGTATGCCATTTGTTTACAAGCTTTGCGTTGCTATGGAATCAATATGGCGCCTATGACCTTAATAATGGGCCTAATTGGTGGCATGACCTAGTTTTACTCTATAGGCTTTGGTTTACTGTAAAAGTTGAGCGCTGTTGTGAATCAATGTTTGGCTTAAATGCAAAGTAAGAAAGTGTCTTTTATATGTTGAAAAGTAATTTATGACATTTTTGATACTTTGTTGATTGAGTGTTATACATGCTTATGAATCCGTTCTTGCATGACAAAAGTGAGTAGCACAATTCTTTGTGTATGCCATCGATGGGCGATAATTAGTGCTGCGGTTAGGCATTTGCACGGAATGCGTGGATGTTCTGTTGCTACTATAGCTGGGATTGGTTGTAACATACATGGCGGGGCCGGTTGTAACGTGTTACAACCTATCCCAACTGCATGGGGTTAGTTGTCACGTACTTTCATGCACTGTTGTGCTCTATTGTGTCATAGTTAGGCAACATTTTCTTATGAATGTAAACGCTATGGTGTTTGCATTTTTGTATTTTACAGACAATGAGGCATTACAAACGAAAAAACCGATCGAGGCAGCGTTCCTCTTGCCACTATGAAGTGGGCAGCAGATCAAGTAATCCGTGACAACCGAAAGATACGCGCGGTTGCCAAGGAGTGTGGCATCTGCCATGTTACCCTGTACCGTTTTGTGCATAAACTTAAAATGACACAGAGCGCGACATGTGGTTATATTCCAAATCGGCAAATATTTAGTGCCAATCAAGAAAGAATAATTGCTGATTATGTTAAAACTGCATCATCAATCTATTTTAGACTCAGTCCACAAGAAGTCAGATAACTTGCTTTTGAGTGTGACTCGGACGTTCAACCGCAGTGCGCACCAGGACCACTGCAGCTGGTTCCGAACCTCACCGGGCAGCTGTCGGTCGAACCGGTGGCTCCTGACAACTCGGACGTTCAGCCGCAGTGCGCACCAGGACCACAGCAGCCGGTTTCAGACATCACTGGGCAAGTCTTGACCGCGGTTGAACCTGTGGAACTTCGAATTTCCATGTTTTATGGATCGAAGTCTGTCCAACCATTGCGTGCCCAGCGCTCATCTCGACGACCATTAAGACGACCATTGCAATATGACATCTGACTGATGCGCAGTTACTTTGTTACGCAAACGCGGTTTCAACATTTTCCCCATTTTCCATTGTATTTAACAAAGTTTGGACAGTGAGTGTGAAAAAATGGAGATATAAAATATTTGATATAAAATCGAAGTGGTGCTGATCAAAATATTTTAGTGGCCTTAGTATTTTGATTTATTTGTAGTTACATAACGTGTGACTGCCAAAAAAATGACAAACGCGATACTGATGCTTACAGATGTTTAATTTTCACATAAAAACGTATTTTAACTTTTTTCATTTTTTTCTAGCGTTTACTACATTAGTGGTTAAGCCACTGTACAATTAAGGTACATGAATGATCACATTTTTTAATGACATATGAGTTACAATACAATTTTGAATTGATGATGACATCTACTAACTTACGGAAAAAGTAGGCCTTATGCTAACAATTAACACATTTTCATGTCACTTTAGTGTGGTTTAAACTATGTAAAAAACACTATTCCATTCAAATTTGGATAATTTAACTGATGTATATTAAAGAACATGAGCTTTTCTGTAATTTCAAGCAGTGTTACAATGTGCGCCGATAGTTGTTACAACTTGCCCCATGACAGGGTAGGTTGTAACATTTCAGAGGTGCTTGAAATTCCAAATAGGTGCGCTGAACAATGCTTTGAATGCTGTCTATTGACATAGCTATGTGATTTCCAGGCTTTGTGTGAACTAAGTGGACAACAACCACATCTATAGGTGCTAATAATTTTTATTTCAGAGTAATTTTGTGCGAAATGTTACTTCCAACCCCGGTCTCCCTTACAGAAGCGTTTTTGGCCGAAAATTTCCAAGTCCGTTTTTTTGCCAAATTTTCGACTTTGGGAGAATTTTTCAGGGGTTAAATATTAACTTTGAATTTTCTACCCCTAAAAAAGGCACATTCTTGCGTGAGACCGCGTCGTTTAAGCCATCGTGCGTGAAAATCTGCTGTCCTGTAGGCCGGTCAACAAAAAAAGTATATATATTGGAGAAAAATTTTCGTTATATTTTACCCATTTGCCGAGAAGCCCTCAATGGACGGATTTGCACGAAATTTTGCACGGGGGTCGTCTCGCCGACATAATCACCTGTTTCAAATTTTGTGTCAATCGGTTCAGGGGTTTCGGATCTGCGCGTGGTCGAATTCTGCCATTCTCCCTTTACTTAGACGGTCGCCATTAACACAGGGCTGTGCTACCGCACGCCTGTGATGACGATATTGCGACATACGGTAAACAGCAGTGACAAAATGTTTAAAATGTTTATTTAAGTCAATTTTTGTGCAAGAAACATCCCGTGCTGCATTGCGTATACTACTTAACTAGTTTTTAATAATAATAATTATTATTATTATAATAATAAAGCGGATTTATACACGGCGCCTAAAAGCAGAAGTCACTAGGCGCCGCAGCTTCAATCAGTCAAACAAATGTGTCTTTAGTTGCGCCTTGAACTGTTCGTAGTCCTCTACGGCCCGTAGTGCAGCCGGCAAACTGTTCCAGACTCGTGGGCCGGCGACGGCGAATGATACGTCACCGAGCCGTGTCCTTGTCCTCGGTACAGTACAAGTGACAGAGGCGGCTGAACGTAGTTGGCGAGTGTCGTCGCTGACCAAGTTGCAATCGTCGACCATATTTTTATCCTACAAGATGCTACTGTGACACGTTTAACTTATAATGACTACCGACAAGCAAATTATCTGAAAAAATGGCTGTGAAAACGTTCCTGTCCGTTAGTTCACGCGCAGCCGAATTAACCGCTAAGGTTAGGGTAAAGGTTAGGGTTAGGGTTAGAGTTAAGGTTAGCGTTAACAAAAATAATTCAAATGCGGTAGAACTAACAGAAAAATACTTGTACTATAAAACAGTAAAAGAAATAACGACCAGTATTTAACAAAAGTACGACAAAAATTAACGCACTCGGAAGTTAGAACAAAATAATATTAGTCCAAAGCCAATGTCATCATGTCACCGTGACCGTGTACATGTAAAGTAATTTTATCTGTTCTCGACGGCAGTACATTGCATAAAATTGCACTGATACGACGATGTGTATTTTTGGTTGCGATTTATTTTTTTTACTAAAGCTAAGAATTGCCGACGTTATTGTAAATAAATGAACAAAACATCAATTTATACACATATTAACGGCGACATGCAATGACTGACACATCGAAAACAGCAAAAATCATAAAAAGGTGATATTACTCACCATCACATCGCCTAACTGTCAATGTGCTGTTGAATAATATCACCTTTTTATG
>Ga0209671_1007965_pt1 | contig 11054 bp, 9 predicted proteins | sample WorMetHERISLAND2_2_FD_187401 | JGI IMG/M metagenome (GOLD analysis project Ga0209671, IMG submission 187401) | Marine gutless worms symbiont microbial communities from Max Planck institute for Marine Microbiology, Germany - Olavius geniculatus... | ecosystem: Host-associated > Annelida >...
CCCCAGCGGGGTCCAGGGGCAGAGCCCCGGGTCGGGGGGTCAGGGGGCGAAGCCCCCTGAAGCTAAAACACTTTTTGCTTTTGAACGTTTAATGGAAACCGCAAATTCGCCCATTTTTCTGAAATTTGGAAACGCAAAAGACCATCAAACGTTGTTGAATTTTGCAATTCTTGCTGGAAAACGGCAAAAACGCATTTTTTCATATAAAGTCGCCTTAAAAAATTTTCATGGTCGGGCCAAAGGGGGGGGGCATCGCACCGTAACCCTCCCCCTAAATACGCCACTGTATATAGTTAAACTTTTCAAAGTCAATATGAAATCAGAATAAACAGAGTAGAAAATTGACTTAAATAGCAATCTTGCAGCTAGAGAAAACACTGAACTGCCGACAGGGCCTACTTGCATTACAGTATAGCTGCTATAGGCCACGGTCAGTACTGTTGCTTCGCATGAGTTTATCATAACTCGCAGATGTTTTATTCGCCAGCTGATTGCAATCAGTCATTGCTTTAGTACGTGTTTGTTACATGTTGCACTGTTCACCGCGGTGGTCTTGCTTCGAGTGCTGCCCGAGTGACTTTGTGGAGCTAACACTTTGGTATTTATCGGCAAATGTTGCTTAATTTTAGGCCAAACCCCCACTTCGTTCGATTGTACGACATGCTCTACATAAAAGCGTATAAAGCGACATAACTGAACTGAACTGAAGTGAGTCGAAAATAAATTAATTGAAAAAAGAACGAGGCGCACAGCGGCTTTTATTTAAGTTCATTTCGTTTCACTTCGGTTTAGTTATGTCGCTTTGTACGCTCCTTATAGGCACCGTGAGCTTAGAAGTTTAGAACTGATCAATATACCAAATCGGAAGTTTACAGCAAAAGTGTTCGCCCATTACGCGAACACAGAATACGGAATTACGGATACGCTTTCTCCATTCGTTAATAGCAGCGTCGATAATGTTCTGCACCAGACCAACCCAGGCTTTACAGTCGCTTTTTAAATTCACGAACGTCATCTGGTAGACATACTGCTGCAAAACATACGACGCAGTTAGCTAAGCTAACGGCTGAGCCGGCACTAAGCCGACGCTAGCACGTGGCTAAGCGAGAAGCTTGGGGTGCGTGTGGTCGACGTTGAGAAGATCAGGAGGTGGATCTGACGTCATTTCGACGTCATTGTCGTCCACGTACGTTATTCGACTCAGTAGTTTGTCGATCTGTTCAAATGTCGGCCGGTCGTTTTTCCTGTACGCATGCATGCAGAAGCAACTCACAGTCGCTTATACAACACGCCAGCCGTTATTTTGTCATATCTTTGAATTTTAATTGTAAGATTTTGTAATAAAACGGAAAGAATGTGCGCTATAGGCGTTCTTCCTTCAAAATATCGTCAAAATCTGTTTTGTATATTTTTTGTTATATGTCACATAACACAGATAGCTACGGAAGCGTAAAACAAAAACGATATCTTTGTTTACCAAATATGACACATTCTGTAGCCTAGCTACTGTGCTACACACCAGTCATTATTATTAGTATCAGTATAGTTATAATTTAGGCTACACGTAGATATTCGATACAAACTCGTGCGCCCAGCAGTGAAGCATGATGCCGTAGACGGTGACCGGACAATCTGGCGGCTTGTTCAGTCGATTGTGCTCCTCAATGAACCGACGATAGCGGCGCGCGTCCATCCCCTCGACATAACATTAATGAGATTAGGGCATCACTAGCCTACAATATCTGACAAATCGTTTGTCGTCGTAAAATAGTACAACTTTGTGAATCTGGACCTTCCTATGCTATTTGGCATGGTTTCAACCTGTGAGCTCATTCTACATTAATAACGTGACTCATTAAAAGTAAACCCACTGGTTTTCGACCGTGCTGCGAACATCGCTAGCCGATCGATAGTTCAATAGTTTGGAAATCAGTGACCGATCAAACCGAAGTGTTTTAGCCTGTTTTTGCGGCGAATATTTCCTACATTTACAGTTAATCTGATGTTCGTTCTATCTCTCCGTGGTAGATTAATCGAGTATCGACCTGCTTCACTGAAGATACGGTGGGCGGCGTAACATGTTTCAGGCGATAGACAACATTGTGTAATCTCATATGGCAGATGACGCTTCGTAGCTCTGAGCTAGCCTAGGTTCTCACGAAGAACAATACACATTTTTAGACCACATTATACCTTGTATGGCACGTCGGCGTAAGACGTGGCTTCCCACAATGCGACGCCGTAGCTCCAGACGTCCGACTTGAAGTCAAACTTGTGCGTCTTTAGACACTCCGGAGAATACCATTTTATCGGCCATCGCTCGTCCCCACTTGCCGCAGACTGCAGCCACAACAACAACAACAAAGATAACTACTAGAAGCGATCAGAGATCTGAAACTCCCGCCAAGAATGGTGCTCAAAGCTAGCGAATACAAAGAACTTAATTGCTACAGCAGCTTTATCTTAATGGTACAGTCTGTACAGAATCCTGCATAATGACCCAGAACCCACAAGAAAATCAAGTTTATCACTACCAAAATCTAATCACGTCCTCTTTGGCTGGGCATTGCTTCAATTTAAGTACAAAATTATATCAAAAATCAGTAATCCGCGTGACAAAAATTAGATTGTTTAACAAAAAAACCGTAAATTTACTCATTATTATGCCAATGTTTTATATAACATGCTAAAAACTAGCATATTTACTGTTGTTCGATCGAAGTATCTGGTCCACTGGTCCACATGCTCTAAGCCAAGTTAACTGACCGAGTTGAGAGAAATAGACAGCTAAGTTCACCGAGCTGTTCATTTACTTAAACGCTCTCCAGAACAATCTCAAATACAGCTAGCATAAACATCATCTGAAACACTTTTACTTTTCCTTCTACTAGCACATCCAGCGCGTTCGTGGTTACTAACACGCTATATAAATTAAGTACTTACTTACTTACTTACTTACTTATTCAATTACTTACTCTTAGAATGTCATGTGATAAGTAAGCACTGACTTTGCCTCTGCAAGACGAATCTCCGCTAAACTGTGAATAATAGAAGGCTGAGTTCGCCTAGCTGTACAAATGTCGCGTGATCAATTAGTACCGACTGACCTGGTAGTAGTCTTTGCCCCTGCAGGTGAGATCTCGACTGGGTCCGAAGTCGCTGATCTTGGCGTGATCCGGTGTGACAAGCAGGATGTTTCTGGCCGCCAGGTCGCGGTGGATAATGCTGTGTCCGTTCAGATAAGCCATTCCCTTCGCCACCTGATGCATCAACTCGATGATGCTCGTCATTCGCATCTCGCTGTCACAGATAAAATCAAAGTTAAAAGTTAAAAGCAGATTTGTATAACACCACAGAACTTACGGTGACAAACAAACTGTTGATATATGGGTAAGCATGTAAAATTATTAACATCATCACCATCATTATAGTCATTATCATCGATGTCGTCATCGATATCGCCGTTTTAGTCCACCCCTCTGTCGTTTCACGTCCCCTCTGGGTAACCTCCGCGGAACACTTGCATAAGCCTTATATCTCTAAAAGTAGAGTCTTTGGGCTACATTTTACTGCTGACACTATTGGTCTATCTCTATTCAAATTTTCGTGATTGGGCGAGAAAACCGCATTTTACAGTGGTGCGCGTTCACTCATCCAGAGTCGTTGATTCCGACATCAATCGAATGCGTTTATAGGACTGCCTAATCGCATCTGAGCATCTGATCAATAGTAATTCTGGTCTTGTATCGCACCGATCTGAAATACAGCGAATTAATCGTTAAAAACAATATTGCGAAATTTCCACGCAGCCACTCTCTTATTTAACGCCATCGATCGGGTCGGATAAACGTCACAAATCACAAGAGCAGAACCTTTCGCAGAGCCGACAGCGAAGATTTCGTGATTCTAGCATGACATGTGATGTTTTGACGGGGCACCAGCGCGTGACAAACGAACTGACAGACAGACGCATTCCTATTATAGACGGCTTCAGCAGAGCACGCTACGCTGACGCCCCGCTAAAACAAAGACCGAAGTAATATGACAAAGGCGAAATCGCTGATCAGTGCTGCCAACTGGTAAATCATAAATCATGTTTTTGTAAATCGGAAACATTATTGCTTGTTTGACTGGGGGCTCGACCCAGAATTTTCTGTTTTTTTTGCTGTTAGGGACGCCATTTGATGCAATGTGTCATTGGAAACCACGCGTGTACTTGCCAAATGGCATCTCAACCCCTCGAACGGTTTAAGCAGAGTGCACGAATGTAACAGACGACAGACAGACAGACCACACTACGGAGAAATATGTAGAACTAAAAAGCAGTCAGAGCCCGCACACCTCCGCCAAGGCAATGTTGTTCGCTAGGTGGCAGCACCATCTTCCGTTTTGCGGCGATTTTTCTTATGCCCCATTGAAAGCAATGGTAACGAAAATTTCAAAGTGATCCAGAATCCAGAATTCCTTCCGCATCAACCCCAAAATTGAATCACTGGTAGTTTGTGCCATTCCCGACATACCCTCAAAATTTCAGAAAGATCCGTTTATAACTGTTTGAGTTATCTTGCGGACACGCAGACAGACAAACAAAGTCTGGCAAAACGTAACCTCCTTGGCGGAGGTAAATATGCAGAATCGCTTGCACTGCAAGATGTGATTTTGTTTAACCCTAATAATAGAAATGAAGTGAACAGACCTTCGATGCTGGCGCAGATGATCTCTGAGTGGTCCGAGCGGCGCGTACTCGAGTATGAGCATCCAGTCGGACTTACACAGACCGATCATACGAATGATGTAAGGACTGTCAAGCGCTGCCATGATTGAAGCTTCCTTTTCCAACTCAGCCTCTCACACGCACGAACGCACGAACGCACACATTATTATACACGTCACCAGCGGAGACGTCGGCTGTAAAAGTTCACAGAAGTTGAAATTTTCTTACAAACAACTCCGTATTTCCGACAGAGAAAAAAAGAATGCTCAAAATTTTAATTTTGCTTCAAAACTGTGTTAAAACTGGCAATTTTCAGCGCAAAATTTTGTATTTGTAATAGAAAATTTTTTCGACAAAAAAATTCTCCGACTGTAAAATTTGGAAGGCACTGACCCCCTCCCCCCTATGCACAGCCACGACGCCACAAAGACAGACGTTTGAATAATTGCTACGCTCCATTAGCAAATGACTTTCTCAAGTTCAAACAACCAAAATTCGTATTCGGCCGGGCTCCATTCCAAGCTTCGCCGAGACACCGTAACGCTCCCCCAAACCTCTAGTCGGCTGAGTTTCTCCCATTCCCCTTTAACGCCTTTTTATCTCGATCTCGGCGCCTTTGAAGAGTTTATTCGCAGTATCGCCATTTCTTTTTCTGCACATTAATTACTGAGTCCTATAGCTTACCTGTCTGGAGGGGTGTCGAATCAGCCTCAGGCGTTCAGTCTTAAGCATCTTGACGGCGACTGTGACGGGCGGTTCGCCGTCGATACGATAGGTGGCGCGGCAGACGTATCCGAACTGTCCACTACCGAGCGTGTCACTTAGCTCGAGTTCACTTCGTCTGACGTCGAACTCGAGGTTTCGGTCTCTCAGGTAGCGGCGCATGCGCAAGTACAACGCCTCACTGTCGTCTGCCATTTCGACGTCTGAACAACGTCGTAAAATGATGATGGTTTCAATATTTGATAGATTAGACGTTTATTCGGTGTTATAGTATATGTCTGAGATCAGTCGGCGACATACGACAGAAAGAACGACCTATGAAAAAGTGGATTGACAACATCAGAGACTAAACTGAACTGTAACTGTGAGAAGCTGTTCAGCTGTCACAAGACCGTGCTTCATAGAGCAAAACTGTATTTGGCTTCTCTAGCCAAGAGACAAAAAGAAAGATTTGGCAGCCGGTAATATATTTTATTTTATGTCTTTTGGCGCAATAATTGATTAATTGACTGTCTAATAGTAATACAACCATATAACTTAACGACAGATTGTACCCTAAGCTGCGTTAAATTTATACACAAAAACTAAATTAAGTAAGTAAGTAAGTAAGAAGTAAGATTATTTAAAAGGCGCAATTTAACAATAGCCACAATGCGCCGCGCTCTCGCAACGCCCGACCAAAAATGTATTTAACTGCCGTTTAAACTGTTCAAAGTTAATGTCAGTTTGTCCCAGAGAGCTGGCAGACTGTTCCACAGCCTCGGACCTGCAGCAGCAAAGCATCTGTCTCCATAGCTGCTGCACGTCCTTCTGACGACACATGTTCTTGAGTTGGCAGAACGCAGCTGACGACGACATTCGTCGAAGACCAGCTGACAGTCGGCGGCCAGGTAAGGTGGAGCCATACCAGACAGTAACAAGTAGACCAGAGTGGCCATCTTGAAGTCCACCCGACGCCGAACTGGAAGCCAGTGCAGCTCCTGTAGCACCGGCGTTATGTGGTCGTAGCGTCGAGCGCCCGACACCAAACGTGGAGCCGCATTCTGAACAGACTGCAGCCGGCTCATCAAACCGTCGGTGATGCCGTAGAACATCGAGTTGCAGTAGTCCAGACGACACGAAATAAACGACTGGACCAGCGATTTGACGGCGTCAGATGACATCGATCTGACGAGCGGCCGCAGCTGCCGTAGCTGGTAGATAGCCACTGCGACACACGGCGGCCACCTGTGCAGACAGCGTCAGCTGTCTGTCGACGATGACGCCGTGGTTACGGGCCGTCTCCGAGACGTTGATACGTGCCGACGCCACCGGAACCTCCGAAACGTTGACTTTTGCCAGCTGCTGTGGAGAACCCAACCACATCACCTGGGTCTTGGTGGGGTTCAGTCGAAGTCGGCTGGCCTTCAACCATGCCTCGATGTCGACGAGACACGCAGTAAGACGTCGGACGGCAGCCTCAGCGTCACCAGACGGTGTGCTAATGTAAACCTGCGTGTCATCGGCATACTGGTGCAAACTGAGTCCATGACGGTCAACGACCAGGGCCAACTCAGCTGTGTTCAGAACGTACAACAGCGGGTTCAGTACGAATCCTTGCAAAACCCCAAATAGTACCGACTGCACAGAAGACAGTTGACCACTGTAGGCAATCTGTTGGGTTCTGTCGGTTAGAAATGACCGCACCCAGTCAAGGACAGAGTCAGTGACCGCAGACGTTCCAGCAGCATGGAGTGGTCAACGCAGTCGAAAGTTGCTGAGAGGTCTAGTAGTCCAAGCAGCGTCACCTGCCGATCATCTGCCGCCACCAGAATGTCGGACCAGACGCGCTGCATCGCGGTTTCTGTGGAATGGTACTTGTGGTACGCTGACTGGAAACGTGGAAGTAGGTCGTTTGCCGCCAGCTACTGGTGCAACTGACTATAGTGACAACCCGTTCAACAACCTTTGAAATAAATGACAGGTTGGATACCGGGCGAAAGTTATTTATGTCAGATGAGTCAAGCCCCATTTTCTTCAGAAGCGGTGTAACAATTGCATGCTTCTGTGAGACAGGTAGACGACCTTGACTCAACGACGCGTTGACCATCCTGATTACGTGTAAAAAATACGGCGCCGAGTATCGACATGATACGCGGCAATGCGTGCACTCGCCGAGCGTTCAATACAAGAGTTAGGCGAATGGCACACGACCGAATTCTTCGCCCAAGTTTCTGGTACCAGTAACTAGCACCAAAAACTTTCTTCGTCTGTCATGCATTTTGGCGCCAAGTTTTTTTTCCGGTGCCAAAAACCTGGATTGAGTAGGACAATGTTCTGTTCGTCACCTAAAACTTGTCATTGGCTGCCGAGTTTTTTTTTGCGTACATCGCAATTCAGTCAATCGCTGTTTGACGTCCGTAAATACAAGAAATTTGAGCTAATGCTCACGAGACGCGCGAAAGCCTATAGCAGTTCCGGTTCGGTAGTTTAGTTGAAAAATGGGTTGTTCACGCTGAGTTAATATACAAATACCAAATTCTCTACCTGGGTCGCATAAAGATAGTTCCCTGGCGCCAGCTTGTGAATGATGTGAATGATATAGACTTGTGTCGCAGCCCGAAATAGCCAAAAAAATCCATAAAACCTCCTATTTTGGCGTTCAAGGTCATTCAAGATCATTGAATTGGGCGCCAATCGAGAGCCAGTGTACGACTTCCTATTAGTGATTAATAGTAACCTAGGCCCTATCTCGCACCGTTACTGAGATACAGCGACTTATTAGCCAAAAATCGCAAATTTTGCCCACCTCCCTTTCATTTAGCGCCCTCGTTCAGGGTAACCCCGTTCGAATTTATGGAAAAGCTCAACAGTTCTTAAAACTAAAGTCTTCCAGGCAGCCGACGGTAAAGATTTGGTGATTCTAGCTTGCACCGCTCTTGACTGATCCACCCGTGTGACAGACAGACGGACGGACGGACGGACGGACAGAATTGCGATGGCTAAGACGCGCTGAAAGCAGTAGCTGCTTTCGCGCGTAAAAACGGCTACTTATTTACTCGTTAATATTTCTCGTCTCGATTTTTACCTTGATTTTTGCTGCGTTCACTAACGGAATGAACGTCAGAAATAACGTTTTAATTACAATATACACTGTAAAAGCATTTTAATTAAATAACCACCGAGCAGATTAGCGTACCGGTAACAAACCCATTAACGGATGAGTGCAATGAAAGGTATTTCTCGCTTGCAGCTGCAGAGGTAGACTCATAGGGGTAAGCGTATGAGATATCATAGCTTTCACCTCCATTGTAAGTCGTTCTTCCAGCGTCCAACGGCTGCGGCTGTCAATCAAGCAATCAGTCAATTAATTTAAAACGCATTTAGGCTTTTAGGCATACGTCGCAAAGGAATCAAAAGTGCATAATCATGTACCACAACTGTGCGCTATCGTCATCGTCATTATCTTTTCAACAAAATTGCAAATGTTTCGTGTTTTATTTTACCAATCCACGAGTAAAACACTTGTACAAATGATTTAGGCAAAGAAATTAATACGAGGCCGAGTACCACCATGATGGGTGGTCGTCCGTGCAGTTGCCGCTTAGGCGTTTACGCAAAAACCTTTGCAAAATGTCAGGAAAATATTGTGGGCTGCTTAAAGCCGAAACGCGTGATGTGGTTACACATATAACAAAACATTATTCAAAAAAATTATTTTAAACTAGAAGGCGCTCGTGAGAGTGCATATCTCCGCCAAGTGAAGTAATTTAAACAGTACTACTACTAATACTACTACACCTACTATTACACCTGCTGCTACCACTACACCTACAAGAAATTTGAGCTAATGCTCACGAGACGCGCGAAAGCCTATAGCAGTTCCTGTTCAGTAGATTAGCTAAAAATTAAGGTGTTCACGCTAAGTTAATATACAAATACCAAATTCTCTATCTGGATCGTATAACGATAGTTCCGTGGCGCCAAGTGAATGATATAGACTTGTGTCGCAGCCCAAAATCGCCAAAAAAATCCATAAAAACCCATATTTTGGCGTTCAAGGTCATCCAATGTCATTGAATTTGGTGGCAATCAACAGCCACTGTACAACTTTTTATTAGTGATTAATAGTAACCTAGGCCCTATCTCGCACCCTTTCTGAGATACAGCGACTTATTGGCTAAAAATCGCAATTTTTTCACTCCCTCTCGTTTAGCGCCCTCGTTCGGGGTGATCTCCTTCGAATTTATGGAAGAGCTTTACGGTTCCTGAAACTAGAGTCTTCCAGGCAGCCGACGTGAAGATTTGGTGATCCTAGCTTGCGCCGTTTTTGACTGATCCACTCGTGTGACAGACGGACGGACGGACAGACAGACAGACAGACCGAATTGCGATAGCTAAGACGCGCTGAAAGCAGTAGCTGCTTTCGCGCGTAAAAACTACTACTACATCTACACCAAGAAAAGTGAGGGAGAAGGAAGTGCCGCTTCGCCGCAAGGAAAAAGGAGGAAAAAGTAATAGCCGGCGTTGCTGCTTGCGCTGTTGATGCAATGACGTCACTGCTATTATGAGTCATCATATACACAGAAGGAACGACGGACAGAATGAGCCAAAACAGTATCTCAGCCAGTGTTCACTACGTTCACCTTAGCGGAGATAAAAATTAAAAAGTAAAAATGCTTAATGTAGTGAATACACGAGGCGATCGTCGCGGCGATCGTCACGGCGACCAGTCGTGGCGACGATCACATCATGTATTCACCACATAAAAGATTAAAAGCCGTCGACTTCCGTGGACTTAACACTTAAAAGCGCACGGCCTAGAGATACGAGTAAAAGGTATTAATTAATTAAATGCAAAAATGTTTCAAAAGACTAGCAAAAACGTGTCCAACTTAAAAATATCCAGTTGTCATGTAAACCTGGATAGTACTCACAGAGTTTGTAAACTCTCCTGCATTTGGTAAATACGAAAAAACTTAATACAACAATTTACCCAATCTGGCAATAGTAAAGAATCCAGTTTTTATCCTGCATCCAGACGCCGATTCGCGGCACACCACAAAAATCGAATCACTTCTAAGCCCGGCCAAGTTTTACCCTGCTCGAAAACTTCAGTCAAATATCCATGTAACTTTTTGATTAATCGTGCTGACATACAAACAGAAAGACAAATATAATTAGATGATACATAAAAACAGCGAACAGCACAGGAGATAAGATTCCACCTTGTCTAACTCCAGTCGGATATTACATAGTGATAAATAAAACACTTTATTTTACTTGTCTGCGAGGAGACGGTGGAGGAGCACTTATAGAAGTTGTTGTTTGCGCATAGAGAACATTTCTGTCAAGCTGCTGAACAACCGTCGCTGAAATCACGTAAAAAACTTTTTAAAACTTTTTCTTCTCATCATTCGCGAACATATCACACCCAATATCGTGTTTATTGACTGACCTCGTGGCCCAACGCAACAATTTTCTCGCAGCTCTCTAGCAATAACGCCCCCTACACCGTGGTCTAATAAAAACGTGCCACTTTTATTTTTTGAATACCTCCGCGAAACCAGTGGCGTATTTAGGGGGAGGGCCAAGGTGCGATGCCCCCCCTTTGGCCAGACCATGAAAATTTTTTACG
>Ga0209671_1007966_pt1 | contig 11054 bp, 2 predicted proteins | sample WorMetHERISLAND2_2_FD_187401 | JGI IMG/M metagenome (GOLD analysis project Ga0209671, IMG submission 187401) | Marine gutless worms symbiont microbial communities from Max Planck institute for Marine Microbiology, Germany - Olavius geniculatus... | ecosystem: Host-associated > Annelida >...
GCCCTAGATAGGCAGCGGTGGGCAGCGATAGTAAGAATGGCGTCAGACACCAACGGGCATTGAGCCCACGGTTGTCGATGATGATGATGATGATGAATAGCTTTAATAAATCTTCATAAACTTTGTTTATTTTTTTTATCGAAACACGTTCTTAATTTTTTTACACGAAATCGCTCTTGCAGCTTAAGCGATCCCCCCTAATGCTACACATTTCTCCGTGGCGTGGTCTGTCTGTCTGTCGCACTCGTGCACCGTGCTTAAACCGCTGGACGGATTTGAATGCTATTTGGCACATACACTACACTTACTTGTGAAATCCAATGGCACATATTGCCGGATGGAATTTCTAACCCCCGAGGACAAAAGATTTTGGAAGTTAAACCTCCAGCTGAAACATGCAATTGCTTCTGACGTACGAAAACGATTCGTTAGATGGCGGCATTTATTATCAATTCAGCTTTATACCAAATTACTATGGTTTTAGTGTTGCTGTAATGTTGTTAATATGACTTGGTCGTGTGTTTTTGCCGTAGACTCGCCTTCTACTACTGGTTCGTGGTCGTGGCCAACAAGCTGTCAGGGCAGTGATTGCACATACAGAGCCAAGTGGTCTCTGGATACAGCTACTGATGTCATTACCTTTACTATCACCGCCAAACAGGAGCAGAATCGCTGGACCGGCATCGGTTTTGCACCGTCCACAGAAATGGTATATTTTTTCGACTCTTTGAAACATTTTAATAACAAGCAAAAGCGTTTCGTGTCTAATCGGAATATTGTGGCATGTCGATATATGTCTAGGCCCATAAACTTTATGGAGAAGGAAACGTCAAACATCCGTACAATCCAGAACCCACAGGTTGAGAATTGGCGAGTTATCATTTTAAAATTCGTAAAAATTCACGGATTTCACCAAATACTTGAAGTTCGTTAACATTCGTTTTTTGTGCATTTTTAATAACGAGAAGCTGTAAAAATTTGAGAATTTAGAAGTAAAGAATGTAAGTGCTTAAGTGAACAAATTCACAACAAAAGAAAAACTGAGATCCAGCTCCTGTGCGCGCAAGATGTAGCTTGTTGGTGTGATGTTGTGTTGCAGCAAGACAAACTGATTGCATGATCGAATAGTTCGTGGTCGTGACAATGCGACAGGGACCTGGGGCAGGGACCTCAAAAGTGGTCAAAAATTTTACCTCAAGTGGTCAAAAGGGGTTTTCTCCTTTTGACCACTTTTCATTGGGAATGTCAACATTTTAATGGGATATAGTGTAGCAGCAAAAAAGTGGACCCCTAAAGTTTTTCGCCGTTTTCTCAGCAATCGTATGGAATTTTATAGATTTATTTAGTGAAACCTTCTACATTTAAGTGCCAAAAAATGTGATTCTGTTAAAAAACGACGAAGTTACAGATTTTTTAACATGACCGCCTACCGATTTTTCAGCATTCAAAAATGTTCCAGCTATAACACCAATTTAATAACGTAGTTGAAACAACACAGTTAACTAATGATCAGATGCCAGAATTCTATTGTCACTGTGAATGTTCAGAGTGTTCACCGCCAGCTCCAAGCTACAACACCAGTCTATAGTCGCCTTATTTGAGAAATTATATATAAAAACTGCAAGCAATTCATTTAATGTTGTATAAGCGCTGATGTAAAACGGCAAAAATCAAAAAGTATCAACACGAACTAATGTATTAGCTTAGACATTTAATCTGTTCTCAGTAGCCAGTTATAAATGTCTAGGCTAATGCATAAGCTAATGTCTTCCCATTGACTTGGCACATCGCTTATGCAACAGCTTGTTGCTATCGCACAAGCACTGATCTTTTACAACCTTGTCGATCGGTCCCTGGGGCAGGTTTTCCCAGATAACTTGAAGCGCTTCCTTGAGTTCGGCGCTTGTTTTCGGCTTTGTTTTCGGCTTTGTTTTAAGCTTGCGGTAAGCCTCCAACATTGCACTTATACGTGATAATCCATTGGGTTAATATATTCGGCGAATTTGGAGGCCATTGGTCTTTTGTGATGATATCTGGTCAGCTGGCCCGCAGCCAGTTCTGTGCGCTGCGTTGCGCGCTGTGTGTGAGGACGCGCCGTCCTGCTGGAAGATGAATCCGGTGAGCAGCCGGCGATTGCTTTAAAGGAACGATAATTTACTGATAATTTATAAACAATACTAGAAAGCAGTCAGAGCCCGCACACCTCCGCCAAGGCCATGTTGTTCGCCAGGTGGCGTCACCATATTCGGTTTGGTCGCGGTTTCCCTTATGCCCCCTTTAAAGCAATGGTAACGAAAATTTTAAAGTGATCCAGAATGCAGAATTTTTTCGGATCACGGCCAAAATTGAACCACTGGTAGTTGTTGCCATTCCCGACATTTCCAGAAAATTTCAGAAAAATTTGTCCATAACTTTTTGAGTTATCTTGCCGACACACAAACAAACAAACAAAGTCTGGCAAAACATTACCTCCTTGGCGGAGGTAATGTTTGTAATGTTTTAATATGTAAAATTTTATGTTAAAATCGCAAACGGTTGCTGAGAAAATGGCGAAAAACTTTAGGGGTCCACTTTTTTGCCGCACCCTGTAGACCCATCCACATAAGGAGTTAAATAATTTCTGGTCAGCAACAGTTTGACACCGTTTGTAACTATTTCTTCAGGAGAATGTGGACGCGTACATTGGATACATCAACAGTACGGGAAGAACTGTAGTCTTTGACGGGTATAACGCGAATATTTTCCTCGTTTTTAGTGTTTTGCACTCATATAAACGTCGTTAGTCTTGTTAACTCAGTCGAAGGAAAGCAACATAGTAGGTTAGCCTATATTTTTTTCGCGGGCAGTCTTTATTTGTCCGCTGAATTAAGATAAAAAAAATAACAACGGTAGTGCTGCTCTTTTTTTCTTTTTCTTTTTTCCTGCCCCTTTCCTACTTTTTACCACGTTCAGATCAAGGTTTGAAGGAACGCTGTAAATGCAATAATTTTCCGCAATAAATTAGATTACTTTTATATACTGCTTAATGATTTAAAGTCTAATTTTTATTTCGTTTTGTTTTAATTTTGTAGTTTGTACGATTTTCGTGTTTAATAAATTAATTATTAATTAATTAAGCAAAAAACAGAGCACAAAAAACAAAGCCGAGTCACGAAACAAGAACTCGAGTACGACTCGATAGGGCCTACTGCTGCCGGACTGGAGTACTCCATCACTACTCGGATGAAACTGTGTGTTTGCACTCAGCTGGACCAGTTCGCGGTACACGAGGCCGGAAGCAGACGCGACGCAGAACATAATGAAGTCATCGGTGACGTACGACTCCGGTACTTTGACGTTGACGTTCCAGCGTCGCCGGGACACAGCTGACGTCCGGGATTGGAGGTTTAGCGACTCCGACTCGGACTGCTATCACTTCATGTTCCCTGTCGGCGGAGGACAATACACGCCGAGACACATCCAGCGCCACGATATGACACCGAGAGTCAGCGAACAGAAGATCTGCATCAGTGAGTGATTGATCTTTTCTGAGAAATCGAGCAGATAAACAGACAAACTGACGGACAAACGAACAGACGCAAAAACATCATCTCCTTATTGATGTACGTAAAAAGATACTGAAACACGAACCGAACAATAAAAGGTCGTACACGTTCTAAAAAACGAAATAAGTTTTTTACATTCAACATTTATTGAAAAGGTGCGATAAACGGCAACAACATGAAAAGTGATAGCAAGGAAAACTGCATTATTAGCCGACCGTACCTAAGTAACGATCGAGCTTATGGTACGGTTGTCGTCTGTCTGTCGTTTGTCTGTCTGTAACAAATGTACCCTGGTTAACTGGTAGGTTCTGAAGGAATTTTTTACACATATAAATCGCTATGTGTCTCAAACCCAGGCGTGCAAAATTTCAGCGATCTAGTGCAAGGGGAACATTTTCAAATTTGGGGTTGAATGAAGGGGGATAAAAAATGTGCGTTTTTAACGGAAAACTGGTCGCTGAAGAGTTTTATCTTTTATTTCATGATTCATGTGTTGCTTGTATGTTTTTGAGTGTGTATGTTTTACGTGTTTTGTGTGTATATGGGCCAAGTGCTTGAAATAAAACTGATGATGATGATGATATCTCGGAAATGGTGAGAGATACGGACAAGGTTACTATTAATCACTAATGTGAAGTCACATATGCCCATATTAGGTCGACTCAGCCTTCTACCCTCCGTGGGACGGTAAAATGAGTAGTAACTCATTTACATGGGTTACGGAAGGTGAGGACCTTGATACAGCTGACTGGGGTTGCCTAGCCGGCCGCTGCGCCAGCCTGTGTCTGCAGGCTGCACACGGTGGCCGTGCGGCAGGCGGCTCTGGTTAGTGACGAAAGCGCATTAGAGGCGTGTTTGCGACGATGCGCTATACAAATTGACGACCTTTACCTTTTTACCTTTTTACCTGTCAGATAAGATAAAAATTATCGACCTTGGATGACATTGAAGGTCACAGACAACTGATACGGTCGGTTATCTTAGCAACAGCTGGTCTTCTTGTAATGTGGCCATACAGGCTGCTACTTTCTTATCATAGCGTAAGGCCCGAAAGAACAGCGGCTAATTTACTAAAGAACTGGCGGCTAATTTACAAAAGTTCGTTTAAGTCGAACTTATCACAAACTTTGAATAATCAAATTTAGGAAAATTTTGGGAAACGAATGCTCCTAAGATTAAGAAAAACTTAGTTGCTGATTTCAGAAAAAAATTGGGAAACCATAAAGAAACTTTTAAACAGTTATAGAAAAATTAGACTATATTTTCATAGTCTGGCTTGAAAGAGCGAAGAAGTTAAAAATGGTGAGAATATGTGCGTCCGTGTCTGTTTGTCTGAGTGTTTTTGTGCTTGTATGTGTGTAGAGCGTCCTGTCGGTTCGTTCACACCGTCCTGCCAGGAACACGGCGTCTACAACTCCACTTCAATGGCTTGTCGGTGTGACCACCTTTACTCCGGCCACAACTGCCAGTTCTACGGTCCGTAGCTCAAACTGTAGTAGGCAGGGCCGGATCACGCATGAGGCTGGTGAGGCTGAAATCTCAGAGCCCGCGCTCCGAAATTTTCAGAGAGAATATGTGCGGTCATCTAAACTAAAACTTTTGCCAATTCTGCGTAGAAGGGTTCGATTTTTTGCTCGTTTTGCTGGCAGATTTTTTGTGCCTTCACTTTTTAAATTTGTTTGCCTACCCTTGTTTGTTTTTATTGTTTAAGCAAAGAAAGTAACGGTACAAATAAAACTAAAATAAAGTCAATATTGCAAACATATTATGTACGAGGGGCCCGCAGTCGCTTTCAAGCCTCGGTGCCTGGATGGACCATGATCGTGCTTTAGTAGTAGGCTATGGCCAGAGGCAGATTTAGACATTGTTCAACATGTTTGGCCAAAAAGTGATTCCTGCGAAAAGGCGCTCACAGGCGAGAGAATGTCCGACAACGGCGCGACATTTTCTGGTCTGCGAGGTTTTCTTGCGACATTAAAATGTTTACGTGGTGCAGAACGATAATTTTTGGCTATAATAAGCTTCTGAATTCAAAAAAAAATATGTTATAACTGCAAAACTGCATTTTTAGGATGCGCTAAAATTTGTTTTAGACATTTCCAGCCACCAGATCTTTTAAAATTCGTGAAATTTCCTGAATTTAGAAAATATATTATTTCGAAATTTTAATTTTTAATTTAACGTATCTGTGTGGATTAATTGCGGTACTGTCCAGACGAGTGCAGAGCGGACTCGGACTGTGGCGCTAACGGCGAGTGTAAAATGATCGCCGAGTTCTCGTATCCACAACGTCAGTGCTTCTGTCGACCGGGCTGGTTCGGCGACAAATGCGACCTAGGTAGGCCCACGTTCGATTTCTGTCCAGTGAATGATCTTAAAGCGCGCGTAATCTGCGTTTACTTCACAGGAATCTCGTCACAAAGTTACAGAGCGTCACCTGCCGTACGGGATTCTACAGTGTTACCTGCCACCCGACCCGGGTGAACATACTTTTATCTTAACTTTAGCCAGAGAAATCAATACTCGATTTATTTGCCCCGAGGGATCGAAGGCTGAGTAGACCTTAGGGTTGGTTAGGTACCGAGATGGTTTACCTATCAGCAAACAGACACCCATCCATCATGACACCGGTGGCGTGTTTAAAACTATGAAGGGGGGTGAGCATACTTATATCAAAATTATATCAGGCCTGGCCGCATCCATTCGTCTGATGACTAATTTTTTTCTTGTTAAAATTTTTGATTTTTAGGCAGAAGGATTCAGAAGGAAGCACGCACAAGCCCCCCTTCCTGAATATGTTTCCTGTTCGTTCCATTTTTGAACTGCTACCAATAATGTCGTTGTACAGTTTGACATAGGTGTATACTTAGCCACGCTAGTTACTTACTTGCACGTTGATTCCACTCCAAAGCACTATTCTCCCCCGAAGAAACGGACAGACGGACGGACGGGCAAGTAAGACCCTTAGTGCGACCTGTTAGGAGTTGTCATCCACATAATCAGTAAATTAAATTGATCATGCCTGCATGTATCGCATTGTATTTTTGTAGTTTTTGGGCACACTTTAATGTTTTTTTTTCAAACGTTTGTTTGTGTTTTTTACTATTTTGTGTCAATAAAGTGATTATGACATAGTATGACATGTCAATAAAGTGATGTATACACCTATGTGGTGATAAAAATGCGCACAGAGTCATCGGTGAAAACGACGGATTTTGACGAGTCTCTCTATCAGAAGCGGACGCTTTCAACCACTACCAACGTCAACCTTTACTACCGCATTATTCAGGTTGATTTGTCGTTTGTCTTCTTTGTCATTAAATTTTGTTAATTTGCGCTCAAATTACTGCTACGATAATTATTTCAGCAACAGTGCATAGCCTACAGTGGCGTCGTAGGTTAAAAAAGTTAAGCGGAAAGTTGCAAATTTTCGACAGACAGCTGGAATTAATTACCGACAGAGGAGATTATGAATGCTTACATGATTGCTTTTGCTTTCAAAACAGCATTTAGGGGGAATTAGGGGCCCCTGCCTTCCTCCGCAACATCACAGAGTATATAGTCAGCCCGTTGCGGTTTCCAGCCAGAAATATCTGAAAACGAACAGGTTAATTTTGTTATTTTTGTTCTGGTAACCGTACTGTATATATGATAGTACTTGATCCAGTTATTTGTATTACATAATCAAGTAAGTCTAGAAACTTAGGATAATTTTACCAGCTGTCAAATATGCCAGCTGTTACCTGCAATCATAACGGGAAAACGAAATATTTTACATTATCTGGTATAAATTAAATAACTGATCCATGCACTAGCAAAAAATTAGTGTAGTTATTTTTACTGTTAGACGCCGCTGTTAAATGTAAGCTTATTTGTTCGAATGTCAGATGACGAATGAACTGGAAGTTGTGATGCAGGCGAATACAAATAGCTATGTCGGATTTGGCTGGAAACCTCGAAGTAAGTATACTTTTCTAGCGAGCCCTGGGTATGCTAAAAGTCAACTCTTCTGGCCATCTTAATTTTTATGGGTTGGCACAGTGAGCACCGGCGACAGTTGAGACGTAAAAAGGCACACTGCGCGATGCACTATGACCCGTATGGCCGTATCCATGGTCTGACAGTGTAAGCCGGTGTCTAGTTGCAGGGCTAAGGAAACGAAGATATGTCGAGCCACGTTGGTTTTTAGTCAGCTCGTTTGCCGGCGTACTTGTATTTGTCGCCCAGATGGGCCAGATAATGCGTGTTTTTAAAATGTTTTCGTTTTATATGAAACCACGGCTTAGAATGACCACGAACGGCCTCAGCACACTTTGTTGCATCATATTTGTGTTTTTTTCGAACAAAACACGCGATTTTAAACAAAGATTACTCCATGGCAGCAGCGCCGAAAATGTGTTAAAGGAAATTTAGTTTTCGGTAACGTAATTAAAGCACATAGTACCGTGCGGATCACGGGGGTTCTTTGGAGCGAGGCATAGAACGGCAGTGTGGAAACTGTGATAGCGTCGCCTTGATATAGGCTACTTATCGTTGTTTACTCTGAGTTTACTGTTCGAATGGTTGATATCTTATACCACAGTAACAGTAAAATGTCGATATTTTGCGATGTTTTTGAAGGTTTTGCGTGTCAGTCCTTTTCAGAGCGTCTGACGCACGGCACTGCAGAGCCTGAAGGTGAACCCGAAGGTGAACCAGAAAGTAGGCCTAAACCCGAAGGTACACCAGAAGATAGACCAGAGGGTACACCAGAGGGTAAACCAGAAAGTAGACCAGAAAATAAGCCTGAGCCTGAAGGTACGCCTGAACCTGAAAGCGAGCCGGAAGGTAGACCAGAAGATAGACCAGAAGGCGAGCCAGGAGGCGAAACTAAGCCTGAGGGTGAACCCGAAGGTAAGCCTAAACCTGAAGGTGAACCAGAAGACGAACACGAAAATACAGGTCAGAACATAATTATTGTTATGTATCATTAAATGTTTAAAAGTGTAAATAAAGTTTGTTTTAGTGGACTTTGTGGAGTATTTGTTATTTGTTTTGCTATAATGAAATGGTGACAGTTTGAAAGTGCGATAAAAACTCAACTAAAAAACTAAAAAGGATTGCATGCGATTTAAAAAAAGTTTAGCTATAATTTCGTGGCATATGTAGACGCCCTTCTGAGCGATGTGAGAAAGACTGAGATCTTAGGTTGTTTAAGATCTGAGCCAAGACCATTCTAATCGGAGGTCGAGACCCAGATCTACCTACGATTTCAATTTCAATAGCAAATAATAATACGGTGTTGCATTTTCTGAAGACAGTGGGTAAAAAGTCAGCAAATTTCCACGTCCTTTAGCAAATAACTTAAGGTTAGAATGTTATCTGCCTCATTAGGTGTAGAGTAACTTGCGACGACGAGACTTAAAACTACAAGTAAGTTGAGCAAAGTTTATGAGACGCGCGACAGCCTTAGCAGTTCCTCTTCGCAGGTTGTCCAGGTCTATCTCCAACCATTTCGGTGCAGTTCACTCTTAAAATGTGTGTCGCAGGCCGAAATCGCAAAAAATTCACGAAAAACCCTTTTCTTGGTTGTTCAAGGTCATTTAAGGTCATCGTTCATAAATTTAAAAACCCGTCACCAGTGCTTGTAATTATGTTCAGCATGTCTGTACTTATCGGCAACAGTTTACACACTAAACGAGCCAATAGCGGCAAAATAACGTCTTTTTTGGGGGTACTCCTACTTGACGCTTTCGTTCAAAGGGTAGCCCCTCACCCAGGAGCACAAAATTTTGTCACAATAAACTAGTGTCCTTGGGGCAGTCCACAGTGAAGACGTCATGATTCTATGTGTCGCCATTTTGATACAGTGCTAGGGTGTGACAGACGGACGGACGGACAGACAGACAGACGACTAGAGGATGGCTGAGACGCGCGAAACATTACGTGTTGTCGCACGTAAAAATGCAGTCTACGATTTATGGTTATCATACCAAGACTATACCGAGGGAAACTACAAAGACTAAGCTGTTCAAAGCGGGTTTTATGGACGAGTCAGTACCATCTTAATATGATGTTCTGTTTGCATGCAGGAAACAAGAATGGCATGGACTGTGCAGACATTGTGATCGGTGCTGCGATTGGTCGTCTAAGTCGCGTGAGAGACTATTACACACCGGACCGGTCGACTCCCAAGCAGGATCAGTTCTACGGAGGCAGCCAGAGTCTCAAGGCAGCGATTGCCAGCCAGTCTGACAACGGCATTACGACGCTCATTTTCAGACGATCTCTTATCGGTTGATTTCTGTCGTTATATACAGGGTGGGCCAAAAAATGGCACCATTTTTGTACATCTTATAATTTTATCAAATATTAACCGATTTTCAAAAATTTTTCACTGTCAGAATCAGGAGACAATTTGTAATAAAAAATAATTATAGATTCTACCACTTCTCAAGTGTGTCGCTACACTACCTTGTGAAATATCAGACGACGCACTCAAGTCGGCGAGGCCACTGACCAGTTGCATGACTTAAATCCAGTCAGTTACGCGGTTTGGAATGTTCTTCAACAAATGGCCTATCAATTTTGACGACTCACGACAGTCAACCAGCTGAAGCAGTCGATCGTCGCTGAGTGGGGCAAACTGCTGCAGTGTTTGGTTAATCGCGCTGTTGGTCAGTGGTGTCACATTCTTGGATGCATCGTCCAGCAGCAAGGCGGACACATTAAACATTTGACGGAAAAACTGTAAGATATGATGTTTTAGACAATAACTAAAACAAGAAACACGTTGTTTCTGTTGTTAATTTATTAAAATGCGTTGTTGCAGAAGTTGTCTTGTTTTTAATTGTAATTCTTAAGACACTGATATTTTACAAGGTAGTGTAACGACATACTTAAGGTGTGGTGAGATCTATAATGATAGTTTTATTACAAATTGTCTTCTGATTCTGATGGTAAAAAAATTTTGAAAATCTGTTGCTATTTGGTGAAATTATAAGGTGTGCCAAAAATGGTGCCATTTTTTTGGCCCACCCTATAGGCCTACTCGAATCGTCATTCGTTTTATGCGTAAGCATTAGCGTATTATAATAGTTTAACGCGAACTAACAGTGCATAACTATTTAATCTTCAGTGTGTATGTTATATCTTTTGAACTAAGCTTACTCAAATTAGGCCCACACAAAAGATTTCTAGTTATTGCTTTCACTTTTTTGTGTTGATAACGATAAGTCGTCCTTAGCTTTAACATAACCATTACATCGTAATGTTAAATTACTACTGTAGATAGCATTTACATTGTCAGTGAGTAAGACAAAAATCTTAGACCAAACTTAAGATTAGTTAAAAGTATTTATTGCCGACTGCCTACGAGGTATACTTATTATCTACAGTAGGCCCACATAACTAGCTGGGCAGCTTAGCGATATGATGGGGACCGACTTGACAAAAGTGCCAAACTTTGTGAGGCAATTCTCTAGACCCTACTTATTAATTTTTTGCTAGGCCCCATCAAATTTGGCCAAT
>Ga0209671_1007968_pt1 | contig 11053 bp, 5 predicted proteins | sample WorMetHERISLAND2_2_FD_187401 | JGI IMG/M metagenome (GOLD analysis project Ga0209671, IMG submission 187401) | Marine gutless worms symbiont microbial communities from Max Planck institute for Marine Microbiology, Germany - Olavius geniculatus... | ecosystem: Host-associated > Annelida >...
GAAAAAATCATATCGGCTTTCGTGTATACGAAAGCCGATATGATTTTTTCTTTTTAGGACAGCCCTTTTTAGTTAGTTTGTCAGGAGTTTGCGGTTTGTGCTTGAGAGCTTCCGTGTGTACAATGTTCTTAAAATTGTATTGTCTTTGCTTGTTGACCAGTGATTAGATTTTGGCGGCGATTATTTGCGTCTTGTAATTTTTAAGTTAAGGATGCTAAGTGGATAAGTTGTTTTACGGCACAAAGTGCAATTTCTCTAGGCAACCGATAGAAATTGTTCTAACCCAAATTTTGGAATTTCTATTGAAATGATTTCTAGCAATTCTTGACACACTTAATGACAGAAATATTACCATTGCTTCCAAAGTTACGGCTGTAACAAGACTTTGTTTCGTATTTTGCACTCCGAAAAATCAAACAGCAGCTTGTAATGTTCAGTGTTCGCTATCGTTGAACAGTTTATCTCAGAGCACATTCGATACATTGTCCCATCTCTCGCAGAAGCTGCAATCGGGACACTAATATCGGCAGTATCCATTCGGCAAGCTTAGGACGATAAAGTCTATTTTTCATTTATCTTAACATTAATAACTACACCACAGTGTAAAACGTTGACGCACGAAGGTTTCAGAAATCGGTTACGCTTATTACCAGGCTGACGTCTTGTTCAGTGTTTCCCAGCTATAGCTAAGCTTTTTGATTTTCTGCTTGTGTGTTTTCAGAACGCATCGACGACACGACTGCCTTATGTCGGATTTCACGGCTATGACAACGAGCGTTATCTCAACATGCACGGAATATTTCTCGCTTACGGACCAGGTGCTTGATTCTGATTTCTTGCTTCAGCTTGCCGAAGAGCGTTTTGAGTTTAACTTTTTTTCTTCGTTTTCTGCTAAGCTGTATAACCTTGAAACGGTGGGCCTACCTTATATTTAAGCGATTTTAACTGTTTGATCATACGCCTGATTGTCCGATTGATCGATCGGTCTATTGAAATGAGATGACCTTGTCTACTGATTACGTCATTGAGCACACCAATGAAGTTATTCAACGCCGGACCCGGTTAGCACTTGATGGGTGACCGTAGGCAGGCGGATAAACTATCCGGGTATGTAACCAGCCGCTCAGGTCAACTCAGCCTGGCCATCACTCTATGGCTAGGCGCAATGAGTACCAACGAAAGCCGCATGGGACGTAGATAGGCACACCACGTGATGCACTAGCTCCGTATCCGTGGTCTCGCAGTATAAACCGGTGTCTGACTGAGGGCTAAGGAAACAGATATCCGCGGCGCCTTATGGGTCGTATTATAAATGTAAGAAAAGTTTTTTTTATGTTTTTTATTCTTGCCACGGTTTTCACGTTTTCAACGTTTTTTTATCTTCTCAACGGTTTTTTGTTTTTATAAAAAAAACGTTTATTAAAATTTGAAAATTCCAACAAGAACGTCATAAATCACTTTTAAAGCCACTGAAACAAATTAATAGGTTATAGTGATGGTAGTTTACTTAGTCTAATGATACTTGGTCATATGACCACATAATTAAACAAAAATAACATATTCTTTTTTTTACTTTTAGCTTTACTGCACTTACATCATTAGGTTTCAGGCAAGTAGCTAAACAAATTAAGGCTAACGTTTTTATCAACTTTTTAACGTTTTTGAAAAATTTTTTTGTGGAACGTTTTTTTACATCTATGGGTCGTATGGCTTGGGAAGAAATTGTGTTTTTAGGTTTACGTACTAATTACATTGCTTGCTGCAGACTTCAAGAGCAACAGCGCCTTCCGCGTGGGTCGGCTGCCGAGTGTGAACGTGTACCAGCTGATGTGTCACGTGATGCGCCTGACGGCAGCGCCACACAACGGCACCTGGTCGTACGTCTGCGACGCACTCGCCGACCAACACGCCTGCCAGCGCGGACCTTACAGAGGCAGCAGCGTCTCCATGGCAACGATGACGCCACGGCGACAGGATCCCGCCGGTCGCTGTGTAACGGTCATCGCCGCAGTGATGTCCCTGTTTTACCTGATTCCTGGGAAGTTCTAAGCCGCATGAGCACGCTACAGAATGCCCAAAAAGTAATTTAAGTACAGAACCATGCACCGACTGAATGATCTGTCGCTGGTCTATACGGGCGATCGCCATTTCTAGTCTTCCAGTCTTTTTATCAACACACGTGTATATGTTTTGTTAACTTTTCAACGCCTAATTGCTAATCTGAGAGTGTGTGCTTGCTTGCTTGTTTGCTTGTAGTGCTCTGTAGATTTCGATCTGTAGAAAAAATGTTTCAATAAACTGGTTCACTCCGTCACGTATTGGTTGCTGCTAGTCGATTTCTTTTTGTAGGCCTAATCGTGGCGTCTGCTTGTACATTATTAACCCTCATGTTACGTTTCTATTTTTGCACGCATTATGGAGTCAAAAAGGGTTCCAGACGTTTAAGCGTCAAAATGGTCAAATTTGTTTTTTTTCTAACAGCATTAGTGGCAGTATTGTGGAAACGACCGACAGCCGAAAATAACAATATGGCTATTCAGATCGAAAGTACTTAGATGTACATGTACATCTCCAATACTATGACAGACAGTGGCGTATTTAGGGAGAAGGCAACGGTGCGATGGCCCCCTCTTTGGCCCAACCATGAAAATTTTTTAAGGCGACTTTATATGAAAAGGTGCGGTTTTTGGCCGTTTTCAGCAAAAATTACCGATACAATATGCGATTAAAATCGCCATGTGAGATTGCATCTGATGTGATGCTGTAATTTTCTGCGTTTCCAAATTTCAGGAAAAAATGCGCGAATTTGCGGCTTCCATTGAACGTTTAAAAGCAAAAAGTGTTTCAGCTTCAGGGGGCAAGCCCCCTGACCCTCCGACCAGGGGCTCTGACCCTGGACCCCGCTGGGGGCTCCGCCCCAGACCCCCGTTATAGGCTCGCGCTCTGCGCGCTCGCCATGCCCCCTTTTCCAAATCCTAAATACGCCACTAGTGACAAATGGCGTCGAACTTACAATTGAAAAATTCAAGGTATTAGACTACGATGTCAGAGAGTTCGCTGAGTGTGGTCACGTGTCCAAAATGGCAGAACCGGCGCCCAAAAGAGATCCATTTACCGGCTGTCGGCGATTTGTACTGGATAACTGAAAAGACTCGTGTCGAAATGGTGCTTCGAACGTAGCGTTAAACTATTTAGTGTCAATGTCCGTCTTTGCCATGTTATAGGTTTCAACTAGAGCTGTCGAAGCGTTAATTTTTTAACGTATGCGTTAATGCGTTAATAACGCATCGTTAATACTGCTGAGATTTTAGGTAGATACATCGAGAGAGTTACAGGAATAAAGCCCACGAAGTCGCGCCTGTGTCGCAGGACCGTAACAGTAGTGATGAAACGGCAACAAAACAATTTCTTATTACTTGAGTAGGCCTATTATTCGATCGCGGTTTAATGGAACGTTGGAACTTCTGCTTCACCGAATTTAGTAATTTTGCGCATGTGCGTTAATTGTTTTAACGCGCGGTAATTTATTAAGGCGTTAACGCGTTAAGTTAACGCGTTAATTTGACAGAGTTTCAACACGGTCTATACAGCGTATTATGTGAGTCTATAACGAAGCATAATACAGTATACCCTTTAAACCGTTTTGAAAAGTACGTATTTCATGACAGTGATCGACGGTGAGTTCTGCCTGAGAATGGGTGCTGATCACACTCACTCACGCGTTTCGGGCGTCACGCTTGAGTGCAGTGAGATTATAGGCAGTTATAACGTTCCAGCCACTGCGGTGAAAGATAGGCGACAAAAGTAGGTCAAACCGCACCACAAGTTATAAACAGTACCCCCTTCCCCTTCGGCAACATTTCCGCCACGTTGTCACGCTACAGCCGGTGCACGGACGCGATTATAAAGAGACAAGCGAGTCGCAAGTCGATAACGCCGCTGTTATACTCGCTGGCTTTTATGAACTTCAGTCTACAGTCAATATTGACTCTTCTGCTTCTTCGTCGTCTGTTTATGGTGTGGGCTGACGTTCAGTCAAGCGCCGCGCTGAACGCAGTTCTATCAACCTCGTGGTAACAGAAAATAAAATGATCTGAGCTGGTGAGAAGCCGTGTTATATAGCCATAATTATATATCGCCGATTTGGTTGTTTATCCTCACAAAAAAAGATTTACTGTCGTAGAAAAACCGTGCGGTGTTTTATAATCTAAAAATATAGTTACATTTATAGCTGCAAGATGCCGCGAACTGAGTAGTTTCTGTGTAACGATCCCGCAAATAAGTATAAGCCGCATTATGTGTGTTCGATAACTCATTTTTGTGACATCTGTTGGTTTATTTTCCTTTGAATTATTGTCTACAACGCTATGATGAGTGAATAAACATTATTAACCAAATAGCCAAATTGCTATTTTACTGACATAGGAATTGTCTTTGTTGACGTTCATAGTCAAACGGCAGAGAAAATAGAAAAGTTAGTTGCTCATAATTAACACGATAGACTCTCATGTCTTACGCCTTATCTCCATAGTATGCCTACTGTAGGCTACTAGTAGCCCTTAATGATAACTACAGGCTGACCCAAAGGTTCAACAAAGCAATTGACATTAAAAATATTTTACGTCAGATGTCGCCTTCTCTTTCTATAATGCTAGGTGCTACCTAGTAGCTATTTCCTTACTTTTAACAGATCTAAAGCCTACAACAAATACAATTTCTTATATGCTGAAATGTTTGAAGCTTGTTGTACGTTTTCTTATCTGTAGAGAAGAAAGAAAACTAACAAAGTTTTAGCTATATTTTATAGTGAACTGCAGGTCCAAATCTAAACGTCATCGACAGCGATTGGTACAAACAAAAATAATTCAAAACATTTCTACAAAAAGAACAGCAAAGTTATCGGAGTAAAAGTTAAATATTATATGCTTTGTTTAAATGTATCTATTGCACTGCACTGAATAAAGCACTGATAACGCCTAAAACTCGTATAAAAATATTCAGTAAAAAATATACAGTTGTACATTAAACATGTACGCACAAACAATAAAGTCGACGAAATGAAAATATCACACGATGTTTTATAGGCACCTACAAAATTGCAACGAAAAAATGAAACTCCAGTCGTTCAGTTCACGCAATCAATACGCGCATTCTAGGCAAAATACGCACAATTTGTTTTATACCAGCAGTGCAAAAATAACGGCAAATAACGGGGTAGCAACTGTCATAATTTAGGCTGTAAATTGATCTCAAATTTTGCAGCGTGACAAATATTTACAGCAAGATTATATTTCTGTTAGAGAAGATTTATTTGACGCGCTACAGGTATTCTGTAAGCGTCTATGGCACGATTATCATCTGTTGTCCGTCTGGCTCTGTGGTTTAACGGTAGGTTCAAGAGGAAAACTTATTGCACGACTAGTTAGCTCTGTGTCAGGGCTATTAGCGCACAAAATTTAAAGAATGCAGTTCAAGGGAAACATTTTCAAATTTTGGGTTGAATTAAAAGAGAATAAAAAAATGTGCGTTTTCAACGAAAAAACTGGCAATATCTCGGAAACAGTGAGAGTCAGGGCCAAGGTTACTATAATTTGCTAATAGGAAGTCGCATATTGGTTTTCAAACGATATAAAAACCTTAAATGACCTTGAAGGTTAATACGGCAACAGAAACTGTATAGTATAGGCTCTAGCGCGTCTTCTCTAACGAAAACTGGGTTTTTCTTGTTTTTTTTTTATATAATTTGGGCGAAAATTAGCTTTAATTTTGAAGTCGTTATTGATGCAATCGAAATTACAATCTGTGGCCATGGACCAAACAGTGAAGTTAAAAAGTCAATTGTGACAAGCGAAGCGCGGTTAACCTCGACCACAAGATGAGCACTGAATAGATGTAATTAATTAGTGCCATTCCTATAACAAAAAGGCTCTGTGATCCAAAAGTCTGACACAGCTACAAAGTGAACGATTCGGTTTTTGATAAATATGTTACAGATTTAAATATTTATTATTTAGCATAGAACCGAATACACCTATGCAAAAACGGAAATTATTGTGATATGGAGAATGATACTCCGTTTACACGAGGAAGCATACATGCATGAAACACACATGAAGCACAGATATTCAATATACTGTACACCGTTATCAAGCCAGCTCTAAAAGTGCACAATGTGTGCTCTAAGTTTGCTTCAAGTTTGCTCTAAGGTTGCTCTAAGCAAGTGTGCTTTGTGTGTGCTGCATGTATAGCCTATGCTTCATGTATGCTTCCTCGTGTAAACGGTGTATAACTCTGGGACCAGGGACTGTGATCCAAAATTTTGACGCAGCTACGAAACGAACCGCAAAACAACGAACTACGAACTGTAGAACTGGTACGGCTTGAGAAAAGCGGCTGCGTTGTACACCGACGACGGAGCGGCATCCGACACTGCAAGGTGATGATGTGAACTGGACGGTAGCTGCGGATGACGATGAACGTGCAGAGGAGGCAGCATCTGACTGAACCGCTGGTCGCTTGGCAACGTCGTCTGCAGCTGGTGCTCGACCCGCCCTGCAGCACTGACATCCCCAGCAACCCCCGCGCGATGTCGCCGCAGAGCTTCATAGACCGGAAGTGGCGTCGAGGACGCTGATAGTACTTCCGGTGAGGCGGCGCTGGTAAACTGCGGATAGCACAAGTCGCCGGATGTGACTGGACCGTGAGGTTGCAGAGGCGGATACTGAGGATGCTGAAGCAACGATGAAAAATGGTGGTTGCCACCGTGGTACTGGTGATAACCGGCGGCCTGTAGGTGATGTCGCAACTGCTGAATCCCTGTCGTCGTCGCCGGTTTGATGGCGTACTGGTTGCGATGCTGGACGTCGTTTTGTGCGCAGTATTCGGGGCTCAATGATAACGCAGTGGCGGCACTACGAGCCTTGCTGCTGTAGTCTGCCATGGCGATCGCACGCAGTAAGCTCACGGTGTCGTCCCTATCCGCTGGACCAGTGCTGGCAGGTAACGTAAATATCGGTTTGACGTCATCCGCGGTTGTAGCAGGTTCCCGGAAGTCGTCTCCGTTGTCCACAGGTCTGCACAATTTGGGAAAAAATAAATATTTTTAAACTGCAAGCGCATACGGCAAAATGTGTTTTAAATAACTGTTTTCGTTAAATAATTGTAATGCAGTTTGTAATTAATTTGTCATATTTGGCGTCACGTTACACAAAATAAAGCTTATACGTCGAAAACTGTAGAAAAAAAAACGAAAAACAAACTTTTAAAATGCTAGCAGGACAGGAAATTAAACCAGCAGCTTGCAAGATGTACATTGTACATGTTGCAGCGATAAAAATAATCCCCTAAAAAACGTCTGTATGTCAGTGACGCCATAACGGAATTAGCCAAACGTTTTAGTTTTGTACGGAAATGTTCGATAAGTATCGGGTTCAATAATTTTTTTTTCAAATAAACATACGGCTGCGCCCGGGATATTTACGAAAAAACGAGTCAAACATTGTAAAAACTAAATACCAAAGAAAACCAGTTACCGGGTAACTAAAAACCAAATTTGAGTAACATCATAACGACTAGCAATGACTTTCAAATTAACGTCATTTTTAAATTAAACATGTTGACGAGTGATGACACGAAAATACGTATGCAAGACTTGAATATCAGCGCAGCTATATTTTTTTCGCTTTTTGCTTAAAATTGCACTTCAATTCCTTAATCACTATAACACGTGCATTTCTAACTTAGTTCTAATAATGATAATTTTTGAATCAAATAAAATATTGTAACAAAACTTGTTGAAAATTTGTTTTTAAAAATCTGGCACAATTACGGAGACAAAAAAAATTCGCATAGGAAAATTTTTAGCCGCTCGTACTCAAGTAACGGTCGAGCTTATGGTACGAGTTGTCGTCTGTCTGTCTGTCCGTCTTCTGTCACAAATGTATTGTGGCTAAACGGTGCGAAATAAAGCCTAGGTTGCTATTGATCACTAATAGAAGTCACATATTAGCTTTCAAATGGCATAAAAACATCGACGTTAAATGACTTTGAAGGATCATAACGCGCTATGGTCTGCCAATCGTGCGGTATTGTGGCTAAAAAAATAAATCGTAAAGTGTTGGCGATAGTACCATCGAATAGGGCGTTAGCAATTTTTTATAGGTTGTCAATAGTAACCATGTCTTCATCTGCAGCGGTTTGACCGCAATTTTTAATGGAAAGTTTTAAACTATGTAGCGTATCTCGAAAACGCTGAGAAATAAGGCCTAGGTTGCTATTGATCACTAATAAGAAATCCCATACTTGCATGACCTTGAACGTCATTGACAACTAGACTCGGACAACAACTCGGACGAGAAAATCGGCGCGTGTAGCCACGGTCCTACACATCACCTACTCAACCAGAAAGCTGTAGTCTGCAAACAATCTATTTAAATGACCTTTACAATCACGGTCTCCGGAAAAAAAACTTCAGAGTCTAAGCCTAGAGGTTTACAGCTAAAATATGTTCTCAATAATCTGTTACAAGCCTGTTGTCGTTGGTGAAGGTTGAACTCTGGGCGGTGGATCTCAGCAGTTGGCGGTGCTCAGTTGTCTGGATTGTCCCATCAGATGCTGTCCCGTCGACGTGCTCAACGTCGTCACCGCTTGCCGTAGACGTTCTACTGCTTCGTCTCAGCTGTTCCTTCCGCGCACACTTGAAGCGCTTTTGACGCCGCAGAAAGCAGCCGTTCTCGAACATGTTGCCCGACTCTGGGTGCATCTTCCAGTAACTGCCTTTGCCCGGCTTATCAGCCGACCGCGGTACCTGAGCACACATTCACAGAACGATGACACGCTTTGGTATACAGATAATAATTTAAAACCGCGAAAAACACACGACGGTATCGAAAATGGAAAACCAACTAGAGACTTCCAGAGAACCGACAGAGATTCCGTGAACGTAGATTGCACCGTTTTGGTAGGGCAGCGGGACGGGATGCTGACGCCCTGTAATAATCACTATAAACCAAATGATGTTTAATTCGAACGAACACGAAGTCTGTCTAACAGCGCCTCGCTATAAAGTACAACTAGAAGGATTCCCGGGTGTAACTCAAATCGATGTTATTTAACTAGGCCTACTAATTTTTTTCTAGCATGTTCTCTAACGTGTAAACTATAGTAAAAAGGCACACATAAACATATAATAACAGTAGGATAATTTTTCAACAAAATCCAGGCAAACTTTTGAACTTCCAATTAATGCGTTAGCTCACGCGTCAGGACGAAATCTCGATTAAAAAGTAACACCGCTAAAAATTAACGGACCGCATCTGTAGTGTATAATAAGACCTGTGTTTAGCTTTCCGTTTTGCTGTCCACGAATGTTATTTTGATTATGATAAGTGACGTGGCGAACCGGTAACGCGTTGTGTCCGATAAACGAAGTTGCTCTTTGTTAGACCGGGTGAGTACTTGGATGGATGACTGACTGCGGGCAGGTAAACCATCTCGGTATGTAACCATCCGCCTAAGTCAACTCAGCCTTCATCCCTCCGGGGTAGGTTAGTGGAGTACCGGCCTATTTGGCTGGGGTTAAGACGGGGCGCGTTCAACTGTGTCGGGTGGCAGTTAACACTGTGTGATCCCATACGGCAGGTGACGCTCCGTAGCTTTAAAATGGGTTTCCTAAAAGAGCTATACACCACCTTTAACTTTTTAACCTTTAACGATGATGATTAAAATGATAATGACGACGACGATTTTTAATTAAGTCAACGCTTTCTCTCTAGTGAAACGAATATATGCGTCGTAGTTACCTTGACGAAGCAGTCGTTGAACGAGAGGCTGTGTCGAATGGAGTTCTGCCAGCGGACCTGGTTCTGTTGGTAGTACGGGAAATGTGTTGAGATGAACTGATAGATCTCGTTCAGTGTCGCCATCTGCTGCGGGTACTTCTCAATCGCCATCGCAATCAGTGATATGTACGACAGCGGCGGCTTGGCGTAGCTCCGCCTCGCGGCACCTGAAATATAGAAGAAATATGATAGAAACATATAAAATAATAAAAAAATTCGTAGCAATAAATTAACGAGATGGAAAACTCTCAGTACAACGTGACGTCGTCCATGGTTTTAAACTGAACAAAAATATGACTATGGACGAGGCTGCCGTAAGGCTGCCTAGTGTTTCGCTCCACTTGCAACAATCATGTGTTCAATCATATTCGATAAGCACCAGCACCCGATTAGGCACCAGCGTCGCTCGCTAGCGTTAGCGTTATGCATAATGCATAAGAATTAGGGTTAATTTCAGGGTTATGGAGGGTTTAGGATTAGCGTCAACTTATTTCAGAGAATTATGTGACGACAGATAGACGTCACCCACACTATAGCCATGAATTCGATACGACGACAAGATGGGAAGGTGTACTTTGCGAAATTTTACCTACGGAACGTTCCGCAAATTACGCCTTGGAGTTTTTCTGCATTCTGCATTCTGCAAAATTCAAATAAAATCAAATAATCAACTTTGCGTATAGGCGTAGGCTTAAAATTAGAGTCTCGAATCAACTCTTGAAACTCTTGAAACGCCGTTAACTCACGAGCGTAAGCCGGCACATCACACAAGAATCCCAGGTCAACTCAAGTAGCCTAGGCCCAATCCACAAACGATTCCTGACGCGGCGCAAAGACCGAGTCGCTTGCTCAGCTCAGGTAAATATTGCTTTAATTTTGTAAGCTTCGAGTATACAGGGTTGGCCAAAAAATGGCACAGTTTTTTGTATACCTCATAACTTCACCAAATATTAACCGATTTTCAAAATTTTTTTACTATCAGAATCAGGAGACAATTTGCAATAAAACTGTTACTATAGATCTCACCACACCTAAAGTATGTTGCTACACTACCTTGTGAAATGTCAGTGTCTTAAACAGTAACAATTGAAAACAGAATGACTTCTGCAACAATATATTTTAAGAAATTAACAACAGAACAACGTGTTTGTTGTCTCAGTTATTGTCTAAAAAGTCATGTCTCACAGTTTTACATCAAATGTTTAATGTGTCCG
>Ga0209671_1007970_pt1 | contig 11053 bp, 6 predicted proteins | sample WorMetHERISLAND2_2_FD_187401 | JGI IMG/M metagenome (GOLD analysis project Ga0209671, IMG submission 187401) | Marine gutless worms symbiont microbial communities from Max Planck institute for Marine Microbiology, Germany - Olavius geniculatus... | ecosystem: Host-associated > Annelida >...
AGATATTTCTTACAGTAGCCAAGCCGCTTATAACTGTTACTTACTACCTAATGGCATGAATGAACAAACATACGTCAGGTATGACGTAACCGCTGGCCAGCATTGCTGACAATACTGAACAAAATTCCTTTTATATCAACAAAATAGCCATATAAATAAACAAACTAATATTGCACGCATCACCCGTTAAATATAGGCCTGGAAAACAATTCAATAATGCTAATTTAGGGACGTGAAGATGACGGGGCCGGCCTTTTATCATTGATGGTGTTTGACGATGTTTGATTGTAATTAGTACAGATGAATAAGCCACACAATACTATAGCTTAACATGATGAACAAACCTGCAAGAAACATATTCCGCTCGTTTTTCAATCGAATTTTTTCATACAACGATTAAACGAGTAAAGTTTTTAGATCGAAAATTGTTAAAATCCGCCATCATTTACTGTAGCGAAGTGCAATGATATCTCGTGTGTACTAAAGTAGTTCGCCACATTAGAGCTGTGCTGTTTTGAATAATTTATTACGGAAGTGCACTTTCAAAACCGAGTTATTATGTTCTAGTGAAACAATTCATCACATTTTTATTTTCCTGGGAAGGGGCACTGCCCCCTCCCCAGGCTCAACCCCATTTTGTAGTTGAAATAGTAACTTTGATAGCAGTTGTGCATAACTGTGCACAGGTCACTGATCCCGTTTACTTATTTGAGCGCATGACAAAATGGCTAGCATCAATGAAGAAAACGGACCTCTAAAGACGCAAAAATCTCGCAGATAGCTTTTAAACAAGCCGAGTTATAGTCAATTTTGTCCCAAATTTCGTTGCCATGGCAACAGGGGTCGGTCGGGGAAAATGCAATTGGCAGCATTCGATGGCCCGTCCCCGAAAACCCCCCTATAGGCGCAAAAATCTCATACGCAAGCCGAGTTATAGCCCATTTTGTCCCAAATTTTGTTGCCATGGTAACCAGGGGGGTCCGGGGTAAAATTAAATGACACCATTAGATTGGCCATCCCCAAAAACCATAAATTACGACTCTATCTTATACACAGCCTGAGTTATGACCGTTTAAATAATTGCTTAATTTTCCTCATAGGCGCCATTTTTTGTAATTTTTTTGATTTTTGTGAATAAATACGTTTAATATTAAATTTTAATTTTCTAACCCCAAAAAGGCACTTCCTTGTGCAGAACCGCGTCGTTTGATGCATTAAGCGTAAAAATCCCTTAAAAGGTCTGACCTGTGGGTGAGCGGAAGAAAAAAAAGTCATACATAAAATACAATTTTTGCGTATATTTCACCCATTTGCCGAGAAGCCCCCCTTCCAGGGATTTGCATAAAATTTTGCACGACGGGTCCCCTCGCCGACGTAATCAACCTTGCCAAATTTTATCTCAATCGGATCAGGGGTTTTGATTCTGTGGAGGGTCGAATTTTTGGCTTTCCCATAAGAAAGAGAAGTCGCCGTTAACACAGGGCTTGAACTACCGTTCAGCCTGTGAAAGTGAATTGCAATGAAATCGATGGAGATAGACCAAGATTACCTGCGAACAGGAACTGCTATAGGCTCTCGCACGTCTCATGAGCAATAGCTCAGATTTCTTGTTTTATGCCTCACAGTGTAGTTTGTGTAAACAATGTCAATGTTCACAGCTGACACTTGTTCCATTTGAATACCATTATGGGGCTTCATGAATTGCATGACCAACGGTTTGAGTTGTTTCAAGCTCTGTTTTTTGAACTTCAAAATGCCTGTTTCCTTTAGTTGTCATTCAGTTCTAATGTTTCATTCTTTAAATCCATTTAGCCGTTTGACTTTCAATTGGTACTGTAGGCTTAGTTCGAGATTTGTGTATTTCAGTCAGTCATTTTTATTAACGAAAATGATGCTGTTTTATTATGTACTACGGTTGTCTAGCTGGTGTACAGTGTCACTGTTGGATTATAAATGGTATTTACTAGGGTTGCTTGCTATCTTTTAAAATATTGTACTAGATTAATTTTCAAAAAAACTGATTACCTGTTGTAGCTAAAAAAGATGGCAAAAACTGCAAAATGCAACTACTAGTTATCTTTTTAATGATAATGCAGTAGCCTACACAAACTGTGTAGTAAAACCTCACAAAGTGCAGATTGTTAAACTAACTCTGTATATCTTGATGACGTCATATGCGAAATAAAACTACATCATGAACAGTGAAAATCCATCAGCCATTTTGGGCTGTTAAGAAGTCAGAGGTCTTAGTCAAATTTTAATTAATTAAAACTTTATTCTTTTAATGATTAATCGTTTAATTGATCGTTACTTTCTGCAGCCCTAGATCTGTTGGCAATTTGCATGTGTGAAGCCATTGGTCTTTCATGTTGCCAAAGAATGCTTTTCTTAAACTGGCAAAGATGGGTGTAGGTTGGGTTTTCCCTCTGTATGCAATACATGTAGACCTACACAAAAAGCTGCATTTTCATAGCAAGAGTGGTACACAATCTCTGGCCCACAGGCCACATTTGTTTTTACCTGGCCTGGGATGTCCAACACTATGAGTGAATTTGGATGCGCTGAGAAACAATTATTTAAAAGCTTTTTTGTAACCCAGTCTTACAGATCAGCTAAATGGCGACTTTCTGGAAAAAAGAGATGATAATGTCAGATGCTCGTCATCTTATTTACTTCATAGTGTATTAGTGGCAAGTTTTTAATTGCAATTTTATTGAGTAAAAGCTTTATGAAATGAACTTTTAAATGTTTTTAGTGATTCATCATGATATAATTGTTGATGTTCGCAGCTTATGTACGAAAGGGCGAAAGATCAGTTTTCGTGGAAATTTTTTTCCAACAAACTGTAGCAACAGAAGCATCAAGTTCAGTACCAGGAACAATGACAACAAACGATATTAAAGTGTACGGCATTGTAAAACGGTTTGCACACAAACAATGAGATGACATACACAAACACACAACAGGTTAAAATTCCTAGCAAGTTAATAATCCAGCTCTTCGGCGTTGGCTGGGTGCTTTTTCTCCTCTGGAAACATCTTGATCATGTCGTCGATGCGTAAAATGGTGATCGCAGCTTCAGTTGCAAATTTGAGACTTTTGATTTTTGACACTGCTGGCTCCAGTACGCCTGCCTTCTTGTTATCACAGACGCAGCCATTTGTTAGATCCAACCCAACCCTGCACATCAACAGCAGCTGGCAATGCATCGGGGTGTACTTGACTAAGGAATCAATGATAGTTTCAGTGGCCCCTCCCAATGAGCAAAAGTACGGGTCGCTCATTGCTACTGTGTGCTACAGCCAGTGTTTCATTTAAATTTTGAGCTTTTGGCTCTTCTTTTGTACGAAAATACACAGAAAGATTTAGGTTAAGGACACGCCCATCAGGGGCTCTGCACCTGAAACCGATTAGTGGCTCTTAGATATACGAGGTTTTGGTCGAATGGCGCGATCGACTGCACCCCGTCGTCAGGCTATAAATACGTAACGCGCTGCTGCGCTGAGATACGAGGTTTCGTCCGACAAACTTGTGCATCCAAATACTCGTAAGTCGCAAAACAGACATATAGTGCAAATAAATTTGCGAAGTGACTATACTGCATTCATTCTCATTCGCATTAAAGCATTTTGTGCAAATATGATCAAGAAATCATTTGGATCTCGTGAGCTAGAATGTTTTTTGCTTCTCCTGTAAAATTTGGCTGATGCTACTTACGAGGTTCTGTCCCGGCAGCAACGATATGGGAGAATAATAACTGCAGAAGCATGTTTATGTTCTGAATAAAAACAATCAGTATTAATGAGGAATCTTGCATCACACTTACCAGCGTAGTTCATGCATGTCGGACTTGGTCTGCGAGGTGTTGTGAAATGCACGAAGCTTTGCCACGAGTTCTGTCGAGTCACGTGCCGCGTTGACAGTCAGCTGCTTAGGAATCACCAGGAGCGAATTGGCAAACTCGGCAATTGCAAGCTGTTCACGTGAACTCTGCGAAAAAAACAGCAAGCGCTTTTAACATAAGCGTAAGTCTGTGCTGCCTGAATTTGTGTGACATAGACACCTTGAATAAACCACAGATCAACTCTTAACAGAATACCAGTTTCCAATACGTGTATGAAATCATATTCTCTGAGTAAGTCCATTGTCTACAAATTATAACCTATCTTTTCATCTCGCTGCGTGCTACATGGTGACATCATGAAGAACATCAGGTTATGCATACTATGGAACAATCGTGACATATCTCCAAATGGTATCTGGTACCTTGAGATTGTTTTGCACGGTTACACAGTATACATGCAGATTTGGAACAAACTTCATCTAAAAGTAGTTGTGCACAGCACAGTAGTTATTTCTTACTACCAGACGTATACAGTTGCCACTCACTGTACGAGTAACAGTGATGTAGTACTCGAGTACAGCAGTGGACCAGAGTTCTTATTTTCACAACTCGGACTTGAACCCTTGTGACTCACACTTGAGCCTCACTGACTCGAACTCTGGTTGTGTTTTTTGGCTTTCCAGAAAGATGCAGTGATTTGTTGCAGTTGCAGTCTTGACCTGGACCTTTCCAGACTGACCGCAAAAAAGAACGCTGCTGACCCGGAACAGATGTCGCCATGCCCACAATTCGAATTGCCTATAGCGTAAATAAAGTTCTAAACAAGTACTTCATACCCTACAAATTTATTTTTTCAATAAACAAAAGTGCTGGCTAACAAGCCAATGAATGCACACACCTGCACGATTATCTTTACGCACAGTAAAATGCACAAAACTAAATTAATCGGTACATTACATAACTTCATATAAGTTCCATAATCTGGCGCAAAACAGACGTGTAAACAATGCGTCTGATTGCCTGACATGATGACGTCAATCAATTTTGACCCAGAAAGCTTTTCGACCGACATGGGTCTTTCTGGAACGATTGAAAAATGCAAAACTTTTGTTCCGGAAACAATAAAAACATCACTTGGAGTAGCCCAGACCTGCTCAGACCTTCAAACAAAACACAACCTCTATAAGCAAAAGGACCTGACTACATCACTGAGTGCAGCACTGCTATCAGTAGTGACATTAAGGGACAGCGTATCTAAAAGTGACATGAAAAAGCTTACCAGAGACGATGCAAAGTTCTCAAGGTAAATGGAGAGTGCAGCTTCTACGGCTCCGCCGCCGGGAACAACGGTCTTTGACTCAAGAACACGTTTGACAACACACAGAGCATCGTGAACGGAGCGTTCCATCTCATCGCACATGAAGTCATTTGCTCCACGCAGCACCAGGCTCGCAGCTGTCCGAACCTTAGGCCTGCAACATCACAGCAGTCATTTGTTAGAATGCATGCAACTGTAATCATCAAAAGCTCACACGATGGCAGATACAACAATTAGTCACAGACAGTAAATCATTGCCGCAAAAGCAAACACACATATTTAAAACTTTTAGACTCACAGTATGGCACATAATCTCATCCACAGAAAGTAGATTTGCAAAGTGGTAGCTGATATGGAAGAATAAGTGAGGTGGAAAACCATCTAACTGTGGGATACCATAACAGCAAACCTGTAATAAGTAATCCAGTGGATGTAATTTGTTGGAAAACATCTCGTATAATTAATCATGATCAATGATAGTCCAAACAGTGTAAGCTGGATTTAGTTATTGCTCAAATCTAAGAAAAATATTGATATAGATGCATGCAGATGTAAAGCTTTTGAACACAACATTATTAATGTAAGCTGATAATGAGTTGGATTAAAAACAAAGAGACCAGAAGAAGTTATTTTTCATAAAAACGAGAGCATAAAATAAGTCACTCTCTTACACATTATATATATACTGACATTTCCACTCAGAAAAGCATCTCATGTCATTGGTAAATAAATGATATGAACAGTAACACCAGAAAACCAGTGAAAAAAAATCTTTGCCACTAATATATTTTAAGAACCAATAACCTGTACTATACCAGATCAAGATTATCAGTAAAACATGCATACACAAGACACCTATAACATGAAACATAACAGAAAACAACAAATACGTATGTGGTGCAATATGTCAATACACTGAAATGTTTCGCACTTCATACCCTTTGATTAGTATCAGCTCATCATCACAGATTCGCTCCTGCACTACTTCCTCTGCCTGACCAAGGAATGATGCCTCAAACGTCTCCTCGCCTTCCAGATTTGCCATCGTTGAAATCAGCTGAGCTGCAACGTACACATATTATATGCAAGCAACTCTATGGCACAAAAAACCATGGTAGAAAACATATGAAATTGCTTAAAATGTGATCGCATTAGTAGAATCACAAAAGAATAAGTACTCTTTGCACTAAAAATGACAAGATAAAATATAAAACTCTGTGGAGTTGCAGAAATGCAGAATAAGTGACAAAATTGTTAAAAATGTGACCACATATGCAATGGTTCACATATCTTTGCATACAAGAATTGTTGCATAATTTTCGTGCATGCAAGTTTGAACAAATATAGCGGGAAATATGCAATATGCAAATTATTGCAAAATACAGGATGCATGTTGTGATCGCACATTGGCATAAAACCAGTATCCTTAACTAACATAAAAAGCAAAGCACTCTGGTTCGGTACAGTGCTTATCAGTGCCTACTCACCACCAGTGGCTTTGGCAATCCGCCTGAGATCAATTTTCTTGCATCGTCGTACGGCCATCGTGCCACTCTCTACAAAGTACTTGAGGCAAAGGTCGTCGATGCCACCCGTTGTCAGAATAACATTGGCACCGGCCGACAAAATCTTCTGAATTCGCTCCTTGGTTATATCTGCCTCACTGCATATACACATCACACCAACTCATGGTGGGTAGGGTTGAACTGTGGGTATGCGTGATCACTGCAGACCAGCTGGCACAGATGCCAGAAATTGCTGATTTTAGTGACTGCGGATCAGTCTGTGACACCGCAGATCATCACAGCTTGCAGATGACTGCAGATCACTAACTTGGGCTATTTCTGCATGCTAAACTGACCTGAGGTGATCTGTAGTGTTCAGACAGACTGGTACTTTCCATTACTATGAAGTTAAATAGCATACACAAATCTGAAATTAACTTAAACCTCGGTTTACTAGGACTTAACAACATAAATAAAAAAACATAATATGACATCATGTTGGAGACAGCCTTCTCAGTATGAGGGTAATTACAAAATATTGCACAAGTGAAGCATAATGTCAAACCAAACAACAAAACCAAATTTCATTAGTTAAATCAAAAAGAGTTATCAATTTCATGATTAGAAATGCAACTGACCGTTGTCTGATTCCTTCCAATTTTGATGGATCTTCAATGAGAACTTGAACTCCTAGTTTCATCTTCACCTTGTTGAGACTGAAGTCCAAACACGCAATCTTTGCACCAACGATCTTCTTTGTCATTGCTACACACAGCAAGACATCAACTGCTGCTAAATAACTGCCGGCACTGACAAAGCTTTACAATGATGCTCTATTAGCAGTTAAGTTGAAAAGTGCTTTCACTGTGCTGCAATGAATGACTGATTCACTTATGGTTGAAATGATGGACTGATACGAAAGACATGGTAACCAAATTTTACACAAATTTGAAACTGCAGAGCACCACTTAGCAGCATATATGCTCTGGATATCAGTGATCACGTAAAACAAATTGGCAATAGTTCTTATTGCACAGAAGCAGGACCTAGGATAGTATTTCTTACTGATCTAAATTCTGCAAGAGCAAAATCCTGAAAATGCATCATCACCCGTTCGCCATCATTAGAAGTATATGACTGTTTAATAGACACACACATCAACAGGAAAATAATTGTATAACTCAGTATAACACAGTATTTTAGTTGCTGGCTGCATGACAGGGAAGGATTCAGCTGGCATGGAAATCCAGTCTAGATATTTCCCAATTTCGGTGCTTCAGTTTTGCGGAATTGATCCAAACTTGGAGCAACTCTGTGGAAACTGATGTAGGCTAAACAAAACTCAGTCCGAAACAGTCAAAACTGACCCTGTGATGCAACGGTACAGTTGAGTGCATATCCAAGGATGAGCAAACTTTCACGAGTGCTCCGGCCGTGGGCCTTCAGCACGTTGACAGCCTTGATGGGGTAACGATATCCACCTTTACCATCTGGCACACGCACTGCATTGGCCGCATCGACTACCATGCTGGCAAAGAAATCAGCATCTCTACATTGATGAAGTCAGGAACCAACCCATCAATAAAGACATAAACCAACGTGATGAAAGCACATGCTATTAATCCATTAGCATTCGTCATAACTATGAGGACATATATGGTGCTCTATACATGTGTTCTGAGTACCACTATTCCTTCAATAACTCCCTATTAAATTTTTAAAAAAGTCAATTTAAAGCTACAACTCCTAAAAGTAAACCAATTAAGCAAATGCTAATAGCAGCACTGCTGCAGTAATTGCTTGACAAAATAAAACACAAAAATAAAGTAAACAAAATAGAAACAAAAATTAAAATAAACAAACAAAATAAAAACAAAAATCTGAGCTAATGCTCATGATATGCAAAAAGATTTATAGCAGTTCTTCTTCGCAGGCAATCTTGGTCTACCTCCATCCATTTTGTCGCAATTCATTCTTTTGCAGCCAAAAAAAAAAAAAATCACTAAAAGCCTATTTTTAGGGTTTAAAGTCATTCAAATCATCGATGTTGACATTTTTAAGAAGCTCATCACCAGTGCTTGTTATGATAAGCAGCATGTCTGTGCCTATCTACAATCATTTTCATGCTAGACAAGCCAACAGTGGATAAATAACCACTTTTTAGAGAGGTATCCCAAGTACCCCTCTTTGACACTGGGAGTGTGCAAGCCTCCTTAAACCTACAGGGTCCTGACGTGGACTGCTAAAATCTACATTCAATGCTAAGAATTTCATACACAGGTTGTCTTGGTCTATCTCAAGCCATTTCGGTGCAATTCACTCTTGAAATGCGTGTCACAGCCCGAAATCGCGACGAAAAATTCACTATAACCCCTATTTTCAGGGGTTCAAGGCCATCAATGTTGACATAAGTAAAAAACTTGTCGCCAGTGCTTGCTATGATAAGCCGCATGTCTGTGCCTATCTGCAATCATTTTCACATTAGATGAGCCAATAGCGGTAGAATAACGCCTTTTTAAGGGAGTGCCCCTCTTTTGCCTCCTCGTTCATGAGGACCCCATTTACCTAGTGGCATAAAATTTTTGTTACAAAATTCTAGAGACTCTAAGCTAGTATATGGTGAAAACCTGAAGTCTCTATCTCACCTGGTCTCCAAATGGTACCGAGTTGTGACAAATGAACAGACAGACAAACAGACAGACAAAATTACTGTAGCTAATATGCGCTATATGCTTTCACATGTAAAGAACAGAATGCATGTGACAAAGCAGATTTAACACTGCTAAATAAATCACTGCAATCATCACATTTTAGTGTGCATCTAATTGTCAGTTTTTAATGTTTCCTTTGTATTGATCTAACGTATAAAGGATACACTCCGATGACTTTGCTAGAGATGCTGGTCTTGGCAGCATTGACAAGACAGTCGTGGCCCAGTTCATCAACACTCACTGTGAGGTTCTCAGTGATGTATCGGCAAGCCTCCCTGTACAGTACACAGTCAATTCATTATCACTATACCAGGAGTGATGTAAACCAAATTTACACAACAAAAACAGTCATAAAAACACACCTGAAATAAAATTATTTCCACAAAGCACGAGATTGGAATGAACCACCTGCCTATTCCCACCAACGTCATCTGAGTGAGTGAGTAGTGTTTAACATCCCACCCGACACAGTATAGGTCATTTCAGGGACAGCCTTTTCAGGCAGAATGCACACAATTACACAATAATGGAACAGTAAGTTTAAAATTTACAATAAACAGAAAGTTTAACCTTTACAGAAACACAAAACACAAAAATGAGCTTAACATAAAATTGTAAGAACTCCATTATATGTGTGCATATGTAACTAACATAATGGTAGTTCTAATAATCTTCCCTGTTATCCTCCAGACAGACATCAATGTGACAATGCTGTCCACTGGAGGACAGGGAGCACCAATGTCATCTACTGTTTACGACAACAAAAGCACAAAAGTTGCATAATAAATAAATATAACTACTTTATACCAAACATTGTACAAGGAACAATTAAAGTTGTTTACCTAACAAACAACAAACCATATTGCAGTTTCCATTCAAACACAAAGATAACAGACACACAAACACATAGAGCAATTTATGCAAAATAAAACCTGAATTACAATTATTCATACAGAGTTCAAAAACTCATAAGTGATTTTTAAAAAAATGATAAAAATTGAGCATTTCATACTTGCAGGCCAGTCGGTAGCCGCTGATGACAGACGTTGGGTGAATCTTTGCTTTCACCAGCTCATCGGCATTCTTCAGCAGCTCTGCAGCTATTATAACCTGCCAGTCAGACCAACAAAGTTGCTGTTGGATTTCACAAAAAAGTAAACCGCTGAAACTTAGATAAACCAGTTGCCATTGTTGACTCTTGCTCAGAAAACAGACTAAACCTCTCTTATCCTTCCTTGACCCAATCCAACAAATCTTTCTTAGGATTTTACAGAAACAATTTTCACCATAATCACTCACAAGTAACATTTGAAGACAAAATGCACCAACCATAATCACATCTCAAACACACAATCAGGGTTCCTGTAAATAGTTACCTCCGCCAAGGAGGTTATGTTTTTGCCAGACTTTGTCTATCTGTGTGTTAGCAAGATAACTCAAAAAGTTATGGAAGGATCTGTCTGAAATTTTCAGGGAATGTCGGGAATGGCAAAAACTAGAAGTGATTCTCAATTTTCGGGGTGATCCGGAAATCTGAGCAAGTGCTCACGAGACGTGTGGTTAACATGCTTGTGTGTTAGCAGATAAGGGAACCCGCTGCCAATATGCCAAATATGGTAATGTCACCAGGCGAACAACATGGCGCTGGCGGAGGTTTGCGGTCTCTGTCCGCTTT
>Ga0209671_1007971_pt1 | contig 11052 bp, 14 predicted proteins | sample WorMetHERISLAND2_2_FD_187401 | JGI IMG/M metagenome (GOLD analysis project Ga0209671, IMG submission 187401) | Marine gutless worms symbiont microbial communities from Max Planck institute for Marine Microbiology, Germany - Olavius geniculatus... | ecosystem: Host-associated > Annelida >...
CTTACCATTCGCCCCATTGTCCCCCGTTCAATCGAGGGGGCTGAAATTTTGCCAGAACACGTCCCCCTCAGAGGCCCTTTGGAGAAAAAATTTTCAGTGCCCTTGCTCCCCTAATAGGGGAGATATGAGGGGTCAAAGAAAAAATTTCCCCTTATGCCGCCTCAAAATCCCTTCGATGTTTTCGCCCAAAATCCTGCCCCTTACCAGCCCTCGATGTCTCCTACAAATGGCCAAAATTTGGCACACGTAGCGGCCATAGCTTTTCGTCTACAGCAAAAAATGTGGGTTGAGCGAATGCCAAGTCAAAGCATGCAGAAATTCCTCAATCTCGGAGATAGATTGACACTCCTCTCGCACTGAATATAACCCTAACAGGCTGTTGGCTAACCCTAGTCCTAATCCTAATCGTAACCCTAACCCCCACCTTAACCCTAATATTGGCCACAAATTGTCGATCGCTCAATGTCAGGTTCCGCAACTTGACGATGCATCGAACACCGAGTCCTGGAAATTCAAAACTCAACAATCAACTCCACAATATTATCCATCCTCGAAACACCAAAAGTGCGTGGTTATTATTTTACATTGTATTCCTGTGTTTTCGTTCGTGGGCAACGAGCTTGCCACTGAATGACTAAATGTATGAATGAATTTTGCCGGACGCATACTGCCTGGTAGTCGTAGTAGACGAGCAGACGTCCGAGCAGGTCGAAGGCGAGACTGTTGGCGTTGCAGCCGATGTTCGGGCCACCCACTCTCAGCGCACTTGCCAGGAGACCGAGCTCGGCGTCCGGCGGACCGGCCTTGATAGCGGCGTCGAAGTCTGCCAGCACGTCGTGGATCGACATTGCGGAGAGCTTAGCGTGAAGCCAGTCGTAGTTGAATAGCACCTTCAACAGCCGTTCACCAAACAGCGTCATTACAGATGTGCAAAGACGCATAAAGAACGATGCAACTGAACTAAACTGAACTGACATGGTTTATTTTTTGACAAACCGATTAATGAGCTAGCAGACATACATTACAGTAGGCACCGTCGAACGGCGTCGGCGGCCTACGTGACTACGCTCACGTACGCGTCAACCAATGACCAATGGGTTTGCCCTGCTTGCCCACTGGTCAGTTCGTCAAAAACTAAATAGCGTCAGTTCAGTTCAGTTCCGTTTTGTCACTCCATGCGTCTTAACGAACATTTTAACAACTTCACATTCGTTCAATGCTTCCTCTTCAAGAAAGCCAGGTGGTTTGGCATTGGTAGTGTAACTAACGGTAGGCCTAAAGTGTTAGACTTATGATCGAAAAGTCAAGAGTTCGACTTTATGCCAGCTCAAACAATTCTACTACTCGTTTTACTATCACATCGAGTACGTTCGAGATAATTCGCTATTAATTACTCACTTGCAGTCTTTTGTTACTTGCATATGCGGATTTAGGAGAGGCAAAGGGGCCATGGCTTCTCCACAAAAAGTCCACCTTTGTTTTCGGCTTTTGGCCTCAATCTTTGGCCCTTGGGGGCTACTTTGCCTTTCGTGACTCCAAATTCTGGCTATGCCTACTTAAGAGTAAGTCACTAACAATAAACAATAAATAACGCCAGGAGAGTTTGAAACATATAAACCTAATTGAAGCAAATGCTCCAAGAAAAACCAGGAAAAGTTTTTTTGGAAAATTACGGGGAGAGTTGAATATTATTATTATTTTGCATTTTTAAGTATTTACGATATCTTGCAACCAGAAGGGTTCGGTGACGCTTAGAATACACCAAATTTGTTTTTCACTGGGGCTCCGCCCCGAAACCTGCTGAGGGAGCTCATGACGCACCCTCAGAGTCCCTAGTCGGCTGGGGAGAGGGATACTCTCTCCCCATTTGCCTCCTCGTCGACGCCTGCGGCGCCTCACCTTGAGTTTGGTGGATTGCTCCAAGAACTTAGGAGGATAGACGCCCTTGAATAACGCTTTTTATCGCATGCAAGTCAATCTCCATGGCAGTCTTTGTATTACTGCTGTATTTCTATACTGTTATGGTCATAGAAAAAAAACGAAATTTAGCACAGAGTCCACGAAAATATGCCATTTTGACCTTAGAATCTAAAAAAAATTTCTAAAGAGGGGGCCCCCTCGCCACACCCCACCTCCCATGGCGCGTTCGGCGCCTCGACTCGGCCGAGTCGACCTTGCCCCCAACTTCAACTCCTGGATCCGTCTATGCGACTGTTGGCCAGCTTTCAGAGTATTTTAAAATTATTATTTCTAGAAAAAAATCATTGTTGCGAGTAGCTATTTGAATTCCGAGTTTACTCACGTTGCTTTTGAGTTCGCCGATGCGTCCGCTCTGCAGCAGGTGATGAGGCAGTTCGCTCAGCTTGCGTAGGTTGTAGTTGAGTCGACAGGGGGCGCGCGGGTCGGGGCCGAAATGCAACGGCTGCTTCGGTACCATCCGGTCTGCAGTTTCGTCGTTTCCCGGCGGAGTGCTGGCAGACCCTGCCCTGTAAAGAACAGCGATGTTACACAAAACAGAAAAAAAGTCAAGGACCAGGCCAAGGCCAAAACCACGAAGCCGGGGTTAAGGCCGAAACCACAAAGATGAGGCCGAGATAAAGACAGGACAACGAAAATGAGGCCATTGTTCGAGGCCGAGGTCAAGATAAGGTCAAAAGCAAAACTATTATACAGGGTGGTCCAAAAACGGCACAGAGTTTCTGACACCATAAGTTTGCAACCGTACGTCGTACAGTCATGTGGTTTTCAGCAAAATGTTCCAAAAAAAATTCTTTACATGACTAAAGTCAGTGTTGAATACAGGAGTTTAACTATTCTTTGTCATTGCCGCTGGCAACTGAACTATGCAAAACAGTATTACCCTCAACACTGCGGTCCATAAAAATGTGCCACTTTTATTTTTTCAATAGCTTCGTGAAACATTGGCCGATTTTAATAGTTTTTGGCACGCGGCATTAGGAAAAAACTTGACGCATAAAAACTTTAGTTTTGGCCACCTCATCTTAATGTTGTCGCTACACTACCGTGTGAAATGCAGAAGTCGCAGTTTGACCATTGACAACAATGAATTCATACTGGGTAGTGCACGTGTCAGCTCAGAAAATTATTAAAAATTATTTTAAAATTATTATTAAAAATTATTAGAAAAAGTTATTAAAATTATTTTTACGGGTACTGATAACATCCCAGACACTGCAGTAGTAGGAGATAGACGACAAAAGGAGGTCACAAAAAATGCTGTTATTGTCGAAAAAACCTATTAAACAAATAATGCCGGCAGCCTATCATCACCTGCTCCTCTGCGACGGTTTCCGGTTTTTCTTCAGACTCATGTAAAGTAGCTGTTTGCTGGAATACTGGAAAGGCTTCTTGCGTCCGCCGCCCCACGAACCGAGAAAATAGTCGGCAAGAGTGGAATGGGTGTCGCCACGTTGCTTGGTCGAGGACAGGTAGCGCCGTCTGGCGACTCCGATGAAAGCCGTGTGATACCAGTACAGCACGGCCATACCGTTCGCTTCTCGCTGGACGATGTAGCTCGCAAGCGCGTCCTGCACACAGTGAACAAGTCCAGAGTAATCTGACAAAAAGCAGAATCGTTGTCTTGGGTTTCCTGTGAAAAGCCACAACATTTCACCAAGTAATATGCGAAGCACATTGCCGGCTGAAAGACCAAAATCCAGTTTTTTTTCCACCGCAGTAGAATCAGAGCTTTGGAGAAACGCTGGACTAAGTGCATTTGAGTTGCAAAAAACGATGACGAAAAGTGGCAAAATATGATCCGAGTATCTTTTGCTGAAGTGTATCAGTCTACGAACTTTTTGAATGACCCTCGTAGCCTATTTTCAGAGCGCACAGAGAGTTAAGCCTACCTGTAGTCGTGGAATGAGCAGCGGTGGGATTCGTCTGACGGGCGGAAGCCAGTGCTGGAACACATCATTGAGTACAACATCATCCAATGACAATATATCCTCCATCTCAACGTCTCCCAGCCCGTCCTTGGACGCGGTCAGGTAGGCCAGGGCGTGTGAGACGAGGACACGGCCGTGGTAGCGTTCCACACGGTCCAGCAAGCGGTCTATGCACTCGCTGATTGTGTGTTCGACCGTCGTCTGGTCAGCTGGGGCGTACGATGACCACCGCCGAACCTGCACCGCGCACAGAACAAGAAGCCCAGCTGTCGCTAGGGACGGTAGGCCGACCATACCACCTAGACCCTATATCCGAAGACCAGCGTCCGACTTCCGGTCGCGGAGAGAGCGATGTCCAAGAGTGAACGTTCAATACACGCTATGGTGACGCTGATATATCGAATGTAATGCTACGTTTGTTATTTCTGTCACTTTTTACGTTTTTAACGTTTTTTTATATATTTTCTCAACGTTTAAAATTTTTTTTACAAATGTTCATTAAAATTGCACCGAGAACGTCTAGAAACACTTTTAAAACCACAGAAACGAAAAAGTATAGTAATGGTAGTTTACTTAGGTATTCTAGAGATACTTGGTCTTATGAACATAGGGCCGTAATGAAAACGAATAAAGTTCTCTATCTATCTCTCTTTAGTTCCAGCTATACTGCATCTACAGCATTAAGCATGAGGCAAGAGGTTAAGCAAAATAGAGCTAACGTTTTTATCAACGTTTAGTTTGTTTTGCCGTGTTTTTAACGTTTTAACGTATTTATTAACAATTTCTGGAACGTTTTTACATCTAAGGAACTCACAGCCTGCTACTAATACTCCGTTTACACGATAAACCTGGCTCCACGTGCACACATCAAGCACTCATCAAGCAGGCTTGACAGGACACGATGGTTTAAGTGCAGGCTTAGCCCCAAACCCATGCCTAATCACGTGACTGTGATTACAACCCACCCCCAGATAAAAAGCGCAGCGATCAGTCGGCGTTGCTATAAATAGAGCGGACAAACAGACAGACAGACAGACAGGTAGAATCTGCAGCTGCAGACTCTGAGCGTGCAACAAAGAGTGATTGATGGCTAGCGTCAGCGTGCGACAGTCAAAAAAATACATCCAAGAGGACGGGTGGGTTGTAACCACAAATTTAAATATTAATGTTATTGGTGATACGCATATTGGAAAGCCTATATAACACGTAGGCCTATCAGCTGTGGGCTAAGCCTAGGCCGCCTACGGCTTAGCGCACAGCTGATAGGCGGCGGGGTAAGAGAGTGAATTGCACTGAAATGACTGGAGATAAACCAAGACAACCTGCGTATGAAATTTTCCTGAATGATAAGGAGAGCACTGAAGTTTCAGTTCGCACCTTGTAAAAATGCAGTACTCTGACGTGTGCCAAAACTCGAAAGTGTAAAAAAAAATTTGTTCCATGTTTTAAAATTTGTTAAAAAATTCGCAATTTAAAAAAAAATTATTAACTTTGGTAAGCTCATGCCAATCAGCTGCCACTTCCAAGATTGCAAAAATAAAGTGCTTTTGGTCTTGAGTTCGTCTCATGTAAGAAGTGCTATAGCAAGTGTACTGGACTTTATCTTTTGCCTTTACTTTTACCAAGCCACCTAGACCTACTCACCTCTTCGAAGACGAGGCTGGTATAAAGCGGCAGACTGCAGTGATGCAGTGCAGTGTTGACAATCTGAAGTTGAGCCGTGGTAAGATCACACCCGGCCTGGTGCAGCCATTCGCGTACCAGACCGACACTGACTTCATGGCTCAGCGGAGGAACCTCGACGAAACAACCCATGCCGACGACATCACCAGCGCCTGCCAACGAGTCACCGTTCTACACACGAACAAGAACAGGAAACAACACGCCGACGCCACATATTCGAATGCGAAGCAGATGCAGTAAATAGATTATTACCAGAACGCTACAAGCAGATGGTAGGAAAGGAAGAACCTTGGGTTCCTTGTACCTGCATGGTGAGTGAGCGCATTGAAATATAGGGGAAAAGTTTTGTTGAAGGGGCAGATCAAAACTTCTATTTTTCACCGGGCAACCAACGCCCTTAACAAGGATCACAAAAGCGGGAGGCTTGAGCGCGAAAGTGGGGGAGAGAAGTTGCGCCCGATTTTTGAGTCCAGATTTGGTGGGATAGAAGCAACTGCCTCAGAAAGACAGCATCAGTGGCGTATTTAGGGGGGGAACACGGTGCGATGCCCCCCTTTGGCCCGACCATGAAAATTTTTTACAGGCGACTTTATATCAAAAAATGCGTTTTTTGCCATTTTCCAGCAAGAATTGCAAAATTCAACAATGTTTGATGGTCTTTTGCGTTTCAAAATTTCAGAAAAATATGCGAATTTGCGGTTTCCATTGAACATTCAGAAGCAAAAGTGTTTCAACTTCATGGGGGCTTCCCCCCTGACCCCCGACCAGGGGCTCTGCCCCTGGACCCCGCTGGGGGCTCCGCCCCAAGACCCCCGTTATAGGCTCGCGCTCCGCGCGCTCGCCATGGCCCCCCTTTGCCAAATCCTAAATACGTCACTGGACAGCGTGAATAGCGTAAGTGGTCGCCAGAAGAAATCAGAAAGCATATGGAGGAAAAGACGAAAAAAGAAGATTAGCCTGTAGACGAATATGGATGAGAGAATACTCCCTGCACCAAAAGAGTGTCCGAATAAGTATCCGCCAAGCATTGCTACTATACGACAGTCGGCAAACATGACTTAGGCCTAATTTAAGCCTACAGATGGTCCAACATAGCACGCTATTTTACGCGTCTCAAATTCATCCAGTATTAGCCAATTTTCAAAATTCTTTTTACTGTCAGAATTAGAAGAAAATTTGCAATAAACTGTTACCAAAGATACCACCACGACGATTTCAAAACGTTGGTGATAGCGCATAATCTGTAACTTCTTTCTTAGAGAAGCTTAATAATAAGTTGTAATTTGCTTCATAACCGCTTTACTACGCGCTGACTTTTTGCATAGATTCCGCCTATTGCTACCCCTAGTCCGTCTGTCGTGCGTCTGGCGTCTGCCACATTCGCCCACCCTGACTAAGTTGTTTGACGGATTTCCGACATGCCATTTGACAGATACACTTGTGGGCTACAGTGACATACTGTGTTATAACTTAGACGAAAGTTCCAACCCATCAGGGAAAACAGACTTCAGGTCAAACCCCCAACCAAATTTCTGCTTCCACCCTAGCAAGTAAAACGAGGAGTGATTCCGTCATTTGCAAAATTACTATGGTCCTTGTATACTGCACACTGAATACTGCATTCAGCAAAGCCTCGTGTCTGCATGGATACATAGCAGAAACAAGACTGGTGAAAAAAAACAAATAAAGCGTATTAAAAGTCACACTTGTTCAAACAGGCGAGCATGACACAGATGTAAATAACATTTGTTTTCTAAGGTCAAGAAACCGAAATTCCATCAGACCGAAAGCTCGCCTAGAAGAAGGACGTCACCTAGTGAATAAATATTCTATCCATTCAAAAATAACGAATGTCGAAAACTAACCAATTCTAACGACTAGTCATTTCCAGCCGATATCGTCAGTCGTTAGTTTCTAACGATTCAACGGTCACAGCGCGTGGCGGCAGTCCGACTCTAGTTCTAGGCCTATCACAGAGCTATAAAGCGCTAGTTTTTACGCGCGAAAGCAGATACTGCTTTCAGCGCGTCTTAGCCATCGCAATTCTGTCCGTCACATTTTCAGACACATCTTATAGTTGTGTTCGCCAAATGGAGTAACCTGCTTATGCATCATTATTCTGAGGCTATATCAAATTACTTTAGCAAATGTCAGGGGACCCGCGGAAACTTCCCCCTTCCGTACCTTTTCCCACTCGACAGGCCTGGCAGTTAGGAATTTGCAACCGCAAGCCAAATTTTTTTAAACGCCCCCGACCGTAGGCTTACTTACGTAACGGTCGAGCTTATGGTACGTTTGTCGTCCGTAGTCTGTCTGGGAGGGTCATAACGCACTATATAAGTGTGCCAATTGTGCGGTATTGTGGCTAAACAGTAAGTCGTATGGGGTCGGCGCTGGCGACTTTCTATAGGCTGTCAATAGTAAAAAGCCATGTCTCCCTCTGCTACAAGTGGCCGTATCTCGGAATTAGTGAGAGAGAACCAAGGTTACTATTAATTAATCACCATTAGAAAGTGGCATACGCCCAGGTAATTATCTAGTCCCCCGGTGGAGGGGTGTCTACCGCCATTAAAAACTTGACACCCCCAACGAAAAAAAATACCAGGGAGTGTTGTGGTTGAAACGAAATGTATTTTGTAAAACTTATGTTATTTCTGAATATTGTTTGTATTACTTTTCATTAATTCACAGTAAAGTGTAACAAACTGCGGCCCATTAAACTTCTTTTGTGGCAACAACAACCGCAAAGTCTGATTTTTTTAAGTTTCCAAATTTTAGAAAACATAGCAAATTTGCGGTATTCATTGAATGTCCAAAAGCCAAAAGTGTTTCAGTTTCAGGGGGGACTTCGCCCCTTGACCCCATGATCAGGGGCTCTGCCCCTGGACCCTCTAAGGGCAAAGCCCCTAGATCCCCATCCCCTACCCCTAGAACTTACACCCCCAACTTGGATCTGAGGCCCCTCAAATGAATAATTCTGCGTAACTCCCTGTATACGCCGTTTCAGATTACATGAAAATCATTGACCTTGGATAACCTTGAAGATCACTGACAACCGGTACGGTCGGCTGTCCTAGCGACAGCTAGGCTTCTATTTCATCTTCGTTCTCATCTGTTACAAACGTTCATACATGCTTTGTATGAAACAAGTTGTGCACTGACTGACCCGGTCTAGGTTGTCCGGCAGGCAGGCGGTCATAGCTAGCAGAGCGCGGTAGGTCGAATGGTCAGTGGTAGTGGACAGGACGAGGTGGACATTGGCCGGTAGCGTGCCGGGAAGCCAGTTCAGCCGATCAGCACGGTGTTCAATGCACAACTGATTCAGTCCGTCCAGCAGAAGCACCAACGGACGATCAGACGTCGCCATCTACAAAACATACACACGTATACATCCCACAAACATTTGTAAAGGCACGTATAGAGCGACGTAACTGAACTAAACTAAATAGAACCGACATGGTTTAGTTTTTAACGAACTGACCAATGGGCAAACAGGAATGTATTACAGTATTACAGTAGGCACCGTCTGACGTCGTCCGTGGCCAACGACCACGTTTACATTAAATATACATCTTAATTTATCACGAATGCTACAGCAAACAAAAAACATCTTAACTAAGCTTAACCACTAACTGTCCGGATTATCTGTGTTATTGTCTTATCGTTTTATACTTTTGTTTTTTTAAACTAAAAAAAAACTAATTTGTATAGCGCCAGTGTGTCGATTGCATGCGTTTTTATCGTGTTGTAGCGTCTTCTTGAAGTGCAGTTTGCATATATATACTACATTACTCTGTTCGTAATGATGATGTTGATGATGATGACTATAGTCAGTGGCAAAATTTACACTAACAATAGCTAAATCTATCAATAAACGATTGTTCCAATTAGCGATTTTCTGATTAAACTTATTAACGCGCTTAATCAGTAGCTCACTGGGTATTTCAAAACCAAATCGAAACATACAGATATCTCACAATGTCCACGTTATTTGTTTGGAATGGAAACCGGGCATAACGATGGCGGAGACATAAAAACGTGGTGGCGGCGGCGAGCAGACCTGAAGAAGTCCGTTGAAGTAAGCCACAAGTCCGGGATAGTCGTCCGGAATGAGGTCCGTGTCCAGACCGTAGATTGAAGCCAGTTGCCAGCAGATGCTGCCCAATACCAGACGTATACTGCACGTGCGTGACGTAGCACCTGAATGATTTACATATACAACCACCGTACAGCCTGAGACGATATAAAAAGATACAGGTAATTGTATAGCTCAAAATAAAACAAGAAATTTGAGCTAATGCTCACGAGACGCGCGAAAGCCTACAACAGCCGGCTCAGTAGTTTAGCTGAAAATTGGGGGGTTCACGCTAAGTTAATATACAAATACACGTACCATGTTCTCTATCTGGATCGCATACTGGTAATGATAGTTCCGTGGCGCCACTTTGTGAATGATATAGACTTGTGTCACAGCCCGAAATCGCCAAAAAATCCATAAAACTCCCTATTTTGGCGTTCTAGGTCATTCAAGGTCATTGAATTCGGCGCCAATCGAAAGCCAGTGTACGACTTCCTATTAGTGATTAATAGTAACCTAGGCCCTATCTCGCACCGTTACTGCGATACAGCGACTTATTGGCCAAAAATCGCAAATTCTGCCCACCCCCTCTCATTTAACGCCCTGGTTCGGGGTGACCCTTTTCGAATTTATGGAAAAGGTTTACGGTTCCTGAAACTAGAGTCTTCCAGGCAGTCGACGGTGAAGAATTGGTGATCTTAGCTTGCACCGTTTTTGACTGATCCACCCGTGTGACGGACGGACAGACAAACGGACGGACAGAATTGCGATGGCTAAGACGCGCTGGAAGCGGTAGCTGCTTTCGCGCGTAAAAACCCATCACAGAGCTAAGGAGCGACGCCTGCCATATAGGATCATACAGTGTTAGCTGCCACTGCCAGTCACCCGACACAGGTGAACGCGCCCCGCCATGCATAACCTCAGCCATACAGGCCGGTACACGATTTATCTACCCCGCAGGGATGGAAGGCTGAGTTGATCTTGGCGTTGGTTATATGCCCACAATAATATTATAATAAACTGTCGTTGATTCGTTGTGGTCTGTAAATGAGGTGAACAAGAAATTTGAGCTAATGCTCACGGGACGCGCGAAAGCCTATAGCAGTTCCTGTCCGCAGGCAGTCACCCATCGCAGCACTAACCGGGCCCGGCGTAGAGTAACTTTTGGCGTTCAAGGTCATCCAAGGTCATTGAATTCGGCGCCAATCGAAAGCCAGTGTACGATTTCCTATTAGTGATTAATAGTAACCTAGGCCTTATCTCGCACCGTTACTGCGATACAGCGACTTATTGGCCAAAAATCGCAAATTCTGCCCACCCCCTCTCATTTAACGCCCTGGTTCGGGGTGACCCTTTTCGAATTTATGGAAAAGGTTTACGGTT
>Ga0209671_1007973_pt1 | contig 11051 bp, 9 predicted proteins | sample WorMetHERISLAND2_2_FD_187401 | JGI IMG/M metagenome (GOLD analysis project Ga0209671, IMG submission 187401) | Marine gutless worms symbiont microbial communities from Max Planck institute for Marine Microbiology, Germany - Olavius geniculatus... | ecosystem: Host-associated > Annelida >...
TAATCAACCCTGCCAAATTTTATCTCAATCGGGTCAGGGGTTTTGATTCTGTGGGGGGTCGAATTTTTGGCTTTCCCATAAGAAAGAGAAGTCGCCGTTAACACAGGGCTTGAACTACCGTTCAGCCTGTGATGAGCTACAATGGGCGAAGAGCATCCGCTACCTTGGTGCTTATATAGTGGCAGCCAAAGTTTTTACTTGCTCTTTGGATAATGCTAAACGGTATTTTTATCGGGCGTTCAATTCATTATTCGGCAAGATTGGTCGTATCGCGTCCGAAGATGTTATTGTACAGTTGCTAAAAACTAAATGTCTTCCAGTGTTGTTGTATTGTTTAGAAGCTTGCCCTCTAAAGAAATCTCAGCTTAATGCCGTTGATTTTGCCCTCAATTGTGCCTTTAGAAAAAATTTTCTCCACGCGTTCTCAAGAAGTGGTTAAAATGTGTAAACTGGTATTCAGCTGCCAAACGCCATTTGATGCAGTGGTAAACAGAAAGTGTAAATTTTTGAGTAAGTTTATCGTGTCGGATAATGTGTTGTGTAACGTGTTAAAGGATGTGGCAATGAAAGAACTGTTGGTTATTGAGAACAATGCCAGTTATTAGTTCGTTTTTTAGTTAAGTTGTTTATTTTTTGTATTATCTTGTATTTTCTTTTGTGCTGTCAGTGTTCTGACGAATAAAGTTGTATATATAAAGGGGGTCACCCTGAACGAGAGCGCTAAATGAAAGGGGAAGTGGGAAAAAATTGCGATTTTTGGCCATAAGTTGCTGTATCTCAATAACGGTGCCAGTCTGCCAGATAGGGTCTAGGTTATTATTAATCACTAATAGGAAGTCGTACACTGGCTCTCGATTGCTACCTAATTCAATGACCTTGGATGATCTTGAACGCTAAAATAGGGGTTTTTATGGATTTTTTGGCGATTTCGGGTTGCGAGACACATTTTAAGAGCGAATTGCGTCGAAATTGAGATAGACATGGACAAGTTGCGTATGAAATTTTCAGCATTGAACGAAGATTTCAACGGTCCAGGTCTCCATTTTCTAGATTAAAGAAAACCTGCGCACGAAGGCATCAAAGAACGGTGCCCCCGTAAAAGTAGCCATTTTTCCGATGTTGGCCAGTCTTTCGTGAAAATGGTTGCAGAATGATAAGCATGAGCATGCTGTAGGCTTTCGCGCGTCTTCTGAGCATTAGCTCAAATTTCTTGTCTAACTTTATGTAGCCCACGACGCTGTTGTCAAATGTTAACTGAAAGAATTGGAAATTGTGTTGTTGTTTTTGCCGCTGTCAGGACGTGAAAGCGGAGGGAGTCATATATCTGCCGGGATTTCAGATTTCTCCCGCGCCGGAACTAAAAACCAGAAAATTGTAAGTCGCTGTTGCAGTATCATTACTCATTAACACTCCGCGTTTAGTCTTTGCTGTCCTTAGTGCGATAAAGCATCGTCAGCAGGGCTTTATTTAAGAGAAAAGGGGTTACGCCCCCCCCCCCCCGAAAAAAATGTTGGAAATTTGTCATTTGCCATTTTCACTGTATACATAATAGACTAAAACGTTGTCGGATGATGCTTTTTCAAGAGCCATAAATGCATCATAATGTTTTCACAGACGTCACAGCAGGATTTTAGTGTGGAAAAATATGGGGAACAAAAAGAAGAGAAAGCGCTAGGGAGATGAAGAGGTAGTAGTTGTAGTTGTAGTAGTATAGGCCTATGTTGTTATACAATAGTCGATATAAAAGTAATAGTAGTATATTTGTTGTGTTGCAGTGCATTTAAGGCACATCACTCCGGCACGACGTTCTACTTTGCCGCCGAGCGACAAGACGACATGGCAAAGTACGTGTGCTGTTGTCTTTTCTCTTGTTTACTACTACTACAACCACTACAGCAGCAACAACACTACTACTGTTAGTAAGACGACATGACTAAGTGCGTGCTGACGTGTCTCTTCTCTAGCTACTATTACTATTACCACAGGTGAACGCGCCCGCCTTAACTCCAGCCAAGCAGGTCAAAACTCGACTTATTTACCGCAGAAGGATAGAAGGCTGAGTTGATCTTGGTGTTGGTTAAATACCGAAAAGTTGATGCTGCATGAGAAGTCTTGTTCTTGGTCTTAGTCTTGAATAAGTGTCTTGTTTACATCACTGTTCGATAGCGACCCCACCGCAAGTCGAACTCATGACCTTTTGATCGTAAGTTAGCGCTTTGTCGGTCACGCTTCTAATGCTCCGTTTATACGATCAAGCAATCATCAAGCAAACATCGAGCAAACGTCGAGCAATCAGAGCACACGTCGTGCAGTGCACGTGTATTCTGAATGCATTTGCTAGATGTATTCTCGATGATTGCTCGATGTTTGCTTGATCCAGTAAACGGGATAGAAATGACTAAGTGCTGAGTGAGTTACAGCTAAGTGGACGGACAGCCTCGTAGCATAGGCGCACTAGGCCGACACGTTTGTCTGTCTGACAGTGATGATGTCTGTCTGACTGTCTGGTGTTGTGTTGTGACTGACAGGTGGATGAACAAGCTTGGTTTGGCGTCATTGGATGACCTCGAACTCAGTGATGCTACACTGACGGCCGGCTTCTGGAAACCACGACAGATGATGCCACGTACGTGCTATCGTGTCACTTTCGTCGTCGTCTTCATTGTCGTCGTCGTCATCGTCTTTGTTGTTGTTGTTGTCGACGTTTTTGTTGTTGTAGTCGTCGTCGTCGTCGTCGTCGTCGTTTTTGCCGTAGTCGTTGTTGTCAACGTCGTCATCACGTTTTCGTTGTTGTCGTCTTGTTATTGTTGCTGTTGTTGTCACGTTGTGATCGTTGTTGTTGTTGTCGTTGTTGTTGTTGGTGGTGGTGGTGTCGTCTCGTTATTGTTATTGCTGTTGTCATCGTGATCATCTTCTTATTTTTGTTGCTGTCGTTACTCGCTGTTGTCGTATTCTTAGTGAACTTTTACTCCTACTACGACTACGACGACGACGACGACGACGACGACTGCTACTACAAATACTACTACTACTACTGCTGCTGCTGCTGCTGTATCTGCTGTGTTCGTTGCAGAAGTGAAGTCGTTGAGTCAGCATGACCTGTGCGTGCAGTGTGTTGAGTCGTTAGCTGACTGCAGTGAGAGTGATCATGAAAATGACGACATCGATGTCAGTCCGGCGACATTCAGTCGTCACGCCAGCGGAGACGGTCAGTCACGAAGTCCAGTTCTCTTATACCCCGTTTACACGATCGAGCAAACATCGAGCAAACGTCGAGCAAATGTATTCAAAATACACGTGCTAATTGTTCGACGTCTGCTCGATGTTTGCTAGCATTCATCCAGCTAGCTGGAGCTATGGTAATTAACATGCTAAATAGGAGGGCGGGCGGGTTGTAATTGCAAGGTCTGTATAACACGTGATCAGCTATGGGCTAAGCCTAGGCCTACATTTGAGTCAGGGGCGGGGTTCCATCAGGCCTGCTTGACGTTTGCTCGATGTTTGCTCGATCGTGTAAACGGGGTATTACAGGGAGCCTGTGTGTGCGACGAAACCTTGCATGCGACAAAAACAGGGCGGGCTACGTACATTGCAGTTGTCAATCAGCTCGGGTTTGGCAGCGCCATCGCGCACGATAATCGCTTGCGCCGTCTCGTGCGATAGCGCTGCCAAACCAGAGTTGATTGACAGCTGCACTGTAAGCATCTTCGCCCTGTTTTTGTCGCAGACGTTGGCTCCGTCTTAGTTCAAGTCCGAGTCACGAAAATAAGGAGTCTATATAGTTTGACTCGAGTCCACTGCCGGACTCCAGTATCACATAACTGGAGACAGTCCGTTAATTACCAGCGCCGTGTTTTAGAGTTTAGATCAGCCCGCATCATGGCTGGACAGTTGGTTTGAAAAGTAAGTAAGTAAGTAAATGATTAGGTTTTTAGGTTTGAAAACGTACATGTAGCAAAAGACTCATTTTTGTTTGTCAGTTTTTTATTCGTTGTGCAGTGTAAGATACAGATCATGTGTAGTTAATCACTTCTTTGCTTTAGATTTTTGACACTCTATACCAAGTCACTTGTTTTAATACAAGCCTTAAATTTAATTGTGTCTATTGTCGACCTGTGCCACCTAGCAGGCTACCAACTCGTTCACGTCATCGAAGTTGGTCTATACTGACCCAGGTTAGGTATACTGAGATGGTTTCCGTTCGCTCGTAGCCTGTGTACTATCTTGGTATGAAGTCAAGCGATCCAGGTTAACTCAGCCTGGCCATCCCTCAGTGGGTAGGCGCAACAGACGAAACAGACGTAAACAGACACATCGCGCGATGCATTAGCTCCGTATCTGTGGTCTGGCACTGGCAGTGTAAACTGGTGTCTGGCTGAAGGCTAATGAAACGGAGCTGAAAAACCGTTATGTTACATGACCTTAGGACTGACGTGGTCTGGTGCAGACATGGCGGCTCTGTATCGGAACATTGAGCGCGCGGAACTTGATGTCGCCGGCACAAACATCAAAGAGCGACGCTCTGCTGTCTTCATGACTGCCGCTCTCAGCAACAACTACAACAACTACAACAACAACGACGACGACGACAGCAATGATGTCGGGCGACGACGTGATGACACGTGGCGACATCTGCTCTCACTCAGCCGAACTCTCAAGGTAATTTTCGCGGCGGGGGCAGGGAACAATCCTTTGCCTTCCGTTTTAGCTTGTCGGAATTTTTTTAAATTACAAAATTCGGGGCTAAAAATTTCAATTTTTGGCGACAAGGGCGCCGGGGGGCTGGAGGTCTAGGGGTCCGGACCCCCCCCAGCCTCCAACACAACGACTCATGAGATTCGCGCGAATCGAAGCTTTTTGGGCGGATGAAGGAGAATGAGGGGTAGCAGCGGTAAATCAACAACCACTCGACCTGGAGCCCCAGCTTTGAAAACCTGGCGCCCCCTTTGTTTGGTGAATTTGGGGGGATTGAAACTTTCAGCACCCGGTCTCTTAACCCACAAAGCCGCTGAATTACAGGATGGCGCAAAGAAGCGGAATATATATATATATATATATATATACTCTACCCATTTTATATTAGCTCAGTAGTTGTTCTAGAAACAAGCAGCCTCGGTCAATGCAGTAAAGGGTGGTAATGTTGAACACCGTGTTCAAGGGTTCAATGTGACCACCCGTCACGTACACAGTCTTTGAAGCTAATCGCTTCACAATCAGCCCGATTGCTTGACATACATAGAGCATGCAGTGTGGGCCTACATGTTCCACATATACGTAGAAGTCGATGAGTGCTACACGACGGTAGGTCTATGCCATGTTACCCAATCCAAGGTCAACGTTAAGGTCACGAGACTGTCAAATTTAGAATTTTTTTTCATTTTCAAATCTATCTTCTCAGCCATTTAGCCTACAATGGGAGCTGACAAATGAACAGTGATTCTTGAACTGATCAGGAGCATCTAAATTTGATCCGGCTGAATTTTTGATAGTTAGCATAAAGGGGTGTACAAAGCGACAGAACAGTCTAACTAAACTGAACTCCAGTTGTGCAACTCAAATTTGCACTGGAGTTCAGTTCAACCCCACTCTCCCCCCCTCGGCAATTCAAACACTCTCTGTGCGTCTGTCTGTCTGGTGCATAGGATCGTGAGCAGACGTTGGCAGCAGTCGACTCGCTGTTGCTGCAGCTGCCCATCACATCCCAGCATCTTGCCGCGTTCACGCTACAGTACCCGGATGTGCTTACTGGACGACAACAAGGCATCAAGGATAATCACAGCTTGTCTCTAGACAGGTTCGACGTCAGCACTGTACTTAGAAGTTGTAAAGTTACGCCCAGAGTGACAAATTATTGAGTACGAATTAAGCACTTAACAGTGAAAATGGCATCTTACTAACAGCCGTACAGATTAGCGTTAAGGTCAGGATTGGAGTTAATGTAAAGCACCTAGGGTTTATTAGTCACGAGTTTTCCATTCATTCAGTAAGAACTGATACACAAGTACATCCGCACTGTATGTGCAGTCGCCTGGTGTTCACTTTTATTGCTGACTGTGTGACAGTGAGCGGCTACAGCTGGCTGACACCGGAGAACAAGACATCAAGAACGACAACAACGTGTCACAACAAGTAATCAAAGATGATGGCAACTTGTCACTGGCCGCTGACAGTGGACAAAATGACTTCGAGGATGACAACAGCATGTCACAGCAAAGCATCAAGGGTGACAACGATGTGTCACTGACCACTGACAGCGGAAAAGATGACATCGAAGATGACAACGTGTCAAAAGAGGGCATCAAGAACAACGACAACCTGTTACAACAAGTCATCAAGTGTGACAGTGAACAACTATTACAGTGCGACGCCTTCAGTGGTAGTGGTGTCACTGTTAGCCTGTCAGCCGCTGCTGACACGAGTTGTAATAGTAACGCCGAGCAGCACGATAACGTCAGCTCTACAACTACTCGTCAACACAGGTACTAGTGTAGTTATAGTAGTAGTAACAGCAGCAGCAGTAGTAGTGGCACTTAGAGGCATCAACTCCCCCCCTAGCGACCAGGAATGATAGCCCTGGAGCTGCAAGGACCAAAGGGTCGCAACTTCAGCATTGGCGGCAACAACACTTCGTTCTTGGAACATCAATAATTTGTGGTATACGGTATAAGTCAAAGCCATGAATGCAAAAAGCCGAAAGCCAAAAACTGACATAAGAGAAGACTTTCCGCTCCCCAAACAATAATGTAGGTGTTTCGTGGTCTGTGGCAACACCAACAGCGTTGCATCCCTGTCAATCTGTCCGTTGGTTTGTTATTAGAATTACACAAAAAGCTGCGGGAAGATTTGGCTAAAATTTTTATGTACAGTAAAAAATGGCCCAGCTTTTAGTTGATCGGATTTTTGCGGTGATCCCATTCCGGATCAGCATCTGGAGCTAGGATAGGATCGAAGTAAATTCTTTACCATCGCCAGATAGGGCAAACCTCTGTCGAATATATTGCTGCCACCTGGCGAACACAACGGAAAAAGTTTGCGGAGGTTTGTGCTCTGCGAGTGTCATCTGGCACCCCCTTGGACTGACTTCACGGCTATTCGGACTCGCTCATGGTTTTATGTTACTGTTACTCTTTTCAGTTTTTTTCTGTGTTTTAGTCTTTATTATTATTCTTTATTTCTTACCTTTTTCAGTTTTTCTCTCTTATTTTAGTTTTCTTTACTCCAGTCATTTTTCGAATTTAATTGTCAGTTTTACATTTAACAGTATTTCTATTCTCAGCATCTCTCATTTCATTTTTCTTTTAAACATTTCAGTTCTTTTTAGTTTATGTGCTAGATTAAACTGACAGTTTGTCTGTCAGTTTTTGAGTGCGAATTTATGATTGTATTGTATTATAGTTGCAGATGTTTATGTTGTTGTTTTTCATGTGTAGCGTTGGCGTCAGCTCGTCACCTGTGACACTATCTCCGCCGACTGACAACTTGACAACGTGTAAACCGCGTCGACCGTCCCAAGAAACTGCCGTATAGACAGACCGGCGTCCACGCAATATTAACTTATTATTAAGCCCCGTTTATAGCGAACGAACTTAATACCCTGTTTACACGATGAAGCAAACACGTCGTGCACGTGCATCATATTAAATACGTTTGGGGTATTAAGTTCAATTTCGTTCTGTCGCTTTGTACACCCCTTTAGGACATTCTGTCAAAAGTTTGTTGACATTGTAGTTTTGGGACACAAAATCATGCTGAAAACGTTCAAAGATGTACATCCGAGATACACACCCCCCACGACATTCTGTAGAAAATGTATATTTTGATTTTTTAATATTCAAAGAAATAACAAAAATGACGCTGTATTGCATCTTATTTATCGAATGATCCTCGTACAACACATGAGCTAGTTAACTATAACCATTCTCGCTCCTGCTGGACATCGCCACTGCTGCGAACATCTCAACATTAATGAGCAAGGGTTGACCAGAGAAACCGGCCCCGAGCCGTCGATCAAAAAAAAACAAATATTCTCCCTTCCTGTCACAATATTGCCACAATGCTCCATGAAAAACACATACACTGCTTCTCAGTATAGAAACAAATATACACAAACTGTATAATACATTATTCTACGTGTACACGTTTTTCGTGGGGGTTCGAATTTTTGAATGCTGGACTTTGCGTACCTCGGACTATTTGTACCTTAGATTATTCGTACCATGGACGATTCGTATCTTAGACTGTTCGTACCATCACTGTCTATTCGTACCATTCATAGCGTGGACCGTCGAAAAGTTCAACCCCCAGCTAATTTTGCACAATTCAAACACTCCAGTAGACCTCTGACCTACAGTAGTCAGTGCTTTAGCGTTATAGCGACGACACTTTAACCGCAACACAGCAGATTAAGACTATCGCTTTAAACCATAGATGTAGGCTAAATAACGTTCCAGAAAAAAATAGTAAACCTTCTAAAACGTTTTCACAAAATGATCGCCTTAATTTGTTCATCTTCTTGTCTAAAACTTAATGCTATTATTTAAGTGCAGTATAGATAGTACTAGAAAAAAAGAAAATAACAGACACAGAAAACATTATCTGTGCTTAAAATTTAAATCTGCTCAACAAAATTTTCCCCAAATGAAATTTAAAAAATAAAATTTTGTACTTTTGTACGATAGTTAACGGATAAAAATTTTTCCGACAGACTAAAGCCCCTACCACGACGGCACTGTCGCTCGCTTCGACTTCTTTGCCGTGTTGGAAAATTCTTTGTGGTGGCCTCTGGTAACCACGGCAGAGGCCATAGGCTGAGTTTTTGTTTTAATAGAATAACGCTATGCTCTCATACATTATTGGCAGTGTACAGCCAGTGTAGTCATGCAAGACAAATGTCCGAGTTCTTTAACTTAATGTCCGCTGGAAGAAAAGACTGAGAAAGAACAAAAAAATCTCGTTACACTCGCTATCGTTTCACCGTAAGTGTTCATCTGTGAAATAAGAAATGCGCCAAATTTATTTCGGATGGGGCTCTGCTTCGGAGTCCACTGGGGGAGCTCTCGATGCTGCGCGCATTTTCTAGTCGGCTGCGGAAGAGACACTCTCCATTCTTCACTTCACTCGAAACTAGACGATTGCGGCGTCCAGTTTTCGCGATAATCACGGCGCCTACGCACCTCGATATCTGCTTTAAAAAAGTTTTCTGTGGGCGCCCGCTGCCTATATCAAGACCCCTAAGCCCCACTTGAGAACTTTCCTTTTAGACCCCCTTTACTGCCCTCTTGTTTTTTACATATTCTGAAGTTGGCATATTTACCTCAGTTCCCCCATCAAGAAATACTGCCCCTCCCCCTGACGCGTACGTGACCTCTGTCGTCACCACTGAGTCTCACGCGAAAGATGTTCCGTCTTAGGCGTAAACTCTGATGTCATAAAAATATATGGTACGAACAGTCTATGGTATGAATAATCCGAGGTACAAAAAGTCCAGTTACCGATATTTTTGTGGATATGGTGATAAAAAACTCGTAAGACACATATCAGCATGGCGCCTGGTGGACCGACGAGCTGCAGAAATCACAATCCGAATATTCACATGACATCGACGCCTCCATATGCCAGACTAAAGAATCAATCACATGATGAAATAACCACAAAGACGTAGCTGGCACGCCTTGTGCTGACATGCACGCGGCCGTCCGCCTGCCTATCGCCACAAAATAACGCAGTTTATGGTTATTCTGAATTCCGAACAAAAGTTCACGGTTTGCGCAAACACGTCTTGATCGAAGTAGAGTTCGTGATAAAAAAAGATCATAGGCTGAAGGAATAACTGAAAGGAGATGAAGGGTCTTACAAATTTTTTGTTATATCTATGACTAGCTGACTATATACTTACTGTCTGACGCAGTGACACCTGGTGGACTGTCGTTCCGAAGAAGGGAGCAGCAACGTTTGCCAAATAAAACGTCAAAAAAGTTATTACAGAAGTTAATGTGACGAATTTATATAACTCATTAGATTAAGCCACGTTTACCTCAAGCATGTTTATGCGCGATACGCCTCATTTTCTGGAGGTTTCTGATATCTGACGACCCTTAAATCTAGATCTGAAAATTGGCGTACTTAATCCTCCCCGAAGAACATTTACATCAATTTTGGTCTTTCTACGTTTGATTTGTTCCAAGCTAGAAACCCACATAAAACAGTCGTACGGACGGGCATGACGCGTAATGCGACCTATCAGGACGGATACCGATTAATACATATCAGTAAAACATTAACTAACTACACGGTGGCGCAAAACGAAGTGGAGCGTTTCTTCTTCATTCATTACACCGTGTAGGCCTACATGATATGCAAGTGGAAAACTAATGTAATATTTCGACATTACAGTACGTATACACTATACACAACTAGCCAAACAAGTGTTCAGCATGATCACAACTGACTGCAATGACCAAGGCTAAATGTATCTCTGAAACAAGATAATGTTCATATGAACACGGAGGCTGTCCAATGCATTTCGACAGTTTACAGTATATGTTCATAAAAATATAATCAGTGAGCTGTTTAGTCCGGTAGAAAAAAATCAAACAATTTAATTTCAAATTGTACAGCAGCAATGATCCTTTCATCCTTCTCTATTATTTTAACTAAACAATAAACATTGTCAGTTATGAGACCATTTGATTCGTCACCAGCGCTTTACTATAAAAGGTCCATCGTCACCATGCGTCTATCTTGCACCGTTATAAAGATATGGCGCCTCAAAGATAATGGGGTCACGAGTTTAACCTTTTGGGGTCACGTGACGTCACTGGTCACGTGACCATTTGACTCCGGGATGCTGACTTTCTATGGGTTGTCCCAAGGCCGGTGTTACTTCTTTATTAGACAGGTCGTACGACGAAGCTGATTACCTCAGATCATGGGCGCCATTTTGTTTCTGTTCATTGTACCCATTGAACGTCTACCATAGAATATTTAATTTTAGCAAAGAATATTTAATTTTTTAAACCCCATCTTTTAAAGGAAAGAATTTCGAGGCAGGC
>Ga0209671_1007975_pt1 | contig 11051 bp, 2 predicted proteins | sample WorMetHERISLAND2_2_FD_187401 | JGI IMG/M metagenome (GOLD analysis project Ga0209671, IMG submission 187401) | Marine gutless worms symbiont microbial communities from Max Planck institute for Marine Microbiology, Germany - Olavius geniculatus... | ecosystem: Host-associated > Annelida >...
TATTTTACCTTTTTGTGTGTTTTTTTTCTTTTACTTACCGTGTATATATGTTTGTGTGTGTGAGTGTTTTTTGTGTAACTTTGTGTTATTTGTGTTTGCTATGGGCCGTGTTGCCTGAAATAAACCTGTGTAACGGTGCAAGATAGACTCATGGTCACTATGGACCTTTTATAGTAACGCGCTGATGACGAATCGAATGGTCTCGTAACTGACAATGTTTATTGTTCAGTTAAAATAATACAAAAGGATGAAAGGATCATTGCTGCTGTACAATTTGAAATTAAACTGTTTGATTTTTTTACCGGTCTAAACAGCTCACTGATTACATTTATACCGACATATCCTGTAAACTGTCGAAATGCATTGAACAGACTCCGTGTTCATATGAACATTATCTTGTTATTAAAGCAATCTGCTTGACATTAAGGGGGCCAGGGTTTGCAGCAATCGTGCTTACATGTAGTGCAGGGGTCGCCGTACTTCGTAACGTCTGGTGCCGATGCTATAATAATATTATGTTGAACGGATTTCTATTGCACGTGGACCAGACGATGCGTTATAAATTCGAAGTTAAGTTTGATGATATATCGACGTCAAACAAACACAGTTACCGCTTACCGATCGAATTGAATCCAACCGATATTTGGCTAAAATGTACCAGCAACACAGTGCATCCCAGTGATCATTGAATGATAACATGACGCTGTGCTCGGCTGTACGTAGATCGATTACACGCATTGTCGACCCGCTCCTGTGCCGACAGGCCGAGGCCGCCTATCTCTTCTTTCTCACGACTGACGGATTTTGCTCGTCGGGCCAGCAAGGAAAGATCGTCGTCGGTTCGTGAGCGTTTGCACTCAGTCGTGGCTGTCGTCAATTGCCTATCAGGATTTTTTTTTCTTTCGCTTTTCTTGTTGTTTATTTTCTCTTTCAGCCGCCTGCAAAAACACGGCAACACTTGAACGTGCCGATTTTTGAGACGAAGACTATCATTTGTTATTTATTTTGATTTTTGCTTTTCGGCGAAAGTTTAATTGCACATTCTGTCTTTCTTTTGCATAAGCTTACATGATAATGGTCAAACTTCAACAAGTTGAAGAAAACTCCTGATCAGTGATGGTTGTGGACTTGGTGACAGTGACAGTGCTGAGTGCTTAGTGCAAGAATGCACAGGTACCGAGCTGTAGTGCTGATAAAATAGACATCAATGTCTCTGGCTCCTTACGAAAAGGTCATGACCACCAATATTGGTGCACCGTGCAGTACCGTATTCCCAGTAATAGGGTGTTTATACGATCCAGCAAACGTCCAGCATTACATTTGCTAGAAGTTTGCTGGACGTTTGCTCTATCTTGTGACCATCACACGCTATATGAATTCACGTTTGACTTGACTTTGCGCGTTTCCTTGCTAATGCGTGTTTCTAAGCATGGTTACTGGAATCAGAAGCGGCAACAAAAGACAAGCGCAATGTGCCTGCCCTGCTGTCGCAGCTTGCATTGACGTCACCATCAACAATGGTTTTTTCGCGTCTGTTAACCAGCGCCAACTAGAAAACTCAGACAAAGTCTGGGCTTCGTGCAGTACGATGTCGCGATGCCGTACAGTGTATAGTTTGGTACTTTTGATGTTTGCACTATGACGAAATTGGATGCTGCTAAGCTTTATGAGTACCTGAAGATAATACTGCCTTATCTACAACAGTTAGGCCGATAGTGCATTTCATTGTCAGTTGGCAAGCAGGTGAGTTTTGATGATTTTACGAGTCAATGTTTCTGATGTGGGGAGGAATCTGGTTTTAGATTTTCAGATTTTTGGACCGCAGACGAAGAAGGCCCATTTCCCAAACTGGGTCAATGTCGTCACGACAACTGCGTCAGTTGTAAGAGAAAAGGCCTACACCTGACGTTTCTGCATTCCGCCAAAATAACGTGTCAAAAACGTTCATTTGCAAACGATTATGCCGCGCAAAAATTGGACAGAAATTCGTGTTCAACTATAGAAAAAAGTACATCACAACCATTGGTAGCGCCAGTTTTTTTGTGAATGGTGAGTTGGCTAAGTGGTGACCAAAAATATTTGTCAGAATACGTTTTCTTTTTCCTAGTTTCTCTAGTGCGGAGTGACTAAAAACGCAGAAGTTGAAAACGCGGCACGGTCTATAACGGAGGAGTGCAAAACGTGGGAGTGGAAAACCGGAACGTAATGGCGTAATGGCAAACCGCTGCTTTTCACCGCTGCTATCTCGTGTGACGTTTTTCACTCCAACATTTTCTGCCTTCACTGTTCAGCGCACCTAACTGTTTGTCAATCTCAAACCGGGGGCCAAAACGAAGTTGTCAGATTCAATGGACTCTAGGCTTAATGGCAGCGAGACACTGTAGCCCGGGACGCGTGACTAATGGGGTGTTTACACCATCCAGCAAACGTCTAGCAAACTTCCAGCAAATGTATTTAAAATACACGTGAATTGCTGGAAGTTTGCTGGACGTTTGCTGGATCGTGTAAACACCCCACAAGGCGTGCTGCAGGAAGGCCAGACCAGTCTAAGGAGAGTGGCCGTGGTGTGCGGACGTGAATTGTGGACCTTGCTGTGGACTTTTCCTTTTTCTGGTTTTAATTATTGTTTTGGTGTATATACGTTATTCTTTTTATAATAGAAAAACCTTTCAGGAGGCTTAACCTAAAACATTCCGCTCGTCACTTACAAACAAAGTAGCAGAACCGCAGACAACATAATTCAGCGACAGTTGCAAAATGCTGTAAATAAAGGCGCGTACAGAGCGACGTAAATGAATTAAACTGAACTGACACGGTTTAGTTTTTGACGAACGGACCAACTGGCGAGCAGGGCAAGCCCATCGGTTATTGTTGGACGCGTACATGCGTGGAGTCACATAGTCACCGACGCGGTTAGGCGGCGATCTTGTAATGTATTACATTGGTCAGTTCGTCAGAAAATAAGTATCATGTCACCTCAGTTCAGTTACGTTACGTCATTCTGTAGGCCTACACGCCTTAAGAATGTTTTTTAAAAAGTTCCTTAAAACTGCTTCTGAGGGAGTTATCATTCCCCTGGCTCCGCCACTGCTTCCGTCGCATAATTTTATGCGACGCGGAATGCGTGGAATGTCAGAAGTTGTAGACGTGAGACGCTGTAGAGCAGCACTTCGACTGTGAAGTTCATTGCAGCAGACGTCAGCGAACTGACAGGTAATCTCTTCGGTCGGGAGACATCCATATCTAGTAGTCGTGGCCGGTGCGGATAACTTCTCGGCTAACAAAACTGAACTGACTTAGATTGCATCGCGCGGTGTGCAGCAGGTCGTGTGCGATGCAAACGGATAGGCGAGCACCACAAACCTAGCACACGATCATTAGCATTCCTGTCACTAGCACGCTGCCCGACAAACGCCCGCAGTCCGTATCTCACGTCTTCAGCGTCGGATGCGCGCCCACCTTCGTGAGTTAAAACGGTCTGCATGCGACATCCCGATTGACGTATATTGTTCTCATTTGTTGAAAACGATTACAATTTGTCTTAGCAAATTGAAATGGTGTGTTGTGACTTGCGTAGACCTATCGTGCTCAGATGATGCCATAAGCTTCGACGTACTTGAGGAGGAAGGAATTCGAGTTACAACTTCCGGTTGATGATAATTTTCTGTTATAATTTTCTGTTAGAACCACAAATTATCTCGTGCAAAGAAACGGTTTCGCTGTTGTTATTTTTGCTGTATTATCTTTCTGGCGAATAAAGTTTTCAGCGTTTCATACCACAAAATAGTGAAAATACGCTAGTTTTTTAAGTCCTCAAATGCAAATCTGAAAATGGTAACATGTGTTCAGAGTCTGAGCCCTCGAAGACGGATCACCGTTTAAACCGCCGACTAAAAAAGCTTCCATCTGTATACGCTACAAGTTGAAGTGATATACTGGCATGTGGCTCGGTGGTGTACCGGTGACATGCCGGACTGGTGGTCGCGAGGTTGCTGGTTCGACTTTCGACCCGGTGCACTGCCAGATAACAACTCCGGGCAAGTTGTTGACACACATATGCCTCTTGTCACCAAGCAGTATAATTTGGTACCGGTCAAAAGGTGATGACGCTCTTTGCCTGGTAAGGTAACCGCGGGCCTGGTGGAAAGTAATAGCAGCCTACCACCAAGTTTATGACTACATCACCTGCGGGCTGGGCTGATCACCTAGAGACCGGGATCAGCATCGGGCCTAACGCTCGTATCGAGTATGGGTTACCTTTACCGTTTTTACTGGTATGACGGTTAGGACTTGGACTGGATAGATCGCGATCAAGTAAATGCTTACAACTAGAATGTCTGACTGTCTACAAACAGATAAACCATTCCGGTATATAACCAGCCGCCAAGGTAAAGTCAGTCTTCCATCTTTTCTTTTACCGGCCTGCTTGGCTGGGGTCAAGGTGGGGCGTGTTCACTTGTGTTAGGTAGCAGGTATCACTGTGTGACAGTGATCCCATATGGCAGGTGATGCTCTGATATGGGCTTCTTATGAAGAGCGGTACATGCATGCACGCCCATTTAATCCCAGCTTCAATAAGCAAGTAAGTACGTTAATTTGCGAACGATTTTTTTACAGCAGGACACATGAAAAACTAAACATAAAGCATCGATGCAGCTCTTAGCAAAAGGCTACGGCGATCAGGGCTGGCCGCCTGAGAACTGCGCTAACTTAACTAGAGAAGTCAGAAGAGAGAGAGACAATCGCAGAAATCTATCGGAGTTTGAATACGGATGCTAGGTGCTAATGCAGTGCTAGTCCCCATAACGTCATACTGTTCGAGGCATAGATGTAAAAAAACATTTATTTATGGTTTTTTATAAAAAATTTAAAAAAACATGTTTTTATATGTTTTTAATTAAATTTTTAAAATTTTTAAAAATGTTTTTGTTCTATTGTAATGTAGCGTTTTTGTTCTTATTGAAACATAAACGTACAGAATTACAAATATGATGCATTTCTCATGGGCAAATTGCGTTTAGCCCTGTTTTCGATATGTACAATAATCACCGTTACATAATAACATTCATTACATGTCGGTCTTAACTCTTGACAAATGGTAGGTTTTTGTTTTTAACATGTTATTGTGCTCATTTCTGCCAAACGTAGTTTAATGTTTTTGTCTGTCCAATGCAATGCATAGCATTGGACAGAGTATAAAATCACCTGAGTGTCCTGCGTTCGCGCGTGCGTCCAACTTTTCTTAAGCTATCTTCCGTCCACCTTGCCTTTCCTTTCCCCTTTCCCTTTCTTTTTTCTTTTTCTTTTTCCTTTTTTCTTCCACTTTTCCTTCCCCTTTTTTTCTTTCCCTTCCCCATTTTTATTTTTCCCATATCCCTCCCCCTTCTCCATCCTTTTTTCCTTCCCCTTTCTCTTTCCCTTGCCCTTTTCTCTTCCCCTTTTTCCCCTTCCTCTTTTCCTTTCCCTTTTCCTTTCCTTTCCCTTTTTTATCTTCCGCTTTCCCTTCCCTTTACCTTCCATACTTCCTTCTCTTTCCCTATCTCTTCTTTTTCCCCTTCCTTTTTTTCCCTATTCCTTCCTTTTTTTCTTTTTCTTTCCTCTTTCCCTTACCCTTCCCCTTCCCCTTTTTCCATTTCCCTTTCCCCTTCCCTTTACTTTTTATTTATTTTCCATTTTCTTTTATTTTCCTGTCTCTTTTCCACTTTCTCTTTCCCTTCCCTTCTCCTTCCCCTTCCTTTTTCTTTTTCTTTTTTTTCTATCTTTCTTTACGTGTCAACGTCCGTGCGTCCAATATTTGAGGCGCAATATCTCCATAACTGTGCAAGATAGACACATGGTGACGATGGACCATTTATAGTAAAGTGCTGGTGATGACTCGAATGGTCTCATGACTGACAATGTTTATTGTTTAATTAAAATAATAGAAAAGGATGAAAGGATCATTGCTGCTGTATAGTTTGAAATTAAACTGTTAGATTTTTTCTACCAGTTTAAACAGCTCACTGATTACATTTATACGGCCATATACTGTAAACCATCGAAATGCATTGGACAGACTTTGTGTTCGTATGAACATTATCTTGCTTATGTATGTTTTTACATGTTTTTTGAAGTTAAAAAACACGTTTTTAATTTTTGTTTTTATGTAATTTTCTTTAATTTCCAAATTAATGTTTTTAACATCTATGGTTCGAGGAAAGGCGCCACGAACTTTCACAGTGCGGCGCAATCGGCGCCGCGTCGAACAACGTAGCACAGCTGCAGCAGCGGACGCGGTTGCTTCCGAGATGCGAAATAAATCGCGATAACGGGCGAGACGAATATTGCGTACGCATGTCGAGTATCAAGCAAACAGATGCACGGACAGACGGACGGGGAGAAAGAGAGAGAGAGAGAAAAGCATGATGGTGACGACTAGCGAGCGGTGGTCCAGTTATGTAGACAGGTGGAACTGTAGCGGCTGCGTTAGCGACAGTGGCGTGACTACGGGAGGCACATGCACGCAACTGCTTCTGGGCGCCAGTGTCCCAGAGAAAAAAGCCATCTTCCAGAGCTCAGGTTTTGCCTTTTTGGAGCAGTATACCATAGTTTCCGATATCTTTTTGACCAATTCGTAAACTCAGTAAACTAATAGCAACCATTTGGCCTGCTTCAATATTGCAGATCACCGCTGATCTGCTGTGATATGCAGTGCTATATAGACTGACCTGTGGCTGCTAAAACATGCAATTTCTGGGATCTCAACTGATCTGTGGTTAATTTCCGGATGATGAGCAATGTTCAGGCAGACCTGTAGGTCTAACATATCAGTCCAAAACGTTTTGTTTTTCGCTTTTTTCATTCGCAATGTTCACCATCTCGGCTGTCTGGTAATTCTCCATAATTCCTCCTGGTCGTCGTAGTGATTCAAGACTGACTCAGGTTGTTCAAAAACTCAGTAGGTCTACAAATTGCGAGTACAGAGGCATGAGTTATCTTACGCCGATGACGTAATTACTGATAGAATAAGTTCAACAATTGTCTACTTACTTAATTCAGGTTGTGTTGTAGTTCTTTTTACTTCTTCGCTGGACTGTGTCTAAGCAGTACTGTTGACGCGGTAAAATTATTTTTGTTCTCTAATGAAGTATTGTGTATGAGTGATAGTAAAGTACAGTCTTAACGTTTACTAGCAGTTACGCCACTGGTTAGTGACGGCGGCATCGGGGTGCAAATGAAAGGAAGACATGGCGAGGGAGACAGGGAGATGGAGAGAGCGACCACGCACCAACCAGTGTGATGCGTGCAATTGTAATTACGCTCGCCAGCATCTACAGCAGCTGCTGCTGCTGCTGCTGACGCTGCCTACTCGCGATGACATCTCGAGCTAATTTACGCGGATTACACATGAGCTCTGCGTCACTCAAAAGGGCGCAAATCTGCTGTGATATAGTGGGATTTTCGGGCCGCGTGGATTCGGCCGCGTACTGTAGCGCACGAAATTCCACTCGAAAAAAACTCTGTTATCGGCAGGTTTTTGATCAAGATTACGTGCACGGAACATAGTTTAAACAAGTCAGCGTTAGCGTTTTAGAATCGCTAAAAGTTTCTAGTATGACAGCAAACGGAGGCCAGTAACTAATCGACGTAGAAAAACTTGTGAGCCAGAATAATTGCAGCCCACTTTTTTGTTCCAGGGGCTACCGCTGTAAAACTTTTAACAAAAGTTTCAACGAACAATTTTATTGTATATGATTCTGCTAAAGAACCTTTATCGGCATTCCGCTGAGTAAGCCAAGTAGGTCTAAAGTTATATAAAAAAATTTATACTTTGTAAAAAAACATGAAATATACCCCTATGCGGTAATGGGCCGCTATAGCGAATGGCCGCCATAGCGAAAGTCCCCGCCATAGCAACAAAATCACACAACTCTCCTTCAAATGACCTAGAACATTTTTAGAGAGAGAGAGTGAAAAAAAGAAGGGAAAACAAGGAAAAAGAGTAGAAGCTAGAAGGCTGTTGGAGTGACCTGGGAGAAAGTTTTCTCTCTCAGCATCCCTGGCGAATGAACGCCGTTTCTTCTTATACGTAGCCTATTTATCATTACAAGAGCTAATTAAGCCCATGCTACATGACCTTCTCAGAGGGTCAGAGGGCGGCTTGTCCCCCTGACGCTGAAGCTGAAGCACTGGTTGTTTTTAGACGTTCAATGGAAGCCGCAAATTTGCCCACCTTTCTAAAATTTTGAAACGCAGTTTTGGTGCGACAGCTGGTATAAGCGCACGTACATAAGTCGAAGTATTTTTTGCCTTTGGCTGTGCCGCACAGAATAGGTGTTGAGCTGACAGAAGTGAAACAAATAGGCCTACTAAAATTGACAGACCCATACACTTAGTTTACTCAATTTTTTGTTCAACGCAGGAGAGATCGTAGTTGATAACGCCGTTTACCGCCTTTCGATATTTATATCCCTTAAAAATAATTGTGCTTAAAGTCAAAAGTTGCTCTAAACCATGACGAATTCTGAACGTTTTTCACATAAGGGGGCGATGCCTACGATAAGTGTAAACTCTGGGAAATTTCGCAGAAGTCCGTAGGCGTGAGATGGACAAAATGACTGCTTGTTTTCTTTGGGCAAAAAAGAACAAAAAAACAACGAAGATGAAAGGAAGATTGTATAATATTTTTTAAAAAATGTTTGAGACAGATCGTTTCTACGACTGGATCGGAGATTTTTGGAAAATTTTTGGCGTAAATTTTAACAGACCTTCACTATGGCGGCCCTTCGCTATAGCGGACTCAAACCCCCCTATGCTACAATAACAGTTAGTAGCAATTTGCCGCGCAGTAGCTTAGACATTGATGGCGGCAGGGGGCCCAGTTTCACCCCCAGTGAAAATTCGTGAGTTTAGCTCAAATACCGGTTTTTGGTGTTGGTCTTAATGTCCAAATGCTTCTAAAACTCACTCACGAGCACTTTTATTACCGCGAATTTTTTTCGGGGTCCTATCCCTGGACCCTTGTTAGGCTTTATATAGAAAAAATGAGAGAAGAGGGTGGGAAGAAAAAAAAAGAGAAAAAGAAGAGAGGGTAAAAGAAGAAAGGCTAAAGAAAGAAAGGGTAAAAAAGGAAGAAAGTGAAGAGGAGACAGAACGAAAAAACAAGGGGCCACAAATGTGAACTGGGGCCTCCCCAGTTTGCATTTCTGGCTACGCCACTGTCGCCGCAACGTCAACACCCTAACGAAATATCTTTTTGCAGTCGCTTAGTCTGTTCGAAGTTGATGTCGATTTGAGTACCATGTTGTCGTGATGCAGAGTTTACGAGAAGGTGCCAAGCTGTTCGTTCGTTCATTTGGACGTCGACGAAGTTGGTTCCACGTAAGCAAGTTCGACTCATCTGAATCCTGCGACTTGTGCTAATCCCTCGCCGCAGAGACGAAGAGATCAACAACAGCCTCAGATGGCTTAACGCTGTGATCCACAGCTCAACACTAGGTGGATGAAACGTCATTCTCGTGCCTTTCGACAGCCGAACAACTTTCGCAATCACTTTTTGGACGATTCTATTTCGCGGCCGCGTTATATGCCGCATCATTCGTCCGTATGTCTGTCGGCATTATCCAACTTGAGCCCCAACTGGGGCTGGACTTTTTTTGGCTCATTTATTACACAAAGTGAGACGCATTGATATGCATAAAATAACCAAAAACCATCTATGCACTCCATGTTTTTACTTATTCAGTATATAAGTTTATGTTTACAGCTGAATAGGATGAATAACATACTTTTTTAGCTGTGTTGCAGCTTATTCAGTACGAAAAGTTCAAATTTTCATATCATAGGTCGTCACACGATTGTGAAGGTTAGTCCGACGCTCTTATATAACCTCCAGAAATAGCCCCAGAACACTCACTTCGTCGTGAATGGGAAGAAAGGGATAGAAAAAGAGGCAAAAGAAAAACGAGGAAGACAGACCAGAAGAGAAATGGTTGAAGAAACACATTCCCCCAGAATTAGTGTCCTACAAATCCCAATGACGAAATGTTTTTTTCATTATGCCGTATTTCTGCCAGCTGTTAAAGTTTTATGTGCGAACTGCGAAGAATTTGCATTTTTTAAACTTAGTAGACCCGCCTATATTTCCTTCCAATCGCAGCAATGTACCGGTCAAAGCGGCCAAAAGCGTCGGCGTAGGCTCATAGGCCTATGTGCGATTTGTAAGTGTTCTTGGAATTTACGCATAACTAGCTAGTGGTGCGTAAAGATTATTTTATTTGCAGTATCGCATGGGTTGGATTGCGTCACTGTGGATGGGGACACGAACAGCTGGGTCCACTTTTACCGGGCTGCATATTCACAGATGCAAGTGTGTAAATAATGGTAGATTGCGCGAAGAAAATGGATCTGTGATGACATGATGTGGTGCGTGTTTTGCGTGCACGCAATAAATGATGATATTTTAAACGGAACTGAAATGAGAGAAATTGAACACAAGTCCTGGTAATGAAAAACTAAACAGTCAAGTATCGGACAAGTTGGGCGCTGCGATCATGTCCAGGGTCGTCAATCGTCATGTGTGGAAACTGAAGCTTTTTTGTGTGGAATGCTGGCAAGCAGCAGTTGAATGAGATTGACATCGTTGTCAGTGGACCGGAGATGTTGACTCAGTCTGTGCCGCTTTGACAAGATGAGCAACGTTTCTGGTACATTGGCTACCGTTGCCACCAGCGTTCGCATCAACACGCTACTGAGGCTTCTTCCAACCCGCTGACAGCAAACGTACCGGTACAGTAAAGGTCAGCGTAACCTATACTTACTATAAATGTACAAAACATCAGTTTATACACTTGTTAACGGCGACATGCAATGAGTGACACATCGAAAACAGCAAAAAAATCATAAAAAAGTGATATCACTCACCATCACATCGCCTAACTGTCAATGTGCTGTTGAATAATATCACCTTTTTATGATTTTTGCTGTTTTCGATGTGTCACTCATTGCATGTCGCCGTTAACAAGTGTATAAACTGATGTTTTGTACATTTATATTTGCTGTTTTATTACAAT
>Ga0209671_1007978_pt1 | contig 11048 bp, 10 predicted proteins | sample WorMetHERISLAND2_2_FD_187401 | JGI IMG/M metagenome (GOLD analysis project Ga0209671, IMG submission 187401) | Marine gutless worms symbiont microbial communities from Max Planck institute for Marine Microbiology, Germany - Olavius geniculatus... | ecosystem: Host-associated > Annelida >...
TGCATCACAGTGAGCTATGCCCACTGCAAAAATCCGTTAGTTGCATTTATAGTGAAGTGCTTCTTGAAATTGTTGTGGTTGATTTGCCTTTTTGTGATTTTGGAACAGCAACCCTTATGAAACATCCGTCACAAGTGCTCATACTTGCAGTGTGGCAGAGTTTTATCGGGGTGCTTTTCAGATGTGAGTAGGCAGCTTGATATTGTTATTTCAGGTTTGGTTAAACTGTGCATTTCTTGTCTTCTTGCTATCACTGCTGTCACTCTGTCAGACTAAGATGTGCATTTATTAAATGCTTTGAGTAATTTTTTTCTAGGCACATGTCTGAGGATGTATAATGTGCATTTTTTTGCATTTTTCCGGTATTTTTATGATGTTAAATGCACTGGATTATATGAGTGCTATTTCAGTCGTCAATCGATGGCTGATAGCTCCACAGTTAAGTTAAAGTTACTTAGGTCTGATGTTGACAGCTGTTTTCATTGTTCGGCTTTTTTTGTTTCGATTTGGGTATAATGTGTCTTCTGTGCACGTGAAGGTATTTTATGTCGGTGACGTAACCTACTGTGCGTATGATGGCCATTGGTATGCATATAGCTTCACTAGCTCAGAGACATACTGTATATATACGTTATCATACGTTGCCTGTATGTACATATATGATGTTGCCTGCAGAATGTCATAGTCACTAGTGTACATGCTGTACAGAGCTTTGAATGCAGTTCAATGCATATTCTGTATTTCTGTTCAGTTAGAAATAAAAAAAAATTTGTTTTATGCAGTGTTTAGTGTTACATCGATGTAGGTATAGTGAAGCATTTTGATATACAGCTGATGTGTGATACTGGATATCTTCTTGCTTGCTGTCATAATCAGTGTTTTAGTGCAGTATAATGAAGTAAGCAACACATGGTCTAATCAGTCTTGCGTAATGACGTAAGTTAACAACTACCATTATTAGCTTGAGCTTTATACCAACAGAACGCATCTATAAGGCAGGCTTGTCACATGTTAAACCAAGTGAATATCGTAAAATGGTAGACTTGTGGAAAAATACGTTATTTATCAAGCTTCTTAATGAAAATAGCTTAGGCAGGCACATATGAAGCATTATACAACATTGCCTTCAGCTTTCTTATGCCTCGTGTTGGCTATTTGATTCAGTTTGTTTACAAATACAATTAACAAAACAGAGATCACTAGTGCAGAGCACTGTGGCATGTATTTTAAACTTCAGATTTGTTTCCCCGTTTTAAACTTGTATCGTTGATTATCACTGATAGCTGTGAAGAGCGTGTGTATCAGTGATGTCAACGCAATAATGCGGTCGCCATTTGAAGATTACTCAATTTAAATTCATGGCATATTTTTTCTGTTCGAATGCAAATGAAGGCAGAAAACAGTTGCTTATTATTATGAGTTTATGACGCCGCTTGTTCTTATCTTGCAAGTGCGTGATTCAAGCATAACAAATAAAGCAGACAATTACTTTATTTAAAATTGTTGCGGTTTCACGCTGTCTCGCCAAAAACCACCAAAATCCGCCTGAAACTGTTATTCCAAATCACGTTAATCTTGTGTAAATCCACCGTACAGAGCGACCCTATTTCACAGCCATAAAACATAGGTGAGGAGGCAGTACGACCTTAATGTACCTTCACTGGACACGCAAAATTTAGGAGCGAAGCCCCAACCTGTGATAAACGCCACCGCATGTGATGATGTGTGGTGTGGCAAAATAATTATAGGCTTATGTGCAAACTAGGACTACAGAATTTGCAGACCATTGTGAACGGCATATAAGCTTAGTCGTCTTAAGCTGCGTATAGAGCGACAGAAATGAAGTGAATGAAATTAAATGAAAACCGGCTTTCATTGAATTTTCATTCTCTGCGCATCTTTATAGTTGTCTGAGTCGTCCACTGTGCTCGATCAGTAAATAATAGCTCAGATGCAGTCGTCGATAAGCTTACTCGACAGAAAAGAAAACTGATATTCAGTTTAACTAAGTCACGTCACGCGCGCAGGCGTTGCGCCGCTCTGCGAGTTTCGGACCGAATTTCTCATAAAGTGTCGCGTTAGCGTAGTTCGCCGGATTAATTAAAACGCCACGATGCTTGACAATTCCTCTCACATCACGCCGCCACCCGACGTCAGCAGATGGCCGCTCGATAACCAGCCTCGATCTACGACTGGTCTACACAGATCATCATATATCATCATTATCATATCGCTTTCTACTAGTACGCCAAGCGTTAATCCTGAGTCGTGTCGACACTCGACACAGAGGCTGCAACAGCAAAATTGGATGGCATTTAACAAAGTTACGCACAAATATAAAAATATAAAAAGGGTGACGTTGTTTGAAACATAGTGTACTTTCAACTTTCAGTAGGCCGATTCTAAATATGGCGCTTTGTGTGAGCTGTAAAACGCGTGTCACTGAAGCGTGACTCTTGCTAACCTAGGCTCACGCGCGTGACTGTGCAAGACTGCATGGGCCTAAGCAAACAGCATGTGCTTTATCGCAGAACAAAATAATTCTGACTTTCGTTTGCGGTGCCGGGTTGTTGTTAAGACCTGTAAGGTTTGTAAATATTCTGGCTGTTTGTGATATAGCAACACAATACGGTATATTGTCATTAACGACAGCCGCTTACGACGAAACAGCATTTCCCCTTTCTGTCAGTGAACTGGTGTCATGTGCTTTTAATTATAAGCTACTTACTATGTCACTGATGTCCCAGTGGCCTACATAACCTTATTGGCTTCGGTCAAACGTAGCCTACGTAGGCCTACCAAGGATCTGGTAACCCTAAAACGGTCTCATTTCGCATCCGCGATAATCGTGTAGCATTAAACTATGCAAGCTGACGTAGTATCATACAAAACAAAATAATCAGTCAACGAAAGTCATTTCTCGTCCAACATTTAATGCACCTGCTAGTCGATCTAATTTTAAATTAAATCTGAGTATAGGCTAGTGTACAAAATCGAGAGCAAAAACATTCTGATTGAGTACCGATAGTTAATTGATTGTTAATTCGTAAATGTTCCTGCTGTATAATAGCTTAGCTGCTGTTTTCGTAAATGCAATGCGTTGACATTTAGTGCTTCCGTTCGTCCGGTTCTACTGCAGCCCTGAGATTGAGGCTATAGACTTTATGGTCCGGTCAGTATGGAATGCAACGAGGTATTCAGTATTTCCCGATCCACCATGCTGGGTCGGAAGCACGGCCTCAACGCTGGCGGGAAGGAGGTGGATAGGATGTTGTGGAACAGTCCTCCAATAGGATCACTGCAGTATCGAATGGATGCAGTGTTTAATGAACATGCTGGTCACAGTGACGCTGCGATTGCTAATGACACGTGTCAGCAGCAGCAGCAGCAGCACGGTATCGGCGCGGTGAGGTACCGAGCACACCTACATAACGACGATGATGACGAGGTTCCCGGATCACCGGTGGAGCTCTGTGACGTTGCCGTGCTGAAGATTAGTGACGCCACGACGACCTGTGTCGGACCGTTGCTATCAATCGTGTTGTCAGAGGTTCTGCCGGTGGCGGACCCCGGCATGACATCAGCTGCACCGGCGACGTGCGTCGACACGACCAGCGGCGGCACGGAGGCGTCACGCGACTCACGTCGTCGGCGCTGGTCCGACTTGTGTCACTGCGAACGTCACCTGATTGCCATCAAACTCTTCTACTTCACGTTCATAGGTGCTCTCGGCGTCGTCATCTCGTTCGCGTTCGTGTTCTTGAAGCAAATCGGCCTCAGCGCGTTCCAGATCGGTGTCATCAGCGGAATACGACCGGTCCTGGGTTTCGTCAGCGCGCCGGCCTGGGGTGCCGTCGCCGACCGATTCAACATCCGACGTATTCTCATGTTCGTGTCGATGTTCGCCTGGTTGGTATTCTTCGTCGGCTTGTATTTCGTCGAGGCTCCGACACGACGTGACGGCTTGTCCAGCAGCGGCCATGTCTACGTTGGTGAACAGGAGGCCACTAACTTAACGTCAGTTGATGGTCTCGATGCCAAACGGCAGCACGTATGGACCGCTCGTCGACGTTGGACTTCATGTAACTGAACAGAATTCGTCCACGCTTGTGACGAGGTACGTTAGCAACTGCAGCAACTTAGTCGTCACCTAGGGTTTCATTTTGAGGCGATACATAAGTTTTAAAAAAATTACACAGTTTGTTTACCAGTGTCCTTTTAGCGTCAACCGAATATTCTGTAATAACGCAGTTCCTTGTGGATAGCATGAAAGAAGGTTAGACGCCGTAGTAATAATGACAGTATTTTTGATTTTCGTCAAATCGATCTATTTTTTTCTAACGTATACACGTATTCACTTTAAGGCGACCTTGCCAACAGAAACTTATTGTTTAAAGTAAGACCTTTACGGATCAGATGCCTTAAGCTAAACAGTGTCATCAAAGCAGTGGCGTTGTAAAATTGAGGCTGTTTTTTACCACGTGCGCGCGCGTGTGTGCGTGTGCATGGCAGCTGGTCGACGGCTAGCAGCGTCAGCGAGGTCGAAGCGAGGTCGTCCAACTGTGTCTGGAACTGGACGGCGGACAGCGGTTTGCTGCCGGCCGGCGAGCAGGAGCGACTGCGTGAACACCTTGAGTGGTTGTACGAGCCGAACAGTGCTTACCGGGTCTTCATCATCTGCCTGCTCATCGTCTGTGGCGGTGAATTGTTCCAGTCGCCGACCACCGCCATGTCTGACGCAGCAACTCTACAGATTCTCGGTCGTGATCAGCTGGACAAGTACGGTGCACAGCGAGCGTGGGGATCTGTTGGTTGGGCCACCGGGTACATGTCATTTTGTTTTTTGATTCATCCAGCATTTACATAAGTGCATCGGGCGGGCCACACTTTGATGCTATTCTTGTCTTTGGCGAGCTGTCACGTGTACTTTCTCCTGGAGTGATATCCCGTCGATTGTAAATCTTTTTTGTTTATCGCATTACACTCCTTTATATTTTGTACGTGGTCAATCTTTTCTATTCTCGAAACTCGTTATTAGTTCCATTAAAGATATGATCAGCGTTTATATACCTCGCAATCTGTGGATTTGCCCTGAATTTCGGCCATCTCGACAGCGTAGCTGAGTTCTTGCTAAATTTGACGAAAATAATAAAAAAAGTTTCTCAATAAATCAGAAAGCCGTACCTTAAATCAGGTAATATCAGCAAAACTGCGTACAGTTGTAGCGCTGAATTCATGGTATAAGTTTTGCACATTAATGTCAGAAAATGTATGCAAAGGCCGGGCCCCCAAATTTTTACTTAACAGGGTCTAGTCGGTTTTGAGTCCGGCCGTGTGTTTGGGGGTGTTAGGTTTATTGTAGATGTATTGTCAGCTGACACGGCTTATAGCTATGCGAGTAGGCTTATGTCTCTAGATGTGTGTGTGTGTGTGTGTGTCAGTTCGCTGTTCACGGGTGCAGTGTTGAAGTCTCATCGTCAGAGTGAGGTCGTCTGCGGCGTTCGACTGACGTTCACCGACTACCGTGTTGTCACCTACATCTTCATCGCTGCGTTCGCCGTCAGTCTCATCGCAGCCATCAAAATCAACTTCGCTGTTAGTTTCCTGTGCTTTATAACAGAAAACCTGAGACGGGCAATATATCTGTGCTTTTTATATATCAAACTGCAAATTGACTGTAAGCAAAATTTAACGAAGCACATAGGTTTACGAGCATTGACAATGCTCGTAAACCTATCTGCTAAAAGGAAAAGAGGAAGAGTACTCAGACGGCTTCGCTCACAGCATCGATGTAGATTAGTACAAAGTTTTAGAAAAAAACCTGAAAATGCCGATAATCTGTACACCACCGCATAGGCGGAACATAATTTAGACGGCAAACGCTGTACACGTTCTACTATTCACAGCTGATACTGCGGCTCATTGTGACTATTGTGTGCTAAATAACTTATTTACTTACTTGCTGTACATGAAGAAAAACTCAAGCGCCACTATAACGTTAACCGTGCATGACGTTTACAGACGAATAAAGCAGCCGACGCGGATCGCGTGAATAATAAAACCGGTAGCGAAAGTGACGATGGTGATGGAAATGACGTAGCAGCTAAGAGCGATCGTAAGCACAACTCGCTGGCCGTGCTGCGCGTCTTCTTGAACGTACGCAACGGATCATGGATTTTCACCGTCTTTTTCATCGGGCTGTGCAACAACGGTTTCATCTGGGGATTCCTGTTCTGGCATCTCGACAACCTCGGTATGGAAGCTGTTAATATCAGCGCGCGCGAAAACACGGAAACACACGCAGACGCAGGCGCATGCATTCTTATGATACAGCTGAACTTAAATGGCAAAGGTGCAAAATGCAACAGGACTTAGTGTTGTCTATCTATGCTCGTGTTATGGGTTTTATTGTAGCCTACAGACGACGAACGGAGGACGACGGACTGACAGACGACAGACGACAACCGTACCATGAGTTCGACTGTTATTTATGTATAGTACGGACTATACGGTCAGCCAAAAATAAAAAAAAACGAAGAACTTGGGTCGATTGCCATTAGCTGAAGTGAGTTCATTTTTGGCTTAACGATGAATACGTAGGCCTATAAAGCGTCGCAGACGACTGACGGTTGGTCTGCGTGGTCGTCATGCAGGTGCTACGCAGCTAATGATGGGAGTCGACAACGTCGTCGCATGCGGGTTCGAGTTTGCGGCATTCTTCGTCGTCGATTACTTCATCGACCTGGTCGGTCACGCAGGCATCATGTACATCGCTCTAGTCGGTTTCGCTGTACGCTTCGTCGTCTACGCGTCAATCAGAAACCCGTGGACCGTGCTGCCCGTCGAAGCCTTGCAAGGTTCACTATCTTCTCACCTTTCCATCTGTCTGCTTGTGTACTACGGCCAACCAGCAACTTCTTGTCGTAAAATAAAGTTTTCGGCCGACTCACTTTAGTATTCAATTTGCATTAGACTAAAAGTGATGATTGAACGCCTCACAGCACTAGTTTTTAGCTTCATTTTTTTCACTGGGCCCTTACCACCCAGCAGTAAACTTCGTACTGCCATCATTTTAGTTGGTGCCAAAAAAAACAGAAAAGTCTTGAGACGCTGCCTGAAAACCAAGCGTGTCGGTGCAGGAGCGTTCAAACAGACAACATTAGCGCTTAATGTTAGTTTTTAGGCACGATAGGTCGTCTGTCTGTCGTCGTCGTCTGTAACGCATGCGTTGTGGCTAAACCGTATGTTCCAGCGGTTCGGCGACGGTACCGTTGGATAGGGCAATAACGAATTTTCATTATAGGCTGTCACTAGTAATCATGTCTTTACATACAGCGCTTTGGCCGCAATTTTGAATGCAAAGTTGCTGCCCACAGCCAGTCACCCATTTGAGCCGAATCACCTACGTATCGTATCCTAGCGTTGATTGTAGCGTTGGATATAGCAGTGTCATCATAGCGTATAAGAGATTTTATTCAATCTAAAAAATCGTTTTTTTCCGCAACCGGAAGTCGGACTCTGGTCTTTGCGGACATAGACAGTACGATCGGCCCACGTTAGCGACAGCTGGGCGTCTTGTTTTCTACGTGTGTGCAGGTGTGACGTTTGCGTGTACGTGGGTGTCGATGTCTCAGTACACAGCTATCTCGGTGCCGTCGGTCTCCCTGGGCACCGTACAGGGCATCATACACGGCGTCTACTTCGGTCTAGGCACTGGCATCGGGCACCTGGTAGGCGGACTGACGATCGACCAATACGGAGCCCCCGCCACCTACTACGCCATGTCCGTCGTCGTCGTCCTCTGGCTTATTATTTTCATTGCCTGTCAGAAGGTTTGTCTGGTGATATAAAATAACGTTGCATTGTATTGTATAAAAAGTTAAACAAACGTGTGGTACATGCAATACAGTAAAACAGTCAAACTTGAAATATAAAAAAGAGTATTAAAATAGCAACAAATAATTTGAGCACAGTAAGCAGAGCTCACGTGACGCGCGACAGCGTCGGTGCTACCACCTGAGAAATCAGTGCACAACGTGCGATAAAATAACAATGCGTTTTGAAAGGGTATCCAAATTGTGACTTCTCCGCACGGAAGACTCCTTGAATCTAGATGTCAAAACTCGGATTGACGGTTAAAATCCATGTTTTATGTTGCAAAATTTACGTGCAAGTTTTCCTAATCTATTTGCAGTAACTTCAGCGCAGTCTACTGTTGAAATATGCGTAGTAACCTAAAATCACGAAAAAAATTACTACAAACCCGCTTTCTGAATGTCACGGTCGTTTTAAGGTAATCAATGTAGGTACCCCAGTAAACTTGTCACTAGTGCTTGTTATGATAAGCAGCAAGTTTGTGTTTATCTGCGATCGTTTTCACCCTTGACAGCGGTACAATAACGACTTAAGGGGGATGCCCCTTTTTAGTGGGTCGTAGGGTTGAGGTTGCCAGTTGGACGGCTGCCGACGTGTTTCTGCGGCGGTAGGACGAGTAGGCCCTACCCCGCCGCAGAGACACGGCCTTAGCCGGTACGTACGAGCACCCTCAGACACCTAAGGTTGCTCGTACGTAACGGCTAAGGCCGTCCAAGACGGCGGCCGGATAAATAGCCGGCTCGGGTAAAACCGTGTCCGATCACCGTATCAATAGCAGTGGCCATTAATGCGGCTACCAGATAAATATCCCGTGTCTTTGGTTTTATACTTTTTTGTTTTTAAGTTAGGAGCTCGTACTAGGAAGACAGACGGACATGCAGACAAAAGCGTAATGAGACTTGTAGGACATCCGCATTCTAAAGTTTAGTTTAGTACAGTACTATACACTGCATTTTAGGTAGGCTTACATTTTCCGAAACTGTTCATCACTGTTGCAGCTCAGTAAGCAACCGGTTGATCAGTTCGCATATCAGGACATAGGCATCAACGTGGACGCCACTTCATTTGCCGACGCGTCAACGCTGCATGACCGCCAATGATCGACACGTCGACCAGATGTACTAGACTGGCTGCCGGTCAAATATCCCGTGCCTTATTTTTACCCGGTCAGGCACACAGAATATGGTTGATGACAAATCGGATGGATACGAGAAAACGGTATTCCGAGGCAACTGATTAGTCAATAGACCCATTACTTCAAGCATAAAAGAGGCCACACTTTTTTCATTTCACATCAGGCTTTTACGAACTCTTTGAATGAAACGCGTTGTTAACGTTTTATTAATATTTTTTTGTTTAAAGTTTCTTACATCCAAGCACTATAGACGGTAAAGCGGTCGCTGCCACTGAGTGATGGAAGTGTTAAAGGGCCATGCAGAATTCTACATGCCTGGTCCTAGAATGCGGCGCTGCCATGCCACGCCGGGCGACGCCGGGCCATGCTGGGCGGCTTGTGTAATAACGGAGATCGGCGGTCGGCTGACATCGGCCTAATGTGCAATTTATGGAAATTAACGACCGCGCACCTGCAACCATCGAGCGAGTGAGCGTTCTCTGTTGACTCGAGCAAGTCTCTGCGCGGAACACGCGTTTATTTCACACGTCGTCGATCCGCCCTGCTTGTTGCTGCTGCTGCTGTTAAGCGAATGGGCGGAAGGATGACACCAACATTTTATCTTTCACTCTCTGTCGCTGCAGCTATTATCGACGTGTAGTTGTAGCTTGCTGCGGGTGGCACTTCAGATCGTCGTGACAAATGCTTTTAAACTTCTTCCCACTGTCTATCAGCGCTGTTATGCATGATATTATTGTCTGCATTTTGATTTTTTTTTGCTTTACTAACACACAGCCATTAGTCGAGCTGCTCAAATTAAGTTATAGGCTAGCTATAGTACTTAATCTTCATTATTATACATATGCAATATTGAAACGTATAAGAAATTGCAGTAAAATTGCCTCTGTTTTGTTAGTTTTATAATTTATTGTACGATTCTATATTACCTTTTTGTTTAATACATGGGTCAGTTGTATTTGTGCTGCGTGTTTTATACTTCGGCGGCCATAGGCCTAATGAATTTTGGTAACACCACATCACCAACGACTGCAACAGCAAAGATGGTGACCACAAGAATGGGTTCAGGATATAGTTTCTTTTACCGTAAAATGCAACAGCACCGTCGTAATAACTCGGCATCATAATGTATGAATAAATTACAGTAGACCTCTAGCCAGTAGGTACTAGGCCTATTGATGCTGCTGCTGACAAAGACGACGACAGTCATGTGGATGATAACTTTAGTTGTTCTTTCATCTAGTTATAAGTTTGTTTCTTCAAATTTTAAGTAATTTGCCCACATTTTACTTGCAGCTTATGTAAGCGACTTTTGTTGCACAAAACTACACTGTTTTATTTTCATCACGCTGCTGTTCTTTGGGCCAATAATGATGATGCTGAATACTGATGATGATAATGATGATGATGATGTGAAAGTACCATGCATGGCGGCGTGACGTCGGTGCACGCATGACGCCTTGACGCTCTGCGGCAGACACTTGACATTGTGACCAGAACGTCTTCATCACATCACGACGTCATAGCGAGCGTCATCTCTGACGTCACGCCGCGTCATGACTTATTGACGTCACTCGTCACGCTGCTCGCGCACGCGCACGCGCATTTAAATGTGTTTCCTTTCGGGTCGAAAAGACTCGGTGATACACGCTTTCTCTCAACGTCGAGTACATGAATGCATAGTGACATCATCGCGAGCACAGTAAACTGCATAATTTTAACGATACGCATAAAAATTAGTCACTGGTCTCCATTATACGTTAGTACTTGTATAACATCAATATTATTATTAGACAATGGCTCACCGGTAGACAAAATGATAACATTTGTTTTTTTTTTGCATCGCTTTATACATTAGTTTATTAAGCCTTCTTGCACTTAGGCTTTTCAGTTCACAAATCTGTGTTGGCTGTTACGTATGGTGTGCTTAACCGCACTCTGTTCCACAATAAAATTGGAGCAACAGATTAAATGGTATGAATTTTAAAAAAAAACTGTTTTTACACGTTCTGAAAAAAATAAACGAATGCTACGTCATGCC
>Ga0209671_1007979_pt1 | contig 11048 bp, 8 predicted proteins | sample WorMetHERISLAND2_2_FD_187401 | JGI IMG/M metagenome (GOLD analysis project Ga0209671, IMG submission 187401) | Marine gutless worms symbiont microbial communities from Max Planck institute for Marine Microbiology, Germany - Olavius geniculatus... | ecosystem: Host-associated > Annelida >...
GCTGTCAATGAAGGCGAAAAGCGTCTCCATGCTTGTGTTCGCCCAATGCGCCCATATTTCAAGCAATTTTGCTGTAAGCAGTTGAAAAACAAAACAATTAAATGAAATGTCAGTTAAAATGTTAAGAAAGTTAACAAAATATGTTTTTGTGCATTATTTAAATTAAGCAATAATACTGCATTGGGTAAAAAAGCAATATTTCGTTGGTTCTGTTTTCCCGAGACTTTGGGCGAGGTGAAAAATTGAACATTTATTAATTGGCAAATTGTCTCAAGAATATTCAGACCACAAATTATTAATATTTGATAATCCTTCTTTAAGTTACAAACAAAAATGTTCGGGATGTTTTTTTGAGACACAGTGTACGTAAATCATTGGCATAATAAAATTTTGAACACTTACATAATGACTTCTGTCAGAAATTTTCAGTAGTCCGTCGGAAAATTGCAGCTTCCAGCTCTGCCTATTTTTTTAACCCACGCCGCCGCTGATCGCTGGTCATAGGCCTAAGTCATAACTGAGCCACGGTTTAGTTTTACGTCACTTGGTCACCACCAGGAAAAAGAAAAAATTGTGAATGCCACTGCGGAATGTCGGTGGGCAAGTAAGTATTTTGCAACAAAGCGTCAAAATTTTTATGCTTCTGGTTGTGGTCTGTCTATCCATAAGAACCTCCGTAGTCAAAATGTTTACTGGACCTTCAGACATTGGTTTAGGTTTCGTTTGCTCTAGAAGGTTTACAGAAATAAAAAAAAAACTGTTTGCATCCTCTAGCCTATTCCGTTGTGCTGCAGAAGTTATTACCCGAAGAGAGTATATTTCTAATAAGCCTAATTGTGGGGCAATTCACTTTTCAGATGTGCGCCGCAGCCGAAAAACTAAAAAAACACTGAGCTGTTTGCAGTTTTTTTTGCACTGTTAACGTCAACAATATATTGCAAGATAAACGCCATCAAAATTATGTACAAGTACGCCTAATTTGAGCAAAGCTCACGTAACGCGCGACAGCATCAGTTCTGCTACCTGCATGGGCAATCGTGTGAAGCGTGCAATAAAATAATGCGTCTTGAAGGAGAACCCAAATTTTACGCCTCCGTCCGGAAGATTCCTTGAACCTAGAAGATCGAATCACATCATGTAAATGTACGTTTTATGTTAAAAATTTCATCGTTGTTCGGCTCTATTTCTAGTAAGCCTAATTGTGGCGCAATTCACTTTTCAGATGTGCGCCGCAGCCGAAAAACTAAAAAACACTAAAACCACCATTTTGAGGGTTTATTAAGGTTAGTCAAGTTCGTTGAGTTTGAGACCACTAAAAGTTCGTCACTATCTGCAACCGTTTTTACGCTACATGAGATAATTGCGGTAAATAACCATTTTTAGGGGGGGGGATAGCCGTCTTCGACGCCCGCCTACACCGGCCTCCTTGAACCTAAGAAGTTAATGCTGAAAATTTCATGTGCAGGTTGTCCTGGTCTATCGCCAACTATTTGGTCACAATTTACTGTTGAAATCTGCGCTGTAGCCAAAAATTGCAAAAAAATTCATTAAAATCCCCTTTTTAGGGGGTTCAAGGTCATTCAAAGTCATCGATGTTGATAAATCTAAAAAGCCTGTCACCAGCGCTTGTTATAATCATAAGCAGCATGTCTGTACCTATCTGCAACCGTTTTCACGCTACACTAGATAATTTCGGTAAAATAATCACTTTTTAGGGGGAAATAGCTTTCACGCTCGCCTGCGCCGGCCTCCTTGAACCTAGGTGGTCGGGACTTGGACCGCTGAAATTTACGTTGAATGCTGAAAGTTTCATTCGCATGTTGTTTTGGTTTATCTCCAGATATTTCGTCGCAATTCACTGTTGAAATGTGCGCTGCATCCAAAAATTGCGCAGAAATCACTAAAAACCGCTTTTTCGGGGGGGAGGGAGGTTCAAGGTAGTTTAAGGTCATCGATGTTGATAAAAAATCTAAAAAGCCTGTCAACAGTGCTTGTTATGATAAGCAGCATGTTTGTATCTATCTGCAACCGTTTTTACACTATAAAAGCCAATAACGGCAAAATAACGTCTTTTTAGGGGGTAGAGGTCGACTTCTCTTTGACGTTCTCGTTCAAGAAAAACCCCGCACCCACAGCCACAAAATTTTGTCACGAAAAACTAGAGTCCTTGATGCAGCCACAGTGAAAATTTCGTGATCCTAGCTTGCACCGTTTTGATACAGATCGCGAGTGTGACGGACAGACGGACGGAAGTTTAGACGATGACTAAGACGCGCGAAGCATTCTGCCGTCGCGCGTAGAAGCCTATCCCCAGTGCTTGTTATAATAAGCAGCATAGGCCTATCTGTACCTATTTGCAACTGTTTTCACACTATACGAGAAATAAAATAACGTCTTTTTAGGAAGGGTGCCCCTCTTTTACGCACTCGTTCGAGGGGAACCCCCGCACCCAGGAGCACAAAATTTTGTCACGAAAAACTATACACCGTGGGCCATAAAAACGTGCCACTTTATTACTTTTACCCATATCTTTGCTAATTATTGACCGATTTTCAAAATTCTTTTACTGGCACATTCTGCAGACAATTTGCAATAATGTAGTAGTAGTAGTAGTACAGTCCAGGATAAGCCAGAAACACTAGACTGTAGACTGTAGACTGATCATTAAAACTTGAAATCTTCCCAGTTATAGCCTAACTGTATCTGAGACGGACACAGTGCCGATCAAATCTATTCTTCAGACTATTCACATTTGGAGCAGACACAACCTCCTCAGGCAAAGAGTTCCATAAATTCACAATCCGGAAACCAAGAGTAATTGCTGGGACTGGGAGTACCGATCTACATTCTCTTTTCTGCAGCTTCAGACTGTGACCTCGTGTGACAATACCAGAGTCAGAAACTGAAAGTAGCAAAAATGAATGATGAATGTGATTATTATATATCCCACTACACGGTAAATGCGTTTCTAGGCTTACACTACCTTGTGAAATATAGATGAAAGCAAAAACTAATGATAACAACAAAACATTAGGTAAATAAAAAATGCTTCAGACCAACATTGTGATGTTTGTTTGTTATCATCGCTATGTAGGTTTATGCATATTTCATTGATATTTCACAAGATAGTGTAGAGATGCATTTACGATGTGGTGGGATCTATAATAAGCACATTATCGCAAATTGTCTGCAGAGTGTGCCAATGAAAAAATGTCGAAAATCGGTCAATAATTGGCGAAGATATGGACAAAAGTATTAAAGTGGCACGTTTTTTGGCCCACCCTGTAGAGACCTTTAAGCAGCCCACAGTGAAGATTTCGTAATTCTAAGTGTAGCCGTTTTAATACAGTGCCAAGGTGTGACGGACGGACAGACAGACAGACGAACAGACGCCCTGGCCATGGCTAAGACGCGCTAAGCATTCTGCTATCGCGCGTAAAAGATAATATGATGACCTTGATGACGTTACTTATTTTCCTTCGATTGGATTTTGCTATTCTATGACTGTAAAATGTGTGACGTCACTGTGTCAGTGTTTTGTTAGAGAAAAATTGCTGTCTAAAAGTTACAGGAAGTTTTATCGTCGATTATTTGCATACGATCTGTGAGCATTTAAAGTGGCTTTTAGTGGAACAATGCATTTGGTGACTTGTCAGAGTTAAGCTTGAAGGACAGGAACTATTCATTTCTTTGAGTCATTGCTCGGTAATGCGGAATAAACTAGTAATAGGGGACGGCGAACGAGGGAAGGTGTAGTTTGCGGAATGCGGAATTTCGAAAATTTGTATTTTGCGGAATTAAAATTGCGGAAAATGTTGCTGTTGTTGTTGTTGTTGAGTTTTGTCAATTGAATAGATGTAGAATCCTACAAAGTGCTCGACCACTATGCCCACAAGCCTCCCTGTACTTTTCAGGTTGAGGTAATATTCTAATTTTTATCACTGTTTTGGAAGGCCTGCGTTACCTTGATTTAGTATCAGGCTAATTGTATAAGTGACCCGCGTTGTTTTTTACACAGTCGTTTTAGCTATAATGTCCTCCTAGTGAAAGTATTTCTTACAAAGTAGACAGTTATCTCCTAATAGCTTCAGGCTTGCAAAAACGCCTAATGTAATGCGCAAAGTCTTTGCATTAGTTAGCTACTATCAGACTTTTGCCTAAATATCGTATAGTATTAAATTCAGACGTTTTAATCAATTATTATCAAAAAGTAGCCTAATATAATTTACTTAGTCACTACTGTTTTTAGTCAATCAAAACGTCACATAAGTGGCTGAAAAATCCAATCGATTGTTGCTATCTTTTCCAAACTAATATGACGTAGAAAAAAAGTGACAACGATGATGTGCTTACCTGAGCAGACGTCTTGGCCGTTGCCATGGCGGCAACCGTTTTGTTAGTAGGCCTATTTGAGCTGAACTTTTTAGCTGTCTTTGATCTTGCCTTGACAGTAGTTTGTCAGTGAAATATCACAGTAGCTAGGCCATAATAACCTGAGCAATTGAATGCGTATTACCTAATCTGATGACTCGGCTCTCGCCGCAGCGGCAACTCTTTTGTCAATAGGACCTAGGCCTATTTGAGTTGAGCAAGCGATTCGGTTTTTGCGCCACGTCAAGATTCGTTTGTAGATTGGGCCTAGGCTACTTGAGTTGACCTTGCATTCTTATGTGATGTGCCGGATTATGCTCATGAGTTAACAGACTTCAAGGCGTTTCAAGAGTTAAGTTAAATACGTCAAGACATGATGACTGCGTGATCGCGCCGTTTGTGATGTGCCGATGTCGATTCCAGACTTAAATCTGAGCATAAACTTATGCTAAGTTGATTATTTGACTTTGTTTGAATTTTGCGGAATGCGGAAAAACTCTAAAGTGTAATTTGCGGAATGTTCCGCAGGTGAAATTCTGCAAAATACATTTTTTTTCGAAATTCCGCATTCCACAAGGTACACCTTACCGACGAATGATGGTAAAAAATGGATCGGTGGATGTGCAGATCTGTGGTTGTCGCAGCAGGGTTAGGGATAGGGTTAAGATAAGGGTTAGGATAGAGTTACAGTTAGGAATAGGGTTATGAGATGGTGAAACTAATAATTTTCATATTACTTACAGCGTTGCCTGTTGCGACATCCACTGATTCGCACATCCGCAATCGGCTTGGTGAAGGCTGCTATGTCACAGACTCATGGCATGGCATTTTTAATGCTGTTGCATCAGCACATCCAGCAGTTCCAGCCAATGTTCGATCAACTGAAGTCGAGACTAGATAGCTAATGTAAAGAGTGTTTGTGGGGGCAATGAGATTTGATAACTTATGCCTACATGTTTGATTGTGCTAAACCAGTGCTGTCCAACCTTTTTGACACCGCGGGCCACTTAGTCAATTTTCCACCAGCTGGCAGGCCGCAATCAGTCTTCGAGACGTTAAAGTGGCAAAATCAATTGAAGTACGCAAAAATTAACTGCACAATACATAATGCATGAGAACATGTTACACAAAAAATGCTAATTGTAACACAAAAGGTAAAAAAGATTAAAGCTGTCAATGAGAGATTTGGCCTTGAACAGAATCTGCAATGTGTTTCATTTGTGGTTGATACTCAGTGTTGTGCTGCAGAGTAATGATCTCCAGTTGTACTGCTCCTTTATCTCCTCCAAACAATGTCATCTTGGACGATGGCGGGCCACATGGAATCCCCTCGCGGGGCGGGTTGGACAGCACTGTGCTAAACTAAGACACCGCTTAAATATCTATTTCAGAATATTCTTTGGACATGCGGCTGAATCGACCAGCAGCCAAACTGGCTAAACAACCACCTACAGTACATGATAGCTTAAAAACACACTGAAAGCTGAGAACTAGCCATGGTCATTTAGATTTCAGCTTTTGTGATGTTTATTTATATGATTTTATGTGTAATTTGTATGTTTTTCATTTTGGCCTATTAGATAATGCATAATAGTTTTTTTGTAGTTTTGCTTAATTCTAAATTGTTAGGTATCACCCTATATGTATTTGACATGGCATTTTGGACTTGTGTTTCAGCGCAGGCTGACACAGTGACATGGCACACACAAAACTGTATGGTAAGGATCTGAAGGCATATCAGGATGTCGATTTGGATGCACTTTTGTCAAAATTAACTGACGAAGAATTGGAGGAGCTGCACACTGAACTTATCGATCCCGATGTGTGTATGACTTTAGTAGCAGTTCACCTTTCAGTGATTTATTTTGTTTATTTCTAGTTTTTGTAGAGTACTATTATACTGACATCTTTTCAGAGTTTAGTACAAATACTGTTTTTTTGTTTAACCATCCGGCTTTTCTACAGTTATCTGATGGCAGCTTGGCTTGTAACATCATTGGTTGCAGCAATAAAGTTACTTTACGTTGAGCCAACTTAGTACTGTCACAGGTGACTGTGCAATAAAAAAATGCTTGCAACCAATTTTTGATGCAGTCTGCCCAGAATCTTGCAGTTTTTTCCTATTTACTCAGCATACTGAAGTCTATTTGCACACTGACATTGACATCGTAATTTGTCGTGATTGTTTATTATTTCTGTTACAGGATTCCATGGTTCCACCATCGGACAGATGTCGCTACAAAACTGACAAAAAACCAACAGGTCCTTTTAACCGCAAACATTTACTTGATTACCTCGAGCAGAAAGCAAAAGAAGACAAGGATTGGGAAGAAGCGAAGCCATACAAGAAGGAAATCCGAGGTATTTTGGATTAGAACTTTAGTCATAGTCTGCATTGTCATCTGTCTGTTAACATGTTTTTAGTATCGGATGTGTAGTATTGCATCATATTTAAATAATAAATATCGAGCACATTTGTTCTTGTCTACTGCTTAAAACAAGTTAGTGACTTAGCATTCACACTGTCTTGTGTGCATTCACTGTATGGTTACAGTTACCAGTTAGTATAAGATATCGTGTTCTTTTAATCAATCGGGATCAAGTTGATCGGGATGAGTTAACGTCAGTGTTCTTCGATGACCATAAACAAATATTTTCTGTCTGTATTTACATGTATTCGTGCAGTGCATTCATTGGTCGTGTGTTCGTAATTCAACACACGTGTCTACTGTGTGTTGCTGCAGGCAAGGTGTGGAAGCCAAAGGAGGAGGAGAAAGTTCAGATCAACGAAGATGAGAAGGTTGAGACCGAGTGGGATGAAGTGCTGGCTCAGGCCACCGAAGAAGAACTTGTCGACCTTGCCGGTATGTTGCAGTTCTGTTAATGTTGGCACCGAGTATTCGTTGCCAAGTCACCGTGTTGATTGACACTGCTAGTTCTGCTACAGGGATTGCATTCTTTATGTAAAATAATTCTCAGAAGTTGACTTATGGGGGACTGAGGATAATTTGCTAATTAAGAACTCAAAATTAGTATAGTTGTTGTTGTTTAAGATAGATAACGCACAGCCAACAGCGCTCTCTCAGACAGCTCTGTGTCTCTAGGGGTGTTGCTCATCTCCATTTCCAAGATCCTGAGCTGGCAGTGAGTACAAACACAACTCAGCTATATGGGTGGTAGGCCACACCTCTCCCATATATTGCTGTTGCATTCTTGGCGGTAAGGCTGGTACCAAATTATACTGCTTGATGCTTGTGTGAACAACTTGCCCAAGGTTGTTGGCAGTGCACCGGGTGAGAGTCGAACCAGGAACCGCACGGTCACCAGTCTGGTGTGCTACTGTTACACCACCAAACAACATGTTGTTGTTTATTCTAGTGCATTTTGGCTCAGCACTGCTGCCGTACGGGCTTTTGCGATCCTGGAAGAACTTTGTCAGCATGATGTGAAACGCTTTGCTAGTTCTGCCGTCGTACATTTTTCATTACATTTGCCATAAGTAGAATATGAAAAACAGGTTCTGGATCATTACATTTTCATCAGAGTTATTGTTGTTATGCTTTGTGTATTAGTTTACTTGCATATATATTTTGGTGGTTTTTATCAACATGGATTGTAACGCTTTTATTTACTTATACAAAGCATTAGTCCGCCCTCATCTTGAATATGCAAATTCTGTCTGGTCATCTTATAAAAAAGTGATATAGAACAGATAGAAAAAATTCAAAAGAGACTACCAAACTCGTGATTACCTTAGATAAATTACCATACAGAGAGCATTTGATTTCTTTAAACTTACATGCACTAAAATACAGAAGATTGCATGGCAACATGATTGAGGTTTTTGAAATTGTGAATGAAATTTATGATGGAAAAGTTACACCTATATTACATAACAATAATACTTCAGTAACTAGAGGTAACAAATTCAAATTGCACAGTCAAACATTTACAATTTCAGAAAACATTTTTTCTAGGCACGTATTGTGAATATCTGGAATAGTTTACCTAATTGGGTAGTTGATGTACAGTCTATTGATTTATTTAAAGTGAGGCTTGATAGACTTTCTGTGCAACAAGAAGTTACGTATAATTGGACCGCCTAATTAACTGGAACCGGAGAGTTTGTTGAAGAAGTCATTAGATTATTAGTAGAATCTTTTATATCGTGATACGGATATAGAGGGACTTTGTGCCTGCATTCATTTATCTACATTACTGATTACTGAATACTGATTACTGACATATTTGTGTTTGGTAGCCTGATGTCTGGTTTCTTTGTATGCTTGTGTTTTTGTTAGTGTGTGGTGCTTGGTGTTGACATATTTGGAGCTTTGTGGGAACTTGCTGATTTCCATTCCGTCATTATTCATCAGGTCACTGTTTGCCGTTTATAACTGTCAGTTGTTGTTGGTTTCACAGCCGTTCTCGGTTTTCACGGCATGCTGAACCAGGTGCAGTATCATCAGGCGTTCGTTGAAGGCGGCGAGCAGAAGGCTGTCAAGGGAGGCTTTCAGGGTATGCCAGCTCACTTCTGCTATTGTCTTATACCACCAGAAATGTGCTAGACTTAATAGTTTGGGATTTTTAGTTACAGTGTGTTGTGCAAGTTTTAGCTATTAGCCTGATGGCCCAGGTTTGTGGGCCGGAGCTTGATGACGGCAAAGTTCTTTGAACATCTTAATTATGACCAAAGAAGGAAGTAATATTGTTAGTAATATTGTTATTGGTAGGGTCAGAATTACTGGTTAATGTTAGACCAGCTGAATTATCAGTTGTGTTTCACTAGTTAAGGTGACACAACTGCCATTCCAATGACCTAGGTTTTATGTAAGTGAGATGCCCATGGTGACTTCAGGAATGTCATTCAGTCAGAACTGCAACCGAGTGACTGTAACAGCCACATCTTGCAGCTGGGCATGTCGGAGCATTTGAGTAGAGAAGTGTGCACTCTTTCTGACTGTTGCATCTTGGATAAATCTCTAAATGTCCCCTGGCCCAACATTGTTCTTGACATTGGATTGAGTTGTCTGGCATCGACTTGATGCCTGTACATTGGCAAGGCGTCGTCAGGTAACCATTAATAGTCCAGATGTCCCAGTCAGTAATATTGACTCCTTGTACTTTGGCAAGGCATCGCCAAGTATGCCGACTTCAAGATATACGAGGACGAGGGAATGAACACGACCGACGTCGATGCCAGCTTACAGCAGCTCAAGGATGATGATGCAAAGCTTAAAGAGCTGAATCTCAATAACATTAAGGTAGATGTATGCACGAGAAGGCCTGATTAAGAGTTCTGCCATTGATGCATGCATTGCATGTTTGTCTTCAGGCGGAAAGGGTGCTTTTTTGCTTTGCCAGTGATCTGTTTTCTTTGTAGATTCTACATCATTCTGTTGTAACATCAGGAATCTTGGTTGAGCATGTGGTTTCTGATTTGTTATGTTAACTAACTTGAATGTCATTGTTTAAATCATTCTTATTGTAAAGATAACTGGATGTTAATTAAGTAGCCAGTAGTGTGTGACAGATATAATACCAAATTGTAACTGGTATCAGAAAAGCATTGCACGGTTAACTACTTAATTTGTATTTGCTCAACTTTTTGCATGCTGTTCATTTGGTTTCTAGTACATTACTCTGCCCAGACTCTGCTTAATGTGGCCAAGATCAAAAATTAATACAATTCGAAATTATAAATAATAGAGCATATTGGATGATTTAAGTTCCGAGCTTTTAACGAAAGTTGGAAGGAGTAGTAGATAATGATATGGCTGATGGTAAAAAGATTAAATGCCATCAAGATTAGGGGATTAAAGTGGAGGTGAATAATAATACTTGGTCAGTTGAATATCAGCTTAAGTGATCACCTATTACTTGTTTGACTGGCCAGTTTTTCTGAAGATACATGCATTAAGGCCAATTTTCGTAAGAAAGCTTTGGGGAATTATTGGGCTGAACTTTTACAGGTCTGATGCCCATTCTTTTACGCAGCCAGAAATACACATTAAGCACTCAGATAGCACATTTGTGAAGTAATATTTTACCAGCAGTTTTGAAAGGTTTCCTAGAGGTTTTTAAGGAATCGGTGTGTTATTATTAGTCCGCCCGGAAACGATAGTTTTCGGAGCAAACTTATGTTTTACTACAGATGTTTTTATTAATTTATTTATTTCAAATGCGAGATCTCTGAGATGCGTTGGCCTTTCGGGGTGAAATTGTGCACGGTGATCAGTAGTGGGCCATATTTTATAATGCCGGGTCGAAATTTTGGGGGCCTACTCCCCCAAAAAACTTGGACAACTACAAACTTTGGCAGCCATTATCTCTGGAATGGATACAGATATTTAAAATCGGACGACTGCGGTTCCTCCCGCATTCGGCGAAAAAATCCGGTGAACTTTGGTCCAGTAACCATGGAGATCTGAAGGTCAAATTGTACTCACCCAAAGCTTTTTTGGAAGACCATATTTTGGCCCATAATCGGTGCTGTGCCCCCAAATGTTTGCACATGCTAGAGAATGAGCAAGTCTTGCTAGCACACCCCCCACTTGGGATGGGGTCTTCTTTACAATTTTTTAAAAATTGACTTAAAATTTAGTACTATGGGAAAAGGAGGAGTAGCCCAGTGAAACTTTGCCACGTGACGTGCCACTAGGTAGGCATGATAAGGT
>Ga0209671_1007980_pt1 | contig 11048 bp, 10 predicted proteins | sample WorMetHERISLAND2_2_FD_187401 | JGI IMG/M metagenome (GOLD analysis project Ga0209671, IMG submission 187401) | Marine gutless worms symbiont microbial communities from Max Planck institute for Marine Microbiology, Germany - Olavius geniculatus... | ecosystem: Host-associated > Annelida >...
CTGGTGGTCCATCGTCACGGTCGTCATGGTGACGATGGACCACCAGAGTCCGAGTGGAATAGACGTGAAGCTGCTCGTTGCTTCAGCTGGACTGCCGGGGGACAGCTGGAGTCGCTCGACGTGGAAGACGAACGACGCAAAGACGACAAGTCCGATGACGAGAAAGAAGACGAGCAAACCGAGCTCGTTGGCACTGGCTCGAAACGTCTGGATGAGGATCTTAAGATCATCTTAAGATTGTGTCTTAAGACTTCTTGCTGATCTGCAGATGCTAGGATGAGAATCTTAAGTCCGGGAGAATGAATGGTCAGTTTGAACAGGCGCAGTATGCGCACGATGCTGATAAACTCCAGCAGTTCACTGAAAGCACAAATTAAATGCCACATACAGAATGATCCAACAATAACCACATAATGACTTAGAATAGCGTGTTTTTAGCCTCCTAAAATTATACTTTCAGTGTTATGGCACATTACGAAAATTATATACTAATCAAAAATCGAAATAATGACTGCATATTTGTTAGATGTTTTCCTACTTCAGCTATTAAGCTGTCGTACGTTTTCATAATTTTTGCGTAATTGTTTCGTACGTTTCTCTTACTTTTTTTCAAAATCGCACTTTTTTCGTAGAAGTTTCGTACGTCTTTATTTCTTCGTAACAGTTTCGTAGGTTTATTTTACTACTCTTTTTTTAAAAAATTAGACCCAGGACTTCTAGTTCATCTACGACAAACCGACGTCCACTTTAAATAGTTATTTTGTTGTTCGAGTGTCGAGAAAGCGGTGGTGCATTGTCACAAACTGTTAAATTGCGCTTTTTACGTTTTTTTACTTGCTTACTTGCTTACTTTGTGACGTTGCGCTACGTATATACATGTCATACATAAAGTGAGAGTGGCATATAGGTATTGTATGCGTGCGACCTGTCGACTTGAAGGCGAGTGAGAACGAGGTCGAGGTAAAAGGACAACGTCGCCGTCATGTCGATGAGGTTATGCGGTGAACGCAGCAGTTTCAGCGGTCTAGGACTTGTCAGCAGTCTGACGAGCACTTCCACAGCGAACCACGCATTGCACACCGAGTCGACGTAGAAGAAGCCCGGATGTGGCTCGTCGCGTCGCTTCGTCACCGACAGCACTACAGTCGCTCTGTGTTCACTGCTACTGTCATCGCGGCTGATGTTCTGACGACGCAGGAACGTCATCGACGTCTCACCGTGAACGCTGACCGTAGAGACCCGCATCGCCAGCATACCCAGATACGCCCACGTCCATCACATACCATACCAGCATGTCGAAGTGCGTCCACGTACCTTGGCACCAGCATGTGTTATAGAGACGCGCATCGCGGGGTGCGTTTTGAGACAGAACGAAGTGATCGAGATGAAAATGAACGACAGCGAAACGGTCGCCAGCATCTGAAATCATATTTCAACAACTCAGTTGTCAGTACGACACAGGAACAGCTAGAACGCACTGTATAACTTTGAGTTCCGAAACAATTTGCAATTAAACGTTAGAGGTTACCTTATAAGAATGTCATACAACTAACCATACTCAACATGTACTGAGGCGAGCTGGCAGACTTTTCTGCCTTCTTTAGCAGCTGATCGCAGACTGTGACTGGCAGTAGAAAAATTATTGAAATTGGTATATACATTTGCAGCATTATAAAATACTGTGCGTGTGTCTTATACCCCGTTTACACGATCAGGCAATCATCAAGCAAACATCGAGCAGACATCGAGCAAACGTCGAGTAAACATCGAGCAAATATGAAGCATGCGTAAAGCATAGCCTACACGAAGCAAACATCAAACATACATCGAACAAACGTCGAGCAAACATCGAGCTGGCTCGTCCAGTTAACTAAAGCCAGATCGTCGAGCCAGCTTCGTCGTGTAAATGGGGTATTATTTTCACTTATGGCCAATTCAAACCTATACGACGCCAATGCGACTGAACTCAAATATTGAGTTCAGTTGAACTCAAATATAGAGTTCAGTTCAATCGCGTCGGCATCGCAGACGTGAACTCAAATTGCCGACGCGACTCACGTGTCGCCGACTGTCTCCGAAAATTATTGAGTCGCGTCGTCAGTTTCGCTCACACTTACGACGCGACCCAACTTAAGAGTTAAGTCGCGTCAACGTCGTAAACGTGTAAACGTAAGTCATACATCGTGATGTAGGCTACAGTAGCGTTACGTCCATAATGTATAGTATCTAACTATTTACCTTGGCTGCCTTTGACGAGTACGGTTTCTCGATGGTTCTCCAAACGATCGGTCTGAGTCTCCTCAGAGTGTCAGGGACTCGTCGTGGTCGATCAGTCTGGTTGTCAGTACGGACATCATCTGCGCTGACTGTTGACGAGACAGTGATGCCGGCGGTGTGCAGTGACTGTGGTAGCGACTTCGCGGTGACTTCGGTGTCATCGACGTCGTCTTAACCTAGTGCGGTCAAGTAATTGTCACGATTCTCACAATCACTTTGACATAGCAGGCATTGTAGACCAAGTCAACGTAAAAGTCAGTAAGTGTAAATACTGATATCGAAGGCCATTTCGAAGATGTTAAAGGTCATTTGGAAAACGAGTCTTTCCCGACAATCGTTTGCACTGGTACTTGCAGAGAGCGTTCTCCCATTCCGTCCAACCGCTAACTTTTAACGCTATCCCATCCTTAACTGTAAGCACAGTGACTCTACACTGATATTGAAGGTCATTTAGAAAATAAGCCTATTAAAAGAAATCATCTAGGAGACGAGTCTTTCTTTTCTTTACAGTGACTTCAGTGTCATCAACGACATCAGTGTTGTTGTCTTCGTTGTCGTCGTCGTCCGAACCATCACAGTCAAGGTCCAGTTTCTCCAGTGTCTGAAGCGTTTCCTGCGTGTCGCGGTGACTCTGCATGTGTGATTCCATATGGCAGGTGACGCTCTGCGAGACATGTCGCGGTGACTCGTGTACGTCATCCAGCAGCACGGTTCCACTTGGTTTGCGTCCAGACCCCAGTACTCGAGTTCGTCCTCGAACAGCGGACCACACACGTCGGTCGGGTAGTGTAGCTTTCCTGTCATCATCATTATTATCATCATGGCATAACAAAGTTTACATGTATATAATAAGCAGTATTTCTAAAATCACATGAGTGACTGGCGGAACAGAAAAGTTTTGAGATGCTGGCGGCTTGAATGAGGCGCATCGGAGCCTCGGAGGTCAAAAAACTTTTTTTTCTAATCGAGGCACATAGAAAACGTTTACTTGTAGCCGGCAAGTAGCACGCTGGTTGGCTCACGCTTTGAGCGGTTTCAGCGTTGACTTAAACACTAAGCTCAGCGCAGTGGGCGCAACTAGATGCCGAAGGACGGCCGCATACATCGCTTGTTTTTATTAATACTGAAGATGTGTGTGTGTGTGTGTTTCTTTTTACCTGTGCGGTAGTAGTTGAGGACCTGCGTGAAGACGGCCGGGTGACGGTCAAAGAAATACTCGTCGAGGACGCTGTCGTAGTTGGACTGCACCTCGGTGAGGCGAGCCAGGCGCGTGGCGGGAATCTTTCTCAACGTCGACCGGTAGATCTCATGCTTCCTCACAATGCGACACAATACGAATCTTGCCCGTCCGGCCGTCCGTCTGTCTGTTTTGAGCGGTATATCTCATGCCTCACGCCGCCCACGTTGACGCACACTCGCGAGTTACCTGCCGTCGTCATCGCCTGACGCCCGCAGCTCACCTTTCAGTTGCGAATTTGCTGCGCGCTTTTCCGTATCATCACAAACGACTAAAGAAGCGCACTTCCATCGGAAACGTTCGGCCGATGCAATGCAGAACGTTTCGGGCACGTTTCCGGAACGTTGGCCGTGCGCCTCGTGCGATGGCACTGCCAAACCCGAGTTGACTGACAGCTGCAATGTATTTAGCCCCGCCCTCCCTGTTTTTGTCGCACGCGATGTTTTGTCACACGAGTGGGCACTTTCCAAGAGGCGTGCAAGTTCTTCGGAAACGTTGGCCGTAATTATAAAATCTGCTGTTGCTGACGTTGCGGCTGTCTGTTGCTACAGTTAAATACGTGACTCTGGCGGCGGCGTGTGACCTGACTGTCGCTATCTGACGCATGGGACGTTTTCAAGACGTTTCACCCCCCCCGGACGTCGTATTTTCTGTTCGTTTTTCCGTCTTCGGTGTGCATTCGTCTTTTCCATCCGTCTTTTCCGTCTTGCTCGACTATCGTCTTTTTTGTCCGTCCCTCCGTATCCGTCAGTCGTCTTCCCCATCGTCTCGTCCGAATTCTGTCCGTTTTCGCATTCGTCCGCATTTTTTGCTGGGCAAAACGTCAAGAGGCGATACGTCCTGGGGGCGAACAGTTAAAGGGGTAAAAAGTCCGTTATTTTTGCCAAAGCTATACGAACGACCGACGGACCTACCAGTGGTTCGGTTCACACCATGCAGACGGCATTGGATGGGGCAGGTGGCGAGCTGCGTGTCTTGTCGCTCGGGACACGTGTAAACGTACTAACCACCGCTCACGCAGCTCTCGGTCTGTGGTCTCTGGAGCATCAGCCGTTCGAACTAAACGCCATCGCGGCACATCGACGACTCTGCCACCAGAGTACACGTTTACCGCTGCTAGTCTATAGCGCATTATACCTCCACCCTGCAGTCGTAGCATATTTGAGGTCAAACTGAAACAGCGCATTTGCATTTGCAATCAATTTAACGATTAGACAAGGTTATGCAAGTTATCTCTGTATGCTTGGTCACGTCTGGTGCTTAACTTTTCTATACTTCCGTTGGCAATAGCCTGCATGGTATTACGGTGTTTAGCATGGAAGTATAAATAATTTATAGCTCCGTGGGTGTTTAGCTACTGCAATCATTCTGTCAACACTCTGGGGTAGGCACGTGAAAGAAGCAGTTAGGCCCCTAATTTATTTAGGATTCATTTGCTAAAAGACATTTACTGTCGTATTATTAAGTAGCCTATTGAACACTCCATATAGGCTGAGGATTTCACGCAGTAAACAGCCTGCTTAACGACACGGAGTATATTGCGGACAGACAGACAGACACTTGGCCTATGATGCGTAAGTAGGCCCTGCGCTATGCTGACTAACGATGGAAAACAGAAAGCAAGAAAAAATGATGCTGAAAAAGTCATAACGATACGTGAAAACTGAGATCTGTTATTAAACCGCTTCTGATAGCAGTATTTAGAAAGAACTAATAAGTAATTTAACAGAGTAACGTAATACGCAGGATTTTACTTATTTATTATTGCGAGCTCAGGTGGGCGTTTACCTGTATTGGAGTGGGTGTGGCGTTCTCGCCGTGTTATTGTTGTCATGCTGTTGTAAAAAGTTCTGCAAAGTGCTATAAAAATCACTTAGTACGTGATGTTTTATTGAGTGACTTTTTAAAACTTACTATTGTAATGTGACATGCTCACAAGAGGTACAGTTATTTGTTCACAGTTAGTTTTCTTATGTCGTTTGATCGATGATTGCATGTTAAACACTGGGTCTCCAAAAAGGAACTCCGACATTGTCAATCGTAACTTGAAGATGGATTAGCAGCTAGATTTTAATAATTTTTGGTATGAATATTTTAGACACAATTGACCGTCAAATGGCTACTTGAGTTTTCAACTCACCGAAACTTTGTTTCTGCACTACCTGGGGAAAAGAGAACAAGCGAAATGTTGCACTTTTATTCCATGCAGTCTGATTACTTGACTAAAATAACACACTTTTAACCCATTTTTTGTCTAAAATTCTAGCACTTTGGCTGCCATTTTATCCCATAGTTGAGTAACTGCTTATGGTAAATATTTGAAATGTCGGCCATTTGTGCGAAAATTATTACAGTCTGTTAATCCATTTTCATGTTACGATTGATAGTGTTGGGATTATTTTTGGGACATAGTGTAATTTGTGTTTGTGGCAATAAACCTGTGTTTGTTGTGTTATCTTCAAGGCACTGCAGAGGGATTGGTGGACAAAATATGATGGGATCGACCACGATGAAGCGACTGTTGATATACTACTGGTACAACGTTCGCTGGAGTCGACTGTTGCTTCTAGTGGCACTTGCTTGTGTGGTTGGCCTGTTATTCGGCCCACAGCTGTTTGGTTCCCAGTCTCAACATCAGAAGTCAAAGTTTGGTGTTGCTCGCTACAAGGTAATGTTTGAATAAATTAACTTCATACATTCAGATTTGGACTTTGACTCCAGCCCATTCAGCATCTAGCTATCCTCGGCAAGTGCAGGTCGGTCAAGATTTTTGACCATATTTTTGAATTTGGCTAATTTCGGCACATCACCAGTGCATGTAGATTACTTAGGTTTACAGCCAAATTCAACTCTGGCTGGATTTTAAACTTTGACTTTTTAAACTGTCCTAGCTCCCTTGCTAGATTTTGGGGTAGGATAGGAAAGGGTGGGAAGGGGAATACGATGGAGAGGAGAGGTGGAAGAAAAGGGGGCAGGAAGAGTAGGGAACTGATCTCACAGATTTTGATTTTCATACCTTAGCAGCTGTGCTTGATTGATGGACTGATTGGTGATTGTGATGCATGCAGGTGGAGAAGGAGCCTGAGAAAATGGATGCGGAGACAGTGCATCGTACTTTGAGGTCATTGGTTGACACTAGACCTCCAAGATGTCGTGACCATGCCTACGAGTTCACACGCCTTGACCCTAACACCGACGCCACCACCTCCATCATCCTGTCGTACCATGGAACCGAGTTCTACGCAGTCAAGCTGGCATTGACAGCCATTGTGGAGCACACGCCATATGACCTTTACCGCGAGATAGTTCTACTTGATGATGGCACTACAGACGATCGCATCCGACAGGCCGCCACAGCATTTCTGCGCGATCCTAAGTTTAACAAAGTATTTTCTACTATATAACTTAATAACTTAAGATTTAAAGATTTAAAGACACTCTTGAAAGTTTTGAAAAATAAGTTTTATCTTGGAAAGTCTTGAAAATTGAAGCTTAAGGTTCTGAGATGTACTGGAGAATGGTAATTCCTGATAGTTAATGAATTAACATTAATTACAAAGTTAGCCAAAAAAATTGATGAACGGTCATAGCAAGCTGGTGGAACTAGAAAACTTTGACTGCTGTTCGTCTTTATACTTAAATGTTGGCAGGCGTTGAGAAGGTCCTGAAAAACGTCCTGAAAAAAGGTCATGAAAAGTGGTGGACTTTTTGTCATTAAAGTACGGGAACTGTGTGATAAGTTTATCAAGGAGTATCACCTAACTTAGCATACACTGAGCTTACTCTATTACCATATGCAGGATTATGTTTGCATGCAGTGAAAACATTCTATTTTCTTGCTGTCTTTACTCCACTTTGTTTTCTAAGCATATCTAATTTATATTACCGTAACCATTTGCTGTTGAGTGTTTCGGCTGATGCTTCGTATGGTCAAAACTTGCATTGCGTTATTGCCTTTTGTTTGTCATTTAAATCTGCATGTTATTCTAGACAGAAACGGGCATTAGTCTTGCTGTCAGCGGTTGCTATTTTGGCTGAGTTGTGAAGATGTTGTTGTGGATGTACTCTGGATGATGTAGGTGAAGGTCTATCGGTCCGACACACGTAACGGTCAGTCGGCAGCATGGTTCAAGGCCTCGGCCGCTGCAGTGGGTGAGTTGTTGATATTCGTCGATGTGTCGGTGGTCGTCAACCACGGCTGGCTGCAGCCTCTGCTCGCTAAGCTCATTGACAATGACAATCTGATCGTGGTGCCGCACGTCGACAACATCCTCGATGACGATCGGTTCTTTGGCATTGATGACTTGCTGGTCAATGTACTGACGTGGTCGCTGTCGACCGTTTACTATGAGATGCCGAGCCTCCGACGCGAAGGTTAGAGGAAGATTTCGCACCGTTGCGTGAGAGCTCATTTTTTAGCACTTTGAGCCAGCGAGGGTTAAAGTTTGTTAAGCTAGCATACGGATAGCTGACTCCATTTGGGTCGCGGAAAGGGATCAGGGGGGCAATCATCCATTTTAATTGTTTTTGGCTGTAGGAAAATTGTCGGGAAAATTTTTTCGGCGTAAAATGTTTGTTTAAAAATGCAAAATTTCAGCCTGAAGGTAATCCACTTTAGTGGGAATTTCAGACAAAATTGAAATTTTGAGCACCCATAATCTGCTTTATCGGAAATTCACAGTGTCTGTTGAAAAATAGGAATTTTTTGCTCTGCATACTTTTGTAACTGGTTACAATAGTTGTAATGCACGTTTACAAACGTTTTTTAAAGTTGTTTTTTAGTCCGCCCGAAAACTTATATTTTACTGCAGATGTTTTTTTTTGCAACGTGAGATCTCCGAGATGCGTGGGCCGACCGGCGAGAAATTTTGCACGGTGGTCAGTACTAGGCTGAATTTTATAATGCCGGTCCAAAATTTTGGGGGCACACCGCAAAAAAATTTCAGGGGCCAAAAACATGCAAAATTTGGCCCGATTTCGGACGACTTCGAAGTTCGGTGGTGAATATCTCCGAAACGGATGAAGATATTCAAAATCGGATAGTCATTCCGTCTATCGCGATTCCTCCTGCGTTAGGCAAAACAAGTCCGGTGAAGTTTGGTCCAGTGACCTTGGAGATCTCGATGTTGAATCGTACCCACCGAAATTGCATTTTCCGGAAAACCATATTTCGGCCCCTCGGGGGTGCTGCACTTCCAAATTTTTACACGCGCTAGAGAATCACCAAGTATTACTAGTGCACCCCCATCGGGGATGGGGGCCCCCCTTACAACTTTTTTCAAAAGGGGTCAAAAATTGGCTTAAAATGCAATAAATTAGCACTTATAACTTCGGAGTTAGGGGGTGTAGCCCGATGAAACTTTGGCACTTGATGTGCGCCGCCTTATGGGCGATGTGGCTCAGGAAGGACTTTATGTTTAACTTTACGTTTTTGCTGACCTTACTATCGACCAAGCCTATGTCACGTAATGGTTACTGGTTGTAGACATCTACCTATGCCCCATCTAATCCCTCCATTGCCGTCTCTCCCCTTCCACACCAAACAGTGATATTGTCTTACAAATTGTCGTGCAGTACGGTCGGCGATTAGGGGCTTTTTGTTTATGAAGGTTACGATGTGCTGGACACTCCAGTGGCACGTGGTGATGTGCTCGCGGTAAGGAGAACGTTCCTCGACAGCATCGGCGGCTTCGACGATCAGCTGCGGCCGGACGATGGCGCTGGAGCGCTGGCCGAGCTTTCGTTGCGTGCGTGGATGTGCGGGGGCGGAGGTGCCGTGCGTATCGCTGCATGCTCGCGCGTTGCCGTGCGTAACGCGCTGAGGGTGAGGCGGGTCACGGATCCAGTCAACTATCGGCGCGTCGTGGAGTTGTGGTTCGGCGAGTTACGTGAGACTGCCTACCGTCAGGGCGGCGTCAGTGACGACATGTCAGCCGCAGAGCAACAGTCGGTAAGCCACAGAGACAGTTTACTTTTTTACAACACGGAAATATACATTTATTTTTGAAAGTTCTTGAAAACCTAACTGGGTCTTGAAAGTGTTTTGAATGCGATGTTAGACAGTCTTAAACGTTCTTGAATATTAGTTCTTCAAAATCATCGCCACCACGATCTGGAGTTTTTTCCTGCTTGATCATTAGACCATTATGATATACACTTGTGTCCCCCCCCAAAAAGTCCCACTTTATCATTTTCCATATTTTCGCCAAATATTAACCGATTTTTAAAATTTTTTCACTGGCACAAACTGTGGATAATTAGCAATAAAGTAGTTGTTAGATATCCCAGCACATTTTAACTGTGTCGCTACTCTACCACATGAAACATAAATTTTCAGAAATTACTAAAATCACTATCATACGTGCAAAACATCATCCTCTGAAACAATTTGTAGTAATTTTTATACAAAAATTAAATCACGTTTATTTTTACATACACTTTTGATGTTTGTAAACAAAAGCAGATGATATTGTCATAAATAATAATTTTTAATGCACTGACGATAAACCGGTGATGTAATGTGCCATTTAGCAGTGGAGACAAGGCTTTGATTAAAAACTTGTACCGGTTCAAAAAGTACAGTTTCTGGAGAATACTGGCAGAATTTTAAAAGATAAACTGCAATAGGAAAAGCGTGGAAATATTACTAACAAGGATTCAGAAAACATGCAGCGCCAATCAAAGGCATGAGACCGACAGACTGAAGCATACACGTACTGAAGAGAACGTGATCACTGTGGATGAAGGCTTGCTAAACCACAAAGGCCAGAAGCAAACATATCGTTCAATACGCCAGATATCCAAAGAAACGGATCTAACAAAGTGTAGCATCATACAGATCATTCACTGCATTTTTGGTCAGAAGTGTATCTTGTTCACCAACACATTTGCTGTCTATTATTTTAGTTTTTCTTGCATTTCTATTTCACAAGGCAGTGTAGCGACGCAGTTAGTGTGTGGCAGGATATTCAATAATCACTTTATTGCTAATTGTCTACCGAATGCGCCATTGAAAGAATTTTAGAAATTGATTAATATTTGGTGAAGATATGGACACTCACATAGTGGGACGTTTGGGACACAGTGTATAATAGTTAAAAAAAATATCAGGATTCTACTGAACCATCATCTGATGTGTTACTGTGGTTAGTAACACTTATTTTATATTTCAACAGCTATTATATGATGCCAGAAAGTCTAACACGACAATTTTCGCATACTTATTTTGCAGACCGGGTATCTACTCCTCCCCTCTCTCTCTCTCCTTCAGACTGGTTTAGATCCCTCGGGTGAGGGGTCAGCCACATGGGTTTTCCATCTGCACTCGGCTCTATTCTCCACATCCATCAGGTCGACCCGCAAGTCCTCCATGTTGTACTTCATGACGTCGATCCACCTTTTTCTCTGTCTGTCCCTACTCCTTTGTCCACATACGTCTGCCTCCAAGATTCTTTTGACACAATCCTCTTCTCGGCGTTGTGCATGCCCAAACCATATCAACCTGGCCTCCTGTACTTTGTCCGTGATGTATCCA
>Ga0209671_1007981_pt1 | contig 11048 bp, 8 predicted proteins | sample WorMetHERISLAND2_2_FD_187401 | JGI IMG/M metagenome (GOLD analysis project Ga0209671, IMG submission 187401) | Marine gutless worms symbiont microbial communities from Max Planck institute for Marine Microbiology, Germany - Olavius geniculatus... | ecosystem: Host-associated > Annelida >...
CCCCCTCCCCATTCCTCACCCCCCTCGACGCCTACGGCGTCTCGGTCTCGTAGCCCCTGCTAATTGGGGGGGGTGTCTCCATCCTTCAGGGGGGATGGAAGGCCCTGCTTGCAACATCATAGTTTCCTCTTAAAATAGTCTGCAAGCGTTTCTGTCATAACTCATAACACATCTGACTTAAACCTAAAAAATTTTGTGCTTCCGGCTGTAGCCGGCAAAAAATTAGGGACGTGAAGTGGTGGAAATTTTTTTAGTCCGCCCGGAACCGATAGCTTGCGGAGCAGACTTAAGTTTTAGCCTAGATGTTTTTTTATTCAATGCGAGATCTCCGAGATGCGTGGGCCAACCGGCGTGAAATTTTGCACGATGGTCAGTACTAGGCCAAATTTTATAATGCCGGTCCAAAATTTTGGGGGGCACACCCCAAAGAAATTTCGGGGGCGAAAAACATGCAAAATTTGGCCTGATTTCGGACAACTTCGAAGTTTGGCGGCGAATATCTCCGAAACGGATGAAGATATTCAAAATCGGATTTTTATTCCGTCTACCGCGATTCCTCCTGCGTTAGGCGAAACAAGTCCGATGAAGTTTAGTCCAGTGACCTTGGAGATCTCGATGTTGAATTGTACCCACCGAAAACGCATTTTTCGGAAGAACATATTTCGGCCCCTAAGGGGTGCCGCGCCCCCAAATTTTTACACGCGCTAGAGAATGAGTAAGTCTTACTAGCGCACCTCCACCGAGGACGGGGGCCCCCTTACAACTTTTTTCAAAGTGAGTCAAAAATTGGCTTAAAATGCAATAAAGGAGCGCTTATAACTTCGGAGTTAGGGGGGGTAGCCCGACGAAACTTTGGCACTTGACGCGGCTCTAGGTTGGGGTTTTAACGCAAGTACAACTTTTGGGGGCACCGCCCCCCTTAAAATTTGGGAGGGCAAAAAACGTTCAAAAATTGGTGCGATTTACAACAACTTTCGAGTTTGAGCGCAAGTATCTCCGGAACCGATGAAGATAGCGACAAAATCTAAACGGTGTTTATGAGCAAGACCTTTTTGGCATTGAACAAAAAAATCTTTGTGAAATTCCATCCACTACGAACAAAGTTATAAGCGCTCATGTTGACCTACCCTAAGTTGACAATGCGCGTTTGGTGCATGCCAGTGCATTTGAGTTTTGGCCACGTGACTTTGGTGCCGTGGAAATTTTACCCCCACCCCTAATTTCCCATCAATCGGACTTAGGGCGCCGGGCGGACTCACGTTGGGCTTTGCCCCAAATTTCTAGTTTATTATTTATTATTATATCATGACCTGTCATGTAATATTACTTAACATCTCATAAACAAACAAACTGACACACTAAACAGTACTTAAGCAAAGATACTGCAACATTTCAAGCTAAAGCAAACAATATTTTTCAGTAAAATTTTAAAAACACACCAAACACCAGACTGATATTTTTGAAGGTACAATAAAAATTTTAGAGATGAAGGTTTCTTCTCGGGATGGACACCAACCAGAAGCAAGCAAATTTTTAGGCCTTATCCATCATCAGCAAATAACTTACTACCGTAAAACTCCTAATAAAAGCCACCAGCTTTTATTAGAACATTTGACTTAGACCCCCGACTTGTATTAGAGACCCAGCTACTATATGAGACCCGACTCTTATTAGCAGTTTTACGGTAAAAGTCATGCAAACTGCACTAACGCATGATCGTTATCACATGATATTAGCAATAACAACATTTTGTAATGCTTCAATGGCCACATTATATTATGCCTTACATAAAAAATGCCTCCAACTGATTTCAGTAAAATAAGCCAAAGTAGCACTGTCACTGATAATGTCACTTTGATAATTATGTAACTAGCAAATTTTCAAGCTTTATTGTGGATTAGGCTCTGCATCCAAAAGTAAACTTTCAGAATTATTGGACCAAAATTTCTACAGCCATTCAATCCTGTCTCTCAAATGGCAGCATCAGAGCACGGAGTAATGTTGAAGTGCAAACAGCATTACAGGGCATCAAGATGCTAGAGTGCTAACAATAAATCCAGAGGCGGTGGCATTGTTCGAAATTTGTTATAAAATGGCCACACATGTGGAAACAACAGATAAGGTTTAGAGACGAACAGTACGGCTGGGTGAGCCACTGGAGGGTCGGGGACAAGTACTCCCAAGAGTGATTTTCCAAACAAGTTGCTTAATATTCCAGTGTTTTCCATAACCTCTAAGCTGTAAAAATTCTGTAACATTTGATTATAGTGTTCTGTAAACAAAATGTGCTATGGTCCACTGGCGGATCTGGGAGACGAGAGACAATGTGACCAAGCCCCAGACAGATGTTCCAGTCAGTAATGGCTCAAAATGGCCACAACTTCCACATTCCTCTTTGAAGCAGAATTTAAGCACATAAAATACTTTTCAAAAACATGAAATATGTAAACGAAAATTCTGCACATTACTGCCAAAAAACTTTTAGCTTTGCCTCATGACCTCACTGGGGCTAAGCTCCTAGACCCGTTATAAGTTCGTGCTACCATGCTCTCCATGCATATTCCTCAACACCAAAAGCAGAACAGTCATCATGATGATGGTGCTCTGAGTCTGAACCAGAAAGACCATTGTTCTTCTGATCACTGGCAGACTGTGTTCCATCCAAGTCATCGAAGTTATCACTGTCCGATTCACTGTCGGCTGTATTCCCTGTGACAGTCTCAGCCATGTCCCGAAGTTCCTCAGCATCAGCTGCTTTATCATCAGTCTTCAGTTCAGCAACAACACTTTCTTCCTCATCATCATTGTCATCTTCGTCATTGTAAGTGGTACGACTGCAAACTTTTCTGTCACCAGTTCTCTTCATACGTCGTCGTCGGAACTGTGTCCTGCAACTGCGAGTTTCGCTGCCATCACCGAGAGGTTCATCTTCAGCAAAACTCAGAATCTGGGTTTGTATTGAATACTCAGTGTCATCAGCATCATTTCCATCTTCCAGAAAGTAATCTTTGACAGTAACTGGTTGCTTAGCAGACTCCGGCTTTTTATCTGGCTTACGGAAAACATGTTTCAAATCAGTGATGGAATCTGTTTCGATAGGTTCATCTGGCTGAACTCGAAATCGATCTAAAAATTCTTTCGCTGCTTTTTGGTTTGAATGTTCGGTCAACTGACTGTCAGGAACATCGGACAAATCATAACGTTTCCACTTTGATGGGTCCCTCTCATATCCAGGTCTTGAAGAACTGTGGATTCTTTTTGGAGGTGGTCGAGATGGAACCTGAAAATGTGTTGGGTTGCTGGGACGAGAAAAAAAGTCATCGTCAGTAGGGTCGGGTTTCATGAGAGCATGACTCTCATGTATCATTGACTCTGAGCTCTCAACAGCAATGTGCTGAGCCTCGAGAGACTCTAGACCAACGAAAATGTTCTGAGCTCGAGACGAAAACTCTGAATCACCTCCAGTGAGGGTAAACTTGTTATCTGACGAAGAGGACATTTTTCATCCACTGCAACAGTAACAATACAGGTATTATATTAACAAGGCATTTAGCAGAAAAAACAACAATACATTAAATACAATACATTAAAATCATTTCTACAGCATCACAAACAGATGTTCAAGAGCACTGCTAACACCAGTAACATAAATATGCTCTATAAAATAGTTCAGTTTTAACAGCAATCAGTACAATTTCGCTATACATCACACTTTCAACGTAAGTATGCTGCCAAACACACACATCTTCTGCACCCGACAGGAAGACGAAGGCTAGAGCTGTACTTGAATTTGAACTTGACTAACCGACGCACATAATACATCAACAAAAAAACAGAAAGTAAAAACTGCTTAATCTAAGGTAATGATTTAATTTCATTCTGAATTTTAAGACTGTTTGACACTGCAGTAATTCCTGTGGTAATTTGTTTTATTTATCCACCACTCTGTTACTAAATTAATATTTTCTAACATCCACACTTGTTCTGTGCTTCAACAACTTCATTTCGTGACTGGTCAGTTCGTCAAAAACTAAATCATGCCAGTTCAGTTCAGTTACGCACCGTGTTGATGTGAAATCCCACTGAGATTGCCAACTGTTCTAAAACGAAAACCGTTAAAACACTGAGCCACCAAACATAGCTTAAACAATAATAACAATGCGCTGCTTCAGTATTTTCAAAACAGAGTAATATACCAAATATGAGCGTAAAAATAATAATAATATACCCGTTAAGATTTAGTTGTTTATGTTTACATCTGAAACGACTGAATCATACACAACATTGTGTCGAACATAAAAAAGCGGTCCGTGCAAATACCGGAAAGACGGCGAAACACGGCTAAAGACGGCGAAAGACAGCGAAACACGGCGAACGACGTCGAAAACGCCGAAAGACGTCAAAAGAAGTAATAAGAAAGTAAAATTTAGCTATATAAGTCCACTAAAAACTCAAAATACCGTTAAAAAACTAGCTGTTAGACGAAAGTTGAAGCTGCTGACAGCGCATGAGACGTTAATTAGTGAAGAACACTGCGCAGCCAAAAAAACTGAGTAAAAAAGTTAACTTGTATTGGCAAAAAACAGGCAATACAGCCTAAAACTTTATTTATCTGTGATATTTGTTCTAACCCGGCCTACATTTATTATAATTCGTCGCTGTAGGATACAACTGTCGTATAACTCAGGTTTACCAAATTTTACAGGAGAGCGAAAAAAACGTAGGCTATTTGAATCAATTTGGTATCAACTACAGCTGTAATATTTTATATCACTAACAAGCAGATCTAGTGACGAGTATGCTGGTATAAATATTTTTATGTTACAGTTAACACAAATTAAAATATTTGACAAACATCATGTTACGACACTTGTATTCAACAGCAGGCGCTATACGACAGGTATTTACATGTAGTTAGTGTACAAGAGTTGTAAGTGCAGATAGGCCTACGACAGTTGTATCCTACAATGCAGTTAATAACCGCGTCGTCATTTTAGTAAACAAGTAGCGCAAATCGACTTACGACACTTGTATTCTGACATGTTTGGCAGTATTCATACACGTGGACATCAGTTCAAACTCTGTAAACTCTTATGTCCATCTGTTTTTATTGCTAGCACTTTTTGGCACCGGGTTGTCAACATGTGGAATGCTCTCCCAGAAAGTATTGTTGCAGCCACATCCCTGGCAATGTTCAAAGCTCGACCAAATGATTTTGACTTGGCTCGGTTTACAGTTGTGTTTTAACTTGATTTTATTGTGTTGTCTTATTTGTATGTTTTTTTTTCTTTTTTTTCTTTTAGGGTTCATGTAAGAGGCTCTTGCAGCCCTTTGTGCCCTTGTTCAAGCTCTTTCTTTATTCATTTTGTCAATGCCTTTGTATTTGCTTGACTAAATAAATAATTTGATTTGATTTGATATTCGCTCGTTTTTTCATGTACAAGACGTGTTGCAACTTGACGTTACTACAGTTGTATTCTAGCAATGTGCAGCAAAACCAGCCACTATGAACGATACAACTGTGGCGTCGGACTATACGACAGTTGTATTCTATAACAAAGATCGGCACATCTGACTTATTTTTACCTGTACAACTGTAGTATCTGACATTACGACACTTGTATTCTACAACTGCATCTCACAAATAGTCGTTTTTGTCTGAACAACTGTAGTAAAATCAAGTTACTACAGTTGTTTTCTGAGCATTTAGTGCCAAAGCTAACTTCTCTGCAGCATCAAGAAAAATAAGTAACAATAAAATTTTAGTATTTCACGCAATCGTGCTAAATAATTATCACAGTCTGCAAGAATAGCGTATAAGTCTTAAAGTAGTTGTGTTTTGGCTTAAAATTTTACTCATCTGTATATTCTCTTACGTAATTTCGTTATGCACTTCACAACAATTATATTACATATCTTTGAAATACATCTACTTTGACAACTTTGAGTGGTCAATCGCAGTTATTCGGCACTATTAGCAACTGTGTAACGTTGAATTAAAATGTGTTTCTTGTCTGCTGATTTAATACTGTGGAGTGCAAATCACCAACTACGCTGTTTAAAAAACAGCAGAAATAAAAACAAAAACAGCAGTAGCAACAGGGGTAAAAGTAACAGAATCAGTTGCAGAAGCACCTAATTATAAGCTGATTTACCACTTTACATACTGACAATCGATCTGCGGTAGATGATCCTATCTGGCGATAGACTTTTTTCGTGACAGGGGACGTTGCGCACAGTTGCAGCACTAGCACTAGCAACAGCAGCAGCAGCAATAAAGTCTGCAGCAGTAGCAGCGAGCGTAGAAGCAGCAGCGACAGAGTTTGCGGTAGCGGCAGCAGCAGTAACAGCAACAGCAACAACAACAAAAATAGAGTCTGCAGCAGCATCGTCAGGAGCAGCAAAGTCTGCATTAGCAGCAGCAGTAGCAGTATCTGCAGCAGCAAGAACAACAAAGTCTGCAACAGCAGCAGAGACTGCGTCAGCAGCAACTTCCGCAGCAGCTTTTGCAGCAAAAGAAGCAGAAGCGTCTGCTGCGTCGTCTATATCAGCAGCAGCGTTTGCAGCAGCGTCTGTAGCCGCAATTCTGCGTACAACAGCTCCAATTTTTACTGCTCGCTTCTCTTTCAGATCACTTGTAGATATCCAGAACTTTTAAATTTGTGGTACCATGAAGCTTTTGTTTGTTTTTAGTGTTTAAAATGCACTGAATTTAGTCAATTACTTCTCCGAAAAATAATTACAATTGTTGCCACCAGATGTCATATTTTAGACTAAAGTGCACCAAATTTGATTTCGGCTGGAGCTCCGTTTTAGACCTTGCTGGGAAAGCTTGCAGTGGTCCCCCAGGAATTCGGTGTTAGTAGCGAAAAGGGGTAGGGGTCGGCGACTTAACTTTCGACGACCCGGTTCGAATTTAAAGGGCAATTTACGGTTTGTTAGCTAACGATTATAAAACCGAAACAAAAGAAATTTGGGGAAAAAAAATTTGTAAGATAAAACTAAGCCGATAAAATGGAACAATTTAGTAGATTTAGAAGAAAAATGACCAAAGAGAAAATAAAATAATTTAGATAAATGATATTAAACAGGGATCCCTCACTAGAGCTACGACACTTGTATTCTCAATTTTTTGTGTCAAAATCGCAATTCTCTTTACAGCATAGTGTCGTAAAGCGCACATACGACAGTGTGTGTCCGAACAATCACTGCCCGTTTTGATAGAAGTAACAAGTGACGTTATTCGATTTACGACAGTTGTATTCTACAATTTAGCAGACATTTCATTTCGCGTTTTTTGTATTCTAATTAATTAAATGAAAAATATTTAGCATTAAAGTGTAAAAATGGCACCTTCAAATGCGGGATAACATAACGATTCATATGGTATAAAAAGTCATTTTTGATAAAAAGTCGAGTTACGACAGTTGCATCCTAACGCACCGTAACATGGAAAATCATTTTTTACAAGGACACAAATCAATTCCAACGGTGATCGCTCCACGAGTGCTGCAGAAGTACATTTTAGCCTTAAATTTTAGCCTATTTTCGTGTTCACGCAGTTTAATGATTTTAAGTGAAAATCACTGATTAGCTTAATAAGTCTGTTATAGCTTTCTTTGCTGACGAAAATTGCAGATAAACGTGTAGGAGAATTGCAACTTCCTGCGCTCCCAGTTTTAACGCATAACGTCGTATAACGCATACAGAGTTTTGGCAGCATCATATTATACAAGCCCACATACATAATGTGATGGCTCCGCCTCCTATGGCTGTGGATACTGTATTGGTCCAGCCAATCACAGTCTGCCTAGTTCTGACGTCACCAGTCGCGTACAGTTCAATAGAGCACCTGTGCTTTACGTATACCGAGCATAAAGTCGCGGCAGTGAAATATTTCAGACGATCTTCAGAGCGATTTCAACTGATAGCGCGACAGCTGCTGGAAAAAACTAGGTGTCTTGGAGAAAGGCTTTAAGTGTTTGGTATTTTAGGGTTTTTAGTAAGTTTATTTAAGGTTTCCAAAGTTCAAGTAAACTTAACAACTTATGTTGTTGAACCCGCTTTTCCTCCAGCTGTGCTTCGGGACGACGTTGACGATGACGCATAATCTCGTGAGAGTGGTTCCGACGTCACGTGACCAAAGATGGCGACGGTAGCACGGCGCGGTACCCACTTCCGGTTTGTCGCCCATTTCTTTCGGTTGCTGGTAATCGCAAAGTGGTGGTTATATGACGTCAGCGCGTCTCCGTATAACCACCGCGGCCAGCCCCCGCCCGCCGCCGACATATTTCTGCCACTAGGCGGCACTGCAACCGAAACCGGAAATACTAATGGCGGCGGGGGGCGCGGTGGTTCGTCGCTGCTGAACGCTATCGTGGCGGTGGACAGCCCGGGCCCGAACAGTTCCGGTCGTTCGCACGACCCGTGTTACCATGGCGACGCACCACGCCGGTGTCTGCCGGACTTTGTGAACGCGGCGTTTGAACGGCCGGTCAAAGCGTCCAGCACGTGTGGAATTCCCGCTACCAGGTAACAGCCCGCTACAGCCGGGCAAATAATACCTCACAGTAGTAGATCTAAACATGCAGACCATCGCAGTAACATCAGAGACTATGTCATGGGAATGCAGGTCAGATGTCTGGGGTGCAACCGCAACACGCCATTAATCAAATGTTAACCCAGTAACTCTCCGTTACCCTGTAGTCGCTTACTGTACTTTTTACGCGCGAAGCATTTACCCGCGATAGCATGTAATGCTTCGCGGGTCTTAGTCATCGTCGAGATGTCTGTCTGTCCGTCCGTCCGTCACAACCTGGCACTGTATCAAAACGGCGATACCTAGAATCACCAAATCTTCACAGTGGGCTGCCCCAAGGACTCTAGTTTTTAATGACAAAATTTCGTGCCCCTTGGTCATGGGGTTATTCTCGAACGAGGGCGTCAAAGTGGGGTACCCCCCTAAAAGACGTTATTTTGCCACTATTGGCTGTTAGAGTGTGAAAATGGTTGCAGATAGGTACAGACTTGACGCATATCATAACAAGCACTGGTGACGTGCTTTTTAGAGTTGTTAACATCGATGACCTTGAAGGACCTTGAACTCCCAAAAGGGGTTTTGATAAATATTTTTGCAAATTTTGGCTGCAGCGCACATATCAGCAGTGAATTGCGACGAAATTGCTGGAGATAGACCAAAACAACCTGCATGTGAATTTTTCATCGTTGAACGTAAATTTTAGCTGCCCAAATCCCAACTCTCTAGGTTCAAAAAGGCCAGCGCAGTCGAGCGTCAAATACGGCTATCCCCCCTTAAAATGGTTATTTTATCGCTTTAGCGTGAAAACAGTTGCAGATGGAAGCAGACATACTGCTTATCTCAACAATCACTGGTGACGAGCTTTTTAACCGTGTCCTTAAATGACTTTAAACTCCAAAAATAGGGGGTTTTGGTGTTTTTTTTGCAATTTTCGGCTGTGGTACACATTTCATAAGTGAATTGCGCCGACATGGCTGGAAATAGACCTGGACAACCTGCAAACAGGAATTGCTAAGGCTGTCGCGCGTCTCATGAGCTTTTCTCAAATTACTTGTTTGTCTTCGCCACAAGTGAACGTAGTGGAGGTTAAGTAATCGCTTCTACCAGTGAGGGTGTGGCTGTTTGTGTGTGCACGTCATAGTGAGTCCGTATATGCAGCGGCGCAGGCGTGACGTCATAGCAATGACGTCATTACGTCACCAGCAGATTGTACAATAATGCGACGTCTCCAGCAGCAACGTTTGCAGTGACAGCGCTAGAGTTATAGCAATTAGCATTGGGAAAGGAATAATTAAACTTAATTATTTCTATTAAAAAAATTTACGAAATGCGTTTAAATTACCATTTCGTCAAAATTCACTTAGCGGAGATTTATGCACTCTTACGAGCGCTTTCTACTTGCAGATGTAACTTAAATACCCTGTTAACACCATGAAGCTCATTATGCAAACGCACATCGTGTGCTCGTCCTACGCACCTCGTGCACTGCTGCGTTCAGCGGTGGGCTAAGCCTACGTTTAAGCCAGCGGGTCTCAACAGGCGTGCTTGATGAGAGCTTGATGTGTGCACGACGCGTGCACTATAGGAGCGCACAGCTACGACGTGCGCTCGTAGAACCAGCTCCTCGTGCGTTTGTATACAGCTAGCTTCCTCGTGTAAAAGAGGTGTAACACATTTATTACGAACCCGGCAACTCCGCAGCCGTGATCTACCCAGTCGGCCACGGAGGCTTTTGGTTGGTATATGCAGTGAATCCTCTATTTTATTTGAACACTGTACAGTAATACAATACGAATGTTTCTGTACGAAATATTCTGCGTGTTGCGATGTGTCTAGGCACTGCGTGGGGGAGGGCAGCAGTTCCGGGGCGGGGAAGTGTTTCGTGTGTGACGAGCTGACACCCAAGCGACGTCATCCGGCACATTACCTGACCGACCTCAATAACCCTACAAACATCACGTGCTGGGTCTCTGCGCCGCTGTACAGCCGCGGTCATCGCTCGACGCTACACAACAACGTCTCGCTCACGATCAGTCTCGGCAAGAAGTTCGAGGTGTTCAGCAATTCTATCACATCACTCACTATTCACGGGCCGTGGGTTGCTGGAAAGAAAGTCCGTGGGGAAAAGGCGCCCCAGCACGCGTTGAACAGTGTGCTATGCAGAGCGCCACCTGCCACGTGAGATCACAATGCTACCTACCACCCCACCACGGCACCACGCAACGTAGGTGACAGTGACGTTGTGGACAGGGGAGGTGAGGGGGAAGGCAATTCCCCACCCTAACTTTTAGCTGTCGGTAAATCTTGTTGTCGAAAAAATTTTTTTCAAAAAATGCAAAATTTGGGGCTGAAAACTCCCATTTTTAGACAAAGTTAAACTTTTAAGCATCTCTGTCGAAAATTTTCAGTTCTCTGTCGAAATTCTGTCGGAAAACTCAAACTTTCTGTCCCGACTACTTTTTACGCGCGAAAGCAGGATGCTTCGCGCGTCTTAGCCATCGTCTAGAAG
>Ga0209671_1007982_pt1 | contig 11047 bp, 5 predicted proteins | sample WorMetHERISLAND2_2_FD_187401 | JGI IMG/M metagenome (GOLD analysis project Ga0209671, IMG submission 187401) | Marine gutless worms symbiont microbial communities from Max Planck institute for Marine Microbiology, Germany - Olavius geniculatus... | ecosystem: Host-associated > Annelida >...
TTGGTGATTTCGGCCTGCGACACAAGTCTATATCATTCGCAAGGTGGTGCCACGGAACTATCGTTATGCGATCCAGATAGAGAATTTGGTATTTGTATATTAACTTAGCGTGAACACCCCAATTTTCAGCTAAACTACTAACTTTCGCGCATCTCGTGAGCATTAGCTCAAATTTCTTGTTGTTGTTAGTGTATTTGGCGGATACAGTGGAATTCATTGCTATGAGAAATTCTACTTTTTCTTGAGCGGGTAGAGTGACTAGGCCTCCACTCGTCCCTTCCGAAATTCTTGAAATTTGAACCCAAAACATCCCGGTGTGGATTTATTCTGAAAAATTTTGAAAATTTAAAAGTATTTAAAACTTAAAAGTATTGAAAGTATCCGGTAGGAACAGCGACAGATATGACGTTTGGTATCCCGGCGGGTGGATTTGTCATGCGGTATTTTCAAACCTTATTCCCTACTCATTTTTCTACTTACTTAATAGAACCCGTCATTGTCTGCAGTTGATATCAATAGAAATTTTGTAAGTTTTTAACATTTTACTGTCATAAACTTACTGAATCAGCTGATTGGAAAATGTCCTGAATTTTGATGTTTTGGGCTGTGCCGTAAACAAGTTTTATGGAGTAGGAAGGAGACCTGCTTTGAGTTTAATGTGATGATCAGTACAGTATTGCATAAGCTGTGTGGTAATATCTTATTGCTTAAATTATTGCAAGATTTGTATTTGTTATGTTCGGACTCAGGTTAATGACATTAAGAAGCACGCAAGTCAAGTCGCACGTGAAACGAGCAGGCGTTGTGCAGCACTCCGTCGTGAAGTTGATCAGCTCAGTGAGTTTTTTGACACATTCCTGTGTAAACTATGCTAACTGCTGCTACTTTTGAAATGTAATTTTGTGCTAAACAGTACTACGCATTGTTTAATGTATAACTGCAGAATTTAATATCTGTAATTCCTAATCTTTGTATATGATTTAATGGCGTTTGGTGAATGTGGTAACGGTTGTCTGTGAAACCTGAAATGTCGTGTGTCACCAATATTCGGTGAATAATTTTGAGAAAAATTGTCATGGAAAAACAATTATTATTGACTGCAAGTTTGAGGCAACACCAGTGTTTAGAAATACCGTGTCAATGCCGGTATTATGCTACTAAACAGAAATTGAAATGTTACATGTGTACTGACAAAATAATAATAGATTTCGTATTTAGATTTGCTTCTTTATATAGGATGAGTAAATATTTTTTAAACTGTATCTCAAACCAGTTGATTCAGTCAGATGTCAAGTGAAAAACAGGATCGCTTTTTTATTGGGCGTTGACAAATGGTTTCTGAAAAAACTGTTTAATTCTGTTCTAATGTTTATTATATTTGTGATGTTATTTGTACAGACAAGCAAAGAATGGAGGGTTTGGAAGACTGGCAGTCATGGTTCACGTTGGACAACTGAATCAACAACATGCATATTCTCAGACTAAATTCAAATAACTCTGTGTATTTACATAGGTACAAACTGTAAACTAGAAAGCGCTCATAAGAGTGCATATCTTCGCCAAGCGTACATGGACACACGGACACATACACAGACACACAAATTGACCAATCTCATAATCTCCTCCAGTGTTCACTTCGTTCCATTGGCGGAGATAATAATGTTTGTTAACATGTACAAATACTTTCGTCATACAAACTATTTTTAATTGCTGGCACCAGAAACGCAATGTGAACTTGCCACTTATGCGTGCCCATGTTGTAATTTCACAGATATACACTGCCTCAAAAAGTGATCCCCAATGTCATAGATGTAAAAAACGTTTTTTATTTTTGCCACGTTTTTTAACGTTTTTTTATTTTGCTCAACGTTTTTTATTTTTTAAAAAAGTGTGCATTAAAAATCCCATCAAAAGCTTCAAGAAGTACTTTTGGAACCACAGAAAAGAAGTAATAGGTCATAGTGATGTATTTTATTTATTTAGTCCAAAAATACTAAATAAAAAGTTTTTAACTAATATATTTGATCAGTTTAATGCTATGGTCTTATGACCACAAGGTTGAATTGAAACTAAATAAAGTTCTGTCCATCTAAACTATAGTTCAAGATATACTGCACTTACGGCATTAAGCATTGGGCAAGAGGGTGAGCAAATTATGGCCAACGTTTTTTATTCAACGTTTTTTAAACGTTTTTTATTCTTGCCACGTTTTTAACGTTTTTTTATTTTTCCTAGAACGTTTTTTACATCTATGCCCGATGTTGTGAAAATGTAATATTTCATTTGCTTTTTCTCAGTAGTGTAGAAGTAGATGTTGGGTGACGTGGAAAGTTGAGTGGTCGCTCAATGGCTAGTTATGTCTCGAGTATTTGTACAAATAATTATCAATATCTGATAATTCTAATCTATAATCTATATTGTCGGGTATTCTGTTGAGGTACAGTGCAGATGGTTGTATGCGTTTCACTAATTCTGTTTTATAGGCTACATTATATCATGGCTTACACGTGGCTGCATTGAAATCTTCAATATTGGTCCACGAATACACTGTGTTTCAAAAAAACATCCCCAACATTTTTGACTGTAACTTAAAAACCAATCATCAGATTTTGATAATTTTTGGTACGAATATTCCTGACACAACTTGCCATCAAATGACCGTTCAGTTTCCCACCTTACCCAATGTATGCTTCTGCACTACCTAGGGAAATCAGATCAAGCGAAATATGTGTTGAAATAAACAGAAAACCTTAAAAAACATGCGCAACATTATCGATCGTAACTTGAAAAAAGATTAGCAGATTTTAATAATTTTTGGCAGAAATATTTCTGACACCAGTGGCTATTAAATAAGTGTTTTAGTTTTTACCTCACCCAACGTCTGCTTCTGCACTACCTAGGAAAATCAGACAAAGCATAATACATGTTAAAAATGAATGAAAAAACGTTTATAAATTCCATCTATACTAATATGGGGCCCAACAGCCGAAGTTCAAAATTTAGTCCCTAGAACGTTAGCATTTGAGTGATGATTAAAGATGACACCAGACCTTTAGCCTTATGTGATATTACGAGTACCCAGAGTTCATACCAGTTGCTATCTTAGCAATGGCTGTATGGCAGCACATGTAGGGTTTGGTGTACCTTTAATGATACTGTTGCTTCAAATCTTATCTGGATGATTTAACACTGAAGGAATGCTTAGAACTGCTTGGTAGGGAGTGTGAAGTGTGCCTTTTTTGCTTAACAGCAGATCTGTTTGCGGGTCAGAACTATTCGACTTGGTCCGATTACTTTCTAGCCTATTTTGTTTTGGTCCATTTGATGGCCTGGCTCATTGATTTTTCCACCTGGCCCAGCCTAGCCTGTTGTGTGCACTAGAAACTTTTTGTGTTACTGTGCTATGTAAATGCTAATTGTGTGTTATATATTTGCTGTCATTACACCAGTTGGTTTGTTGTTGCCATTTTTCAAGTCCAACAAGAATTCCACAACTGACCATTGGCTTATTTAACGAACTCATATCAGTTATTAATATCAGCATGGGCGGCGCCAGAGGGAGGGCAGGAGGCAGCTTCTGTGCCCTTGCCCCTCCATCTGTCCCCCTCAGGAAAAAAGATGGGACTTAAATGTCATTTTTTGCAAGACAACACAGACATCTGGGAGTTTTTTTTTGCATTTCCAAATATTAAAAAGCAGGCAAAATTGTGGTTCCCATTGCACGTCTAAAAGCTAAAATTGTTCTAGCTTCAAGGGGCTGCGCCCTAACCCCCTAGACCCTGCTAGATCTTTTTGATGCACACAACAACTGAATAACTTGAATAAGGTCGACATTTTGCCCACATACAAAACAAATTATTGCCCCCTCGTGCCTTGGCCCTTGCCCCTCGTTACCCCAAAGCTACAGATTCCTAGCGCCGCCTATGATAAGCAGCAGCCATTTTAAAACTGTATTTTTTGGAAAACTGATAATTTGAAAATGAGTGTAGCTTTTTTGTCACTTGACCCGGGCCATTGAGCTTTTGGTCTTAGTAGCTGATCATATTTACGATGTATTAATGCTGCCCACTGACGTCTTGTAGTAGTAACGCAGTAACCAGCAGAACAGAAGCAGCCAGTAGTTCCAGCACTGAAACAGTCACATCAGCATACTGTGTTCAACACTGCATATGTTGTACATATGACAAATACATGCTTTTAACAAACAACACTGTTCTTATTGCACGTTATACATGGTGAGTCAAACCAAACCTGCCACCATACAGTTACAGTTGCCAGTTACTGGACACAAGTGAAAGAGTTATTTGAAATCGGACCACATTTGCAAGTTGCCACGGTTACCGTGAAAATAGAAGTGGCTTTGTTTTATTTATAGGCCTACACTGTGTACTTGTGTAGTTGCATACAGCCTTGTCATATTTTTGTTTTGTTAATCAAAGTTTAACAAACAGGACAATATTTTAGGCCATCGAAAGCAACATCAGCTGCAAACACGTTCACAGAGATGACATCATGACTGTGTGTAAGAAGTCCACACATTAAGCATATGATCATGTTTTAATTATTGTAATCTGTAGGGGCACAATAGTTCTAAGTGATTGCCCAATAGGCGTATTACCCAGGCGTAGTTGGAATAAATGCTTACATGGGTTTTCTTTATATTTTTCATAAAAAAACTCATTTTTGCAACGTTTTTCAGTATAAGCTTAATACACGATGGTCGGTCACTGACGGTGATTTACAATAATTATATACATAACACATGACGTGCTATTGATAAAACGAATGGCAGCTTTGTAGGCATTTACTTACGACTTTAACTGGAAAAAGTCGGGGAATTTGTGTGGTCAGGGAAAAATAACTTTTACAAAAGTCAGGAAATAATCTTGATCATGCAGACTGCAGATATCTGTGATATTTTGCATCTGCAAATATTACAAAGCAGACAAATTTGCGGCTTCCATTGAAAGTTCAAAAGCTAGAAATGTTTGAGCTTAAGGGGGACTTCGCCCCCCCCCCTGACCCCTGATCAGAGCCTCTGTCATTTGCATATTGTTCCATTAATACTTTCATTACTTTTCATTTCGTTTCATTACTTTGTGATAAATGTACCATTTCTGACATTTGTACGATAGGTTATTGTTTCAATAAGGTCAGGGAAATTCTCATTTCATGACTGAAAAAGTCGAGGAATTTTGCTACAGAAGACCTGTAGGAACTCTGGTAATGGCTGACGGCAAAATTTTGGTGATTATGAAAAAGTGCGTCGCGAAACGAGCATGGATTTTGTCTATAAAGTTGAGCCTACAAACGGGTTTAACAGAAACATTTTTCAAAATAAGAAACGCATTTTCAACGTTCTGCCTACCGTTTATTATAGGTTTGAGTAAGTAAGTAAAATGATTTAACTTACAGTAATGCACAATAGGCTACAAACCTGGGTAAATGGCACGTGCGGCTGCGTAGACTATAAGCACGTCGGAGTCGCTCTGGAAGTAAGCCGTATCCACGCACTGATAGCGTCCAGCAAAGCGTCGCGTCACGTTTTGCCTTGTAATCGTCAGAACGCTGCGGCGCCGGCTGCCGTCGTACTGATTATAGATGCGCGTGTTGGCGTCGGTGTCGTTGCTGATTGCTATGCCGTTGTGGCGCCACTGCGGCGCCGATTTGCTCCGGCCGACGCAGCGCAGCGTCAGGTCCGCAAGTGTGCCGTTCGCGCCGCTCTCAAGACGAAGTTCCGACGACGACGTGTTTGACGCCTCCACGATTTGCAACTCTGCACATCACGTGGCACAGAAAGCATCGAACTATTGCAAAGCGAACCCACCGGTGAACTGACAGCTGTAGCGCTTCTCCAAGCCCATAACTGGTGGGGAGGAGATTCGCTGTTCGTCCCTCCCCCAAACGTCGGTCACCCCACTTTTCGGCAATTGCGAAGTTGCGACTGAGGTCCCCATTTTTACTGTAATACTGTTGAACCAACCTCCTCCGGAACCTTGCTACGGGCCACTTCATATCTTGCACGTTTTGACATAATAGGCTAGCTACGACATTTCTAACATGTGATTGTTTTATAAGCAAAAATTACAAACCGTGCTTTTTCCGTTTTTCTTCTCACAGCACACGCAGATATACATTTAACGTTGTTTTTCTTACCTCCATACGTATACGCCATGACACATTATTGGGGTGACCGTTAAGCTGTAAGCTGAAAGGTCTGGCTTTTTGATACGAGTTGTCTGTCTGTCTGTCGTCGTCTGTAACGGATGTATTGCGGCTAAGTGGCAGGTCTTGGAGGAAAACGTTTTACACAAATAACCTCTGTGAAGGTTTTTTGCATAAAAAAATTTGGGCAATTCGGTGCAAGGGAAACATTTTCAAACTTGGGGTTAAATGGGGTAGAGAAATGTGCGTATTCAACCGAATATTGGCCGTATCTCGGAAACGGTGAGATATGGGGCCAATTTTAAGGTTGCTATTAATCACTAATTAGGAAGTCGCATAAGCCCTTTCAGATAAGACGAAAATCATCGACCTTGATGACCTTGAAGGGTCATTACGCACTATTGAGAGTAAACGGTACGTCGTAGGGGGCGACGATAACACCTTTGGAAGCAGCGATGACGAGTTCCTATGGGCAGTTAGACCTACTATTGCTTTCTTTCCGCGCTCAGAAGTCGAACGCTGACCTTTGGACGTATATGCGGTATAGTCGGCCCACCCTAGCGACTGCTGGGCTTCTTGTGTACATTTGAAGTATGCGTGTAAGTTGCTTACTATCAGTTCTGACGATCCTCACTTCGACCTCGTCGCCTGTTTGGCCGGACCGGCACGAGTAGAGGCCGGTGTCTCTGGCGGTCGAGTTGCGGACGATGAGCGTATGCAGGGTCCGTAGTTGACCGTTCACTGTGGTATTACGTGTCGTCGTCTGGACCCCCTCACTGGAGCTCGTCAGTTCAATGTTGTCATTAATATGCCATTCAACCATCGCAGTCGCACCTGCACGCATAGATGTAGAACGTTCCAGAAAAAAAATAAAACGTTAAAAGCGCCAAAAAAAGACGCAGGAATTTAAAAAAAACGTTTAAAACGTTGCATAAAAACGTTAGTCCTAACTTGCCCAATGCTTAATGCTGTAGCTGCACTATAGCTGAAACTATAAAGGGAGACCGAACATTTTTTCAACGTGAACTCAACCGTGCGGTTGTAAGAACAAGTATCACTAGACTAAGTAAACTATACGAATAGGCCTACCACCACTATGGCTTACTAACTCGTTTTCGTGGTTGCAAAAGTGTTTCTCGAAGTTCTTGATGGAATTTGCGTGAAACGTTTTTGAAAAATTGGAAAATACGTTGGGGAAATAAAAAAGTTATAATTTTAAAAAACATGAAAAACGTTTATAACATCTAAGCCTGGATGAATTGCAACAATTCCAAATATCACTGGAGACAATATAAAAGTCTCTTTCAATTCCGAGATTTGGCAGTATCGTGAATTGAAAAAAAAATTGAAGGCAGAAAGTAGCAGTTTTCCGACAAACTGCTGCAAGTTTTCGACAGAGGTAGAAGATCATGGTCTATAAGCCTATAAAAATTTTAATTTTGTTTCCAAATTCCCAAAAATGAGGAAACTTGCAGGCCGAGATTTGTGCATTTTGGAAGAAATAATCTGACAAAAAATTTTATCGACAGGCAAATATAAAGGTAAGGAATGCCCCTGTCCCTGTCACAATGCTACGATCGGAATTCAAGATCAGGCCTAAGGAACTGATGTTCCTGGGATTTTGGCGGCGAACCTGCCGCAGAAGGGTTGTAATACTGGGTGGTCCAAAAACTGGAACATTACACGCCTTATGAGGACCAGGGTTGGAAACGATTTATAGCGTCAATCGTTGCAGTGAAGAGTGGTCAATGCACCACGTTGTTTTGAAGATTTGAGCACGGCGTTAAAAGTGTTAAATTGCACGCGGCTTGGTTGTGTAACGATAAGGGTGCCCCGGCGACGGACTGACAATTAAGAGGTCGTGGCTTCGACTCCCGGTCGAGTCAATATCAAGACTAGTGGTTATTACTCGGATGGACAGATAAACCATCTCGTTATATGGGTCATTTCGCCAATTTTTTAGATTTTGGATGTAGTAATATGTGAAAAATGAAGTATAGAAAAACGTACAAAACCAAATATTTTCTGTATTTGTATTTATTGCAAAATAATAATTTACGAATTTCCCTGCATGATTTCTTGCAGAAATTTTTTTTGCAGCAAGATTTAGACAGCACAGTTTAAATTTTTCTCATTACTGTCACACGTGTTTGGGCAGCAAAGAATGAATGCTTTTGCAATCAGTAACTAAATATTAAAATGATAAAAGACTAGATGTGTCACTATTTGATATTTTGCTTACTGAGTAAGATGTAAATTTAAAGGCAATCCATGTTTATAGCGAATTTAAATTTACAAAAAGTAATATTTAGTTATTTTATGAGTCCATAATTCACTGTGCAATCACGTGGGGATAACTGGCTGTGTACAAGGCGTTAACCCGTAACTTTGTTATCGTTGTAAGGAGTTTACTCAATTTTCATGCTGATTGTTGTGCAATATGTTATTTTAATGATCGTGACAGTAATGAGAATTATGTGACAGGAATGAAAAATTGCTTGCATTAATATGTAGAGAGAACATTTGAAAATTTTCTCATTACTCTCACATCTATTTGGGCAATAAAGAAAAATCATTTTACAATCAACATTTTATAACTGGACAATAAATATCAAGTCACAGAGAGTAGACTTGTGACCATGTGACATTTTGCTCACTGAGTAGACACAGAGTTTGCAGTGCACGCATGTGTGCAGCGAATTGGAATTCTCAAAAAATACATATTTACTTGATTTGCCAGTCTATCATCCACAGTGTAATCAGATGAGGCAAACTGACTGTACGTGGTGCACAAAATTGTTAACCTGTAACTCTGCTGTCATTATAACAATTAGTTTACTGAATTTGTATGTTGATTACTGTGCAATAATTGTTTGAATGACTGTGACAGTAATGAGAATTAATGAGAATTACGTGACATGAATGAGTGAGTGACTGTAATGAGAAAACTGCATTAAACATGACCACGCCGAATGATAGTGAGCGCGGTTCGAAGCGCAAAACGTTTTTTTCTTATTCAGACATTAGGCCAAATTCAGCAGATGGAGCGCTATGTTCGTGCGATTAAAACTGTAAACGTAACAGGCGGTGACAGCAATGAGACCCGAAAAACAAACTGCATAGTTTTTAATGTTGTATTTTGTAAATGGTGAAAATTTTAACATTATTTACCACAACGTAAGTAAGTAAGTAAGTAAGTAAATAAGTAAATGATTTATAAAGCGCCAAAGTCTCAGAAAGAATCAGGGCGCAACGTTTACCTTGAAAACTATTTCTAGCTCAAGGGGAAATGATTTCAGCCGTTTCGGCCTATAGTTTATGGAAAACGTATTTTAGATTCGTAATCGAAATACAGGCGTGACTGCAATGAGGTGCTATGTACCTGAGGGACAACGTTGTTAGATGCGCTGCACGTAGAACATACCTCCAAAGTAGCTGAACAGCGTACGAAAAAGGACTATCGTAGCTTTAATAAATTGCATCATCGGCGTTATTGGTGACAAAAATGAAGTTTATGTGCATCTCCAGAAATGAAAAATACAGATCAGGATGCGTGACTGTAATCAGATTTGACGTGTTTGGAGCGTTGAAAAAAAATAGAAACAAACACTTTTGACTGTTAGCGGTAGCACAATTTATTTGGCCGTTTATTGCAAACATTTTGGCACATTACGTGCCAGTTTAGCTGTAAAAATGTGGCTGTAACTGCTCAGGGACCCAAAAGCTAAAAAAATTGGCAAAATGACCCATATAACCATTAACCAACAAGTAAACTCAGCCTTTCATCCTTCTCGGGTAGGTGAATCAAGTACCAGCCTGTCTAACTGAGGTTAAGGCGGGCGCGTAAGTATGTACCGAATGGCAGCTAACAACGTGTGATCCAATATGGCAGGTGACGCTCCGTAGCTCTAATGGGTTTTCTGTCGATACTTATAAACCACTTTTGCCTTTTTTACTTTTTAACGTGTTAAAATTGAAAAACTATATAGCACTTTGACAACAATCCTGAAATCCTGGGTAATTGAATTGCCACGCCGCCAATCCCGGAATTCCGGATTGGTGAAAGCGGTCGGGATTCGGGGTTGATGGCGGGATTGTAATCCGCATGCATTCGTACCGTTAGCCGATGCTTCGCAGACAATGTGCAGATCAGAGCCCTCCTTCGCTATGATCATCTTAGCTCCGCCCGATGGTCTGCCGGCTCGTATTTTCACGTGTACTTCACGCCATGGCAATAATTGCCCTCCGATGCTCGTTACTGCAAAATAATTGGCAACATCATTATGCGGCCATCCTAATAGGCCGCATTGCGGGTGCTGCCCGTCCGTTTGTCTGTCTGTCTGCCTGTTATGTACATACGGGCTTCTAACTCGTAAAACCAAAACTGGCGTGAACGTTCCGCAGGTCAAAAGCAACAGGTGTGCCAATTATTTTCAGCCCAAAAGGTCAAATATCAAGCCGACCGTACTGGTTGTGAGTGACCTTTAAGGTCATCCAAGGTTGATGATCTTTTTATTTTAAAGAGCGTATGCCACTTCCCATTAGTGATTAATAGTAACCTTGGTCGTATCGCTCACTGTTTCCGGATTATGGCCAGTTTTCCGTTGAAAAACGCACATTTTTTACTACGCACGTCCATTCAACCGTCAATCTGAAAATGTTTCCTTTCACCAGATGGTTGAAATTTTACATGCCTGAGTTTAACACACATGCCTAATTATCGTCTGTCCAATGCTACGTCGTTCTGTACGCGCCTTTACTTTCTGCGCTGTGGACTGCAAATACGAATATTACGAACTTGGTCGTATCGCTCACTGTTTCCGGATTATGGCCAGTTTTCCGTTGAAAAACGCACATTTTTTACTACGCACGTCCATTCAAC
>Ga0209671_1007983_pt1 | contig 11047 bp, 7 predicted proteins | sample WorMetHERISLAND2_2_FD_187401 | JGI IMG/M metagenome (GOLD analysis project Ga0209671, IMG submission 187401) | Marine gutless worms symbiont microbial communities from Max Planck institute for Marine Microbiology, Germany - Olavius geniculatus... | ecosystem: Host-associated > Annelida >...
CAAGCTGGAGCGGGATGACGAGATGTCCATTGTCCAACCAACACTGGAGATGGACAACGTCAGCTCAGTCAAAGGCAGAGACGGAGAGTGGGGGCCCAGTCAAACGGGGGATGGCAAAGAGGTGGCAGGTGAAAAAGATTGATGAATCATTGCGATAACACTTCCAGCAGTCTATGAAATACTGTGAGTTGCATTATGACAGCCACAGTCACTGCCTAATACCAACGACAACCGGTAGTGGCATACTACATTGTAGGCAGGAAATACGTTCACTAAGTACAACGATACTAAATAACGATCTGCAGAAATAATACTTTAAGCCTGATCCTGAACTGGAACTTCTTAACCCCGAATCCTGGGACTGCATACCAAACTTTGACCATGAGACTACATCGAGAAAAATATGCCAGCCCTAGCCCAGTGCCAATATGAGACCAATGCCATCTGCCTACAGCTGTGCAAATCTAACCCTGAACCTCTGAGCTAAACATTAGCACACCCACCACATTACTCCTGTCCTGGAAAACGTTCACTTCATGCCAATATTTGTTTTTCCGTTCCCTTTTATTTTCAAGTCAGATTCTTCTACAGGACGACAGATCAATGAACGGATAAGCAGAAGGAAAAAACACATAATGCAGCCTATTAGAAATGGCCATGTAACAATGCAAATTTAATAATGTAATCAAACTGAGAGGAAAGTCAGTAAAATGTGGCTTACGACTGAGAAGAGCGTCTGCGTGATGTCCTGTGTAACGACTGTGAAGATGGCGGGTGAACGACCGTGTGATCAGTTTCAAACTGCGGTGAATCCAGAGTTCCATCTGTTGCCATTCAACGGTACAAAAAATTCTACAACTCTAAATATCCATATAAAAAGTTTCACTACTGGCACTTTTGTCACTTATTGACAATAAATAAAAACACAAAATTTTGCACCTGTAGGCTAGGGTGCCAATGAAAAGCATGGCAAAAAATGAAAACAACTTTTTTCAAAGTCTTGCCCCCTATATTTGTTCCTTTTGCTATAAGGATCTGGGAAATGGTTTTTGTTTTAATTTAACTTGTTATTTAGAGGTTGCTCAAAGAACCTCAACTGTATGCATTTAAGCAAAATAACCAATATAAAAGTACCTTGAATTAAAAAACCGATAATGGCCTTTTTCTGGTTTATTTGCAGAATACAACGAGTTTTACCAATCTATTAAAGACTCATTTATTGCTAGAATTTGATTAGTAGCTATTCCTAGTGGCACTGGCGAAGCACAGGCAGTGGCAGTGCACACAGGGATGCCAAGGATGTATCATACCACCGGTGGAAGTAATAATCCCTCCCTTTCCCTTCTCTTTTCTTCTCTTTCTCTCTCCCTCTCTTGCCATTTCCTCCTTTCTTTTCCTTCTCTTCCTTCCCCTCCCTTTTTTATTTTATTTCCTTCCCTTGCATTGACTATATGGGGTGCCAAGGTTAAATTGCAAGTGTCCCTTAGGCATAATGCAGGTGACTTGGTAGGCTTGTGCACAGTGCATTGAAACTTGGAAGACTGCAGTTTCACAGAACAAGTTAATCTCTCGCATTTCACAACCACTGACAGAAAGCAATGCAGAAACATGTGTTTTGCTGTAGCAGAAAGTTACAAAGCAGTTGGTGGCTCTGACACACAGACATCCACAAACTTATAGCTTCATCAGCATTTCAAACACTGTTTGTTAGAGTTATTTCATCTGCAGCATCCGCTCTACAACAAGATTTGCAAACGTTGTTGCAGCTGCTTTAACACAGGAAAGTCAGTGCAAAATGGTGACATCGCTTGTGGGAGCTAAGTCAGCTACAAGTCGGCTTGGTTTTATAGATGATAAAGTTTCGACTATAATGAATAAGGGTTAAGACAACACATAAAAGTCAGTACTACAGAAGATGCTGCCATCAGCTCAGAACAGCTTCCAGACTGTCTCTGTGCATACTAAGCTCTCAGAAGAATTCACCAGTCACCATCCATACAAGTGGCCAATAAACAACAACTAGTAAATTTGCAAATAATTAGAAACTAATTTTCTCTGTACTTCTGTACAACCTGCAGCACTATATAGCATTTAGATATAAGAGTATTGGCTTAAAACAGCAGTCAAGTTTGCCACCCGTTCTGCACTATTAAGCGTTATGCAGTTAATGCAATATAAATGCACACGTGTTGAGCAAGTGGTTAATGTTATTTTATAGCAATGATTTTTATTTTAGTTAAACATCTTGCCAAAAGGAACAATATGAGAGGGTAAAAGTTTGAAATTGAAATACTTCATGTTTCATTGGCACCCTACTGTAGGCATGGCCCATGTCGGCATTACTTAGCCTTGAGCAAGGCTTGATAATGGTGTGTTTATGTTCACAGCACTCTGTTACATTTATATCGTAAGCCATTGAGATTCTACCGTTTTTTACTGTGTCTTACTGATACTGTAATTTAACTTTTGTTTTATACTCTGCAATTCTGTGCAAATAAAAATTATTATAAATAAATAATGACATTAACTTAATGCATTACAGTACTGCAATAAACCAACTCAACTAAACTGATTAATGATGCATACTTTAAACTTGAATGTGACTTATTAATTGCAGAATAATAATCGAAGTTACTAGAAATAAATCTATTATACCAATGAATAATGGCACTGATTAGAAAAACGTTCAATTCACCAGCAAAAAATAACCAACCTGAATCAAAATTTGACATCATGGCAGTGCGCGGGGATTCAGTAGACTGTTGTGAAGACAGCATATTTCTTATTGATACTCTTCTGTTCAGAGACTGTACAGATCTCCTCCCAACTGCTAGGCTGTCATTAGTTGTATGTCGCGATTCTCTCTTCTTCTGAAGTTCCTGCTGTTTCACCGACATCTCTCGCTGTTCTGCTTCAGTCACTCACTCACTATATGTTCAACAACACAATATGATGTAGACAGGCTCTGATAAAAAAAGTGGATCTGAGTAGTGATATGTACAAAAAAAACTGGGTGACCCGGTTCAAAAATTCATTACCCGGTTCCAAATCTGGGTGCCTGGTACCCATTTTTTGCACTGGTTGCTGCTGAAACTGAAAAAAAATCCTGCTATTTGCAGCCTTTGTAGCAAAATTCAGTACCGGGTACTGCAGGAGAAATTCAACTTCAGCCATTTTCGTTCACAGACTGCATATATTTGGTATCATAGGCACATTATTGATGTTTTACACGAAAAAACCTAACTTTGTGGAAAAAATATTGGGTGGTTAGATTAGTACATGTCACTTCATTGTTTTTTTCCTTTACTGACGTAAAGTTGAAACCGTGTCCAGGTACCCAGGTAATTGCAACCGGGTACCAGGTTCCCAAAACGAGTAATGCTGCAAATCACTAGATCTGAGCATGCGGCTATATTTAGCTTTAAGCTTAAGATTAGGGTTAAAAATAGAATTATGGGATGCTTAAACCAATAAACTACAGCGTTGCCTGGACCGTTTCAATGTAATTGCAGCCATGTTAAGCCATGGTTAAGCCTTAATGTTTGTAATTACGTCATGTATAGCGTGCCGGCAGCCAGCAGGCTAGCCATGCAGTTAGGCTGCCGGAGCATAGGCCACGCTGTGATTGGCTAATGCGCAGGCTACTTATAACTTAGCAAATGCAAACTGGTCCACAGAGCCCGAGTTGCCAATTTTTATTGGTGGAAAAGTGCCATATCTAACAAAGTACTCCAAATGGCCTGAAGTTTTGCCGTCTCTCAATATCATGGCACATTCATGCTGACGTGAATAATTACCATGTAATGCTGTAGGACTATAGGTATGCTTACAGGACACGTGTAACTGGACTGTATAGGCCTATATTCATGCAAATGCACTTATCTATCATCATCATCATCATCATCATTATCAATGGATATCCGGATGCAGGCCGAAGGCCTCTATTTTCGTCCAAAGTAAATAACTTCAACACGAATATCAACAAAAACTACACTAATACTGTTTTTACATTGACTTCTGATACTAGATGATGGATTTATAATCATAATACAAACTAAAACCACACCAGATCAAATCTAAACGACTCTTAAAACTACTAACACTGCATGCTGATACAACATCATCGGGTAGTGAGTTCTATAGCTTAACTAATCTATTCACAAAAAAAAGTTTCCGGAGATCATATTTACATAACTGGGGCACCAATTTGTATTTATGACCCCTGGTATCATATTGCTTTTCAAACACAGATTTATACTGCAACTGTAACACAAAATTTGTATCATACTTGTTATTTACATATTTATATAACTGAATCATATCCCCTCTTAATTACCTATAGCGTAAACTCAGCAACTGCAAAACACGTAATCTTTCTTCATAAGAACGACTAAGACCCCTAATTAATTTCGTTGCCCTCATTTGGACTTTTTCATTTTTTTTTCTATATCGCACATCCTTCTAGGAGCTCAAACAGTATTAGCATATTCGAAGTGTGGTCTTACCAAACTTTTATACAAAACAACAAAGCATTCCCGAGATAATTCTCGAAAGTTTCTTTGTATAAGTCCCAACATCGAATATGCTTTACTGATTATACTGCTAATATGTTGATCAAACAACAAAAAAGGATCAAACAAGACTCCAAGATCTTTATACGACTCGACCTGTTCTAATGGAACACCATCTATTTTGTATGTGAAACTATTATTCGTAGTACTATCATACTGACGTTGATGGAATGACACCAATTTACATTTCTTTGTACTAAGTTTAACTAACCATCTGTTAGCCAAGTTTGTAAATTTATCACTTTTTGACTGTAGTATTTCTGCATCAACTATACACTTAATATGATTATATAACCCATAGATGTAAAAAACATTTTGTACGTTTTTTTATTCTTGCCACGTTTTTTACGTTTTTTAACGTTTTTTATTTTGCTCAACGTTTTTTATTTTAAAAAACGTGCATTGAAAATCCCATCAAAAGCTTCATGAAGCACTTTTGAGACAGCAGAAACTAATTAATATAGGTCATAGTGAAGTAGTTTACTTAAGTTAGTCCAAATAAACTAAATAAAACTTTTTTTAACTAGCACATTTAGTTAGTTTAATGCTGTTGTCATACGACGACACAGCTGAATGAATATTAAATCAAGTTCTCTTTATCTAAACTATTATTGGAGGTATACTGCGCTTACAGCATTAGGCATTAGGCAAGAAGTTACACATTATGGCCAACGTTTTTTATTCAACGTTTTTTATTCTTGCCACGTTTTTTACGTTTTTTAACGTTTTTTATTTTTTCTGGAACGTTTTTTACATCTATGATATAACCTTGCATCATCTGCGAAAAGATAATTTTGGCATCTTCCCCGCATGACTCTATTAAGTCACTGATGTAAATAATGAACAAAACAGGCCAAGTATTGAACCCTGAGGGATGCCACTGAGAACATCAGGCCACTCTTACATAACTTCATCAATTTTAACCCTTTGTTTTCTACCAATAAGAAAAGACTCTAGCCATAAAATTATTTCCTCATTTACCTGATAACTATATAACTTGCTAATAAGTCTGAGATAGGGAACTTTATCAAATGCCTTCTTGAGATCTGTATAAATTACATCAATTCTACCTCCTGATTCTAACAACTCAGTCCAGTCATCTAACATAGATAATAACTGAGTAACAGTAGACCTGCCTTTTAGAAAACCAAACTGTCTATCAGAGAAATATTTATTTTGTTTGAAATGTTCTAGAAAGTTATCACTGACTACAGATTCAAATATTTTACATACAGTACAAGTTAAACTTACAGGTCTGCAGTTATTTAATTCACACTTTTTTTCCTTTCTTGAAGATAGGAATAGCATGAACATCTTTCCAAGCTAATGGCAAAACTTTACTCTCAAAAGATCGTTGAAAAATTTGAAGTAAAGGGATGATATTTCAACGTAATTCGTTTTTTGTTTTTTTTTCTGTATTGCTTTAATGTCTGTCTATCTGCATATCTGTGTTTCTGTCTGTCTTTTTCTGTTCGTGTTTATGATGTTTATGGGCCCTGTTGCCTGATACAAATAAATAAATAAAATAGCACCCTTGAATTATAGAGTCCGGTCCTGCTGATTTGTTTACTTTAATTTTAGCTAATTTAGACAAAACTGAATCAAACGTAAGGGCTAATCCACCTGTATCAACAACCAAAAAACGAGTAGGTAATGTCGTCGTGAAAATTCATGGAAAATAAACAGATATAATCTTCTGTTTTAAAAACAGAATGCAAACAAAATACCGCCCACAAAATCAAAACAATCGCAGAATATTTATATAGAATGAGTATTAGTGATGGGCGAGTACTTTTCCCACTTTTAAATCCCGGGATCAGGATCAGAGATTGAGAAATTTGTAATCCCGGAATCCCGTTTTGGGATTAAGCTTACAAATTGGTCGTTATTTTGGTATCACTTATAGACTTATTTCATGCATAAGGTGTAGTAGTGGCAAATTCAAGGGGAAAGGGAGGCCGCCTCTCCTCCTATTGACTGAATCGATGCATCTCAAAAATGGTAAAAATTTTGCACAAAATGCATCAATTTTGCTTAAAATTAAAAAAAATTAGACGGGGGCAAAACCTCCTCACCAGACCCCACCCCTGCCCTTCAGCTCCCTATTCCCAAGTTCTGGATCCGCCGCTGATAAAAGGTATGTCAAAACGGTATAGGGAGTGACTGACTGTTAAAATACAAAATACAGCACACCGGAAGGAGAAATCCAGAGCGCATTATTCACTAGACCTCTAGGATTGTTCACTTAATGCTGGAAAATGTGCGATTTTAACGATTTTTTGTAATCCCCAAATCCCGGGATTGGGACGCTGCCAATCCCGGGATTCGAGATTGGCAAAAGCTGCCGGGATTCCGGCATCCTGGGTTTCGGGATCCTGAGTTTGCAATCCCTATTAGCAGCATTACTCGTTTTAGAAACCGGGTATCCGGTTGCAATTACACATGCCAGTTCCAATGTCAGACGATTGACTAGTAAAGACCAGATCAGTGAAATCTGTCGACGACATACGTACGACAGAGAGGAAGGCCTTCAAAGAAGTCGTCGGGTCAAGACACATAATTTTAACTCGAAAAGTGGCGCATAAGCACATCCCTAAAACGCAGAATAGTTATTATGCTATGACGACAAATTTTGTTTACAAACATGGCGGTTGTGGAGTTGTTTTCTCACCCGGAATTCAGGAGTTATAGCTCTAGTATTTTTACGGGAGCCACTTTCATCAGAGTTCTTTGTATTGCGTTGATTTTTATACCACCAATATTTATTGCATATGCTTGTGGAGGTCTGTTTCAAGAGATGGTATAATTATGCTCAGTGCTGCGGTCAGTTCGGCAAGCTGAAAGATTGGTGACCAAAATTACTATCGTCAGTTTGCCGAACTGAGTCGAAAGAATCAGAATTTACTAAAAGCAGTTCGGCGATCTGAAGTGCAGCTAATTCGGCTACTAAAATCAGTTCGGCCACGCTGCTATTAATTTCACACCGCCACCAGTACTGCATTAGAGATAGTGAATCATCATCATCATCAGCTGTCATCTTCTGATGCAGAAGGTAGACATGCTGTCCGGACACAGGCCCTCCATTTATGTCTGTTCTGAATAGATTCACTAATTTTGAAGTAAATAAATATTAGGAGGACTTTCAACCTCAGGCTTGCCGTGGATATGAAATTTTCCATCCATATGCTTATCCACAGATTTTCCGTGGATATCCATGGATATATCCATATCCACAGGTGCTTATCTTGTGTACATGTAGTAGCTCCCAAATTTTCGCAAAATACAGCAGTGCAAGAATGTCCATCCTCCAAAAAACATGACACAGATATTTTTTCTTGAAATTGTTAATAAATAAATAAAATGAAAAAAATAAACACATTTGCATTGAAATAAAATTTTCGTTAAGCATTTTCTTAACTTTCACGAAAATCTACATAATTTTATTGCCCCTGCTTTGGCTGACCATTAGGTCGAGCCTTGGGTAGGACCTGGTCTGTAGTCTGTCTGTTCGTAAGGCATGTACTGTGGCTAAAAAGTAAATCGTAGGAGTCGGCGATGGTATCGTTCGATAGGATGATGGGCCTGATGGCAACTTCCTATAGACTGTCAAAAATAACCATGTCTTTATTTACAGCAGTTTGGCCACAATTTTTAATGCAATGTTGCTGTTTGCAGCCATCACCCATGTGCGCTGAATTACCATATCATGCCCTAGTGTTGATTCTAGCATTTGATTTAGCAAAGCGTGTATGGGATTGCATTCATTCTGAGAAATCGCTTTCTTTTCGCTACCCGAAGTCGGACGCTGGTCTTCGGTTATAGGTGGTACGGTCGGCCCACCCCCCATATTAGCTGTGATCCTTGTTCTTCAAGATGCAGGTTGCATTCATGTACGCCTATATGTGGACGCTTTTGTAGGATACCTGGTTTGCACGTCCTACTAGCAATATACGTTAAAACGTTTATAATTTTGTTTGGCTTACCATTTGATAAAAAAATTAAAAATAAACTCACAAATGGATAAACCTTTTGTTGCCCAGCTAACAACATTAAAGCACTAAAGATTAAGAATTTAAGATTTGTTGCTGCTATAGTGTTAATAAATTAAATTGGGCTAACTAAATAATGACATACTGATGTCACAGATTATTCATTTGACTCAGTGGCATAAATAAACGAGAAAATGAAGAGTAAGGACAACAGACAGGAAAATATTATAGAGAAACAGAGCATATAAGTATTCAGTTTAATTAGCTCGTGTGCCAGCATAATATCCATGGATATATCCATGGATATCCATATCTACGGCAAGCCTGTTTAACTCTCGAGTTCTAATAAACTCCTTGTTACCAGCGCTGGCTGCTGAGATGAAATCGGTGCAGGTGGAGAGTGACGCTATAGATCTACCATGACTTGTGCATTGTGCAGAGTGACGTTTTTTAATACAAGATGAACTGAAAAAATGATTAAACACCACAATTCTTATTCATATCTTTTCAAAATACTGAGAGGTTACAAATCTTTCAGTTTACGCTCAGTTGGACAATGGCAGAATTGGACGACAATGGCCTGCTTGTGTACTTACAGCATGGACCTAAAATCTTACTGCGCAACTTAGGTTTATTTATTTTGGCTTTATTAGGTAGTTCGTTAACTTTCTGCTACATTTTAGTCCTGCCAGACCGTCGACTGCAGACAGGGTAAATCTGGAAGTGTCAGTGGCTGCAGTGTCATGAGACCAGCTCAGCTCTTGACAGCGACAGAGGCAGGACGTCAGCAGCTCGGAGGCGTTGGGCATTATCCGTGTTCCCCGAACTGAAAATAGCAAATTTTGCATTGCTTCTATCAGTTCATCGAACTGGCAATAGAATTAGCGTTGGCATATAGCCTTGCATCAATGCTGAGGTCTCAGTTATTCAGGACTGTGGTAAAGTGCAGACCTGTGGACTTGCGAACTGGACAACGTGTAACTTGTGGACCAAAACTTGCGGACTGCCAGTGCCAACCAATGGGTAAACTGCGGACTACTAAAATGCGGATCCTGCACAATCGAATGTTTAATGAAAGATGTGTTTTGGACTTAATTTAATTTATGATATGCCTACTTTACAGACGCAGTTCGTCTGTATAGTGTCTATTGATATTACTGAAACCTAATGCTAGTAGTTCATAATTATTTCTTACCATACGTTGTTATAGCTTTGTAAATGTAGTTTTGCGTAAATATTGTTTTTAGTTTAGCCAAAAAGTTAATCAAGAATCAAGCAAGTAACAGAAATATTAAAAAATTAAAATTACTTTTCTTCGTTGAAATCCATAAAGTACAAACTGTATTAGTTGTAGTGCAGTGCAACAAAACATTAGGTTTAAAGCTCATTGCAATAAACTAATAAAACGTCAGATATCCATAGACACGCCTAAAAATAGAAATACTTTTCAGAATAGCATTAGATGAACTAGCAGATAATCAAGCAAGTGAAGCCTGATACTTGGCTAATCGTTGTAATTGCAGTTTTCTTGTTTCTTTGCTTATGGGCAGCATAGGCCTGTACTGTAAAATGTTTTTGGTTGTTGCAGATAAATATTTTTACTGTAGGCCTATTACACACAAACTGTTAAAAAATGCAACACAGTGAACATCATTTTATTTATTTTATTCACATTTAGTACATATTTTGTTTATTTTGTTTATAAATTATATAGCAATATAGAAACGAACGCTACGTCTAACGTAGTTATAATAAAAACGTCAGCAATAGGGAAGAAAGACTCATAGACTTTATAGTGCATAATACTGACTCCAATCAACGGGTAAACTGTGGACCTGGTCCGCAGGTTTGGTCTGCAGTTTACACATTGGCCGGTCCGCAGGTCCGCATTATACCCGTGCCCCAGTTCTTGTTAGGATTTAGAACGAAGATGATGTTTTGACTGGTGTGGGCACATCATGTTGATGTTGAAGATAGTCACATTTTTACAAGGTGATCTGAACAAGACGATGGAATTTGTCCGAATTTAACCTAGGCCAGTGGGCAGTGGTGGCAATTGCCCCTTTACCATTAAATTTTGGGCTGCTGGAAAATTGTCCAAAAATTTTTTCTTGTCCAAACATTTTTGTCCAAAAATGCAAAATTTATGGCCAAAAGCAGCCATTTTGGCGAGCTGTTGTTACAAAATTGAGATTTTGAACACTAATTAATTTTTCTCCGTTGAAAATTTGCAGCTGCCTTCCAGAAATTGCAACTTCCTACTTGCCTTCTTTTTTAACCCATACTGCAGCTGATCCAGGCAAATGTGAAATTATCATTATCAAAAAATAAGTCGGTTGTTGACTGTTGACTCTTTGGAACCCATCACTGCTGCAAAGTACTTGGATGTTAAAATTAATGAGAAACAAAATCTGCCTCATCACATTTATATATTCACATTTAGTACATATTTTGTTTATTTTGTTTATAAATTATATAGCAATATAG
>Ga0209671_1007984_pt1 | contig 11047 bp, 6 predicted proteins | sample WorMetHERISLAND2_2_FD_187401 | JGI IMG/M metagenome (GOLD analysis project Ga0209671, IMG submission 187401) | Marine gutless worms symbiont microbial communities from Max Planck institute for Marine Microbiology, Germany - Olavius geniculatus... | ecosystem: Host-associated > Annelida >...
GATATGATTTTGCTTTTTAGATTTTTTATTATAATTATTTACCATAGTTATAGTCATGACTTCAATTGAAAAATTAGATTAACAGTTACAGTTCTTACGCACGAAAGCAACTAATGCTTTCAGCGCATCTTAGCCATCGCAATTCTGTCTGTCCATCTGTCTGTCACACGGGTGGATCAGTCAAAAACGGTTTAAGTTAGGATTGCTAAATCTTCATAGTCGGCTGCCTGGAAGACAGTAGTTTCAGGAACCGTAAAGCTTTTCATAAATTTGAAGGGGGTCACCCTGAACGAGGGCGCTAAATGAGAGGGGGGTGGGCAAAATTTGCAATTTTTGGCCAATAAGTCGCGCTGTATCTCAATAACAGTGCAAGATAAGGCCTTGGTTACTATTAATCACTAATAGGAAGTCGTACACTGGCTGTCGATTGGCGCCGAATTCAATGACCTTGAATGACCTTGAACGCCAAAATAGGGGGTTTTATGGATTTTTGGCGATTTCGGGCTGCGACACAAGTCTATATCATTCACAAGGTGGCGCTATGGAACTATCATTATGCGATCCAGGTAGAGAATTTGGTATTTCTATATTAACTTAGCATGAACACCCCAGTTCTCAGCTAAACTACTGAACCAGAACTGCTATAGGCTTTCGCACATCTTGTGAGCGTTAGCTCAAATTTTTTATGTAAATTGTTGAGCATTCTAATGATTAATTCTATGTATTGATCAGTGCAGTTAATGCAATTTTGTGTGAAAATCAGCTGGTGGTATTTGTTGCTGCAGTGTTGCACGCCGTAGCTGACTGGCTGCGTGATAAGTTTGCTCGGTTCATCTGGTTGTCGGCGTGTGCTGTCATCGTGTTCCGTGCAGAGCTGGCATTTCTTCTTGGCTTGTTTGCTCTGCAAAGCCTCATACAGCATCGTCTGACATTCACTGATGCACTGAAGAATGCCCTACCTTCAGCAGTCTTTTGGATTGGTCAGTTTCCTTGCTTCACACCAGCAGTTTAATGCTACAAGTGTGTCACTATGCATAACCTGCTAAACGGCACAGTTCTAATATTTTCGGCAGCGTATCGACAACCGGTATCGATTGTAGGTGAAACTCACTCAGCTGGCACAGTCTGCACCTATTAGCTGAATTATTTTTATATAGGAGAAACGAAACATGCCAGCATATTGTGCTGTGTACAGATGCACGAACAGATATATACATGAGTTTTCTGTGTAGTTTTTGTTGTCAGAAACTTTAACTTTTTATAAGTATGGATTGTTTGCTCACACATATACAGTTTTTGTCTGCCGATGCATCTTCACCTACAGCGTGGCGTTTTTCGGCACTGTGCCATTTGCATCGATTGTGCACTAGCGTACGCAGGTTATGTATAGTAATAGAATGTAACTTGGTTTTCCTTTCAAGTGTAACATGGCCACAAACTGCCTGTTTATGCTTACAAAATAAAGTACATTCATGTTAAAATATAGTGCCCTCTCCATTGTGAGTTCTGTAGTGTATGCTCGGAGTTTTTGGATTTTTGCAACTTTAACAATGTTGCTGTTGTAATGGAGTGTATAGTAGCTTATCTCTCAGAAAAGTCATAACAGTTGCAAATTTCTTCGATATTTTTACTAGAGCTGTTGAAGCATTAATTTTGTTAACGAGTTAATGCATTGCGTTAATTTTTTTAACAGATGCATTAACGCGTTAATAATGCATCATTAATACTGCTGGGGGCACTGAATTTGCAGGACCTGAAAATGATGGATTTTGAACAAAACAATGGCTAGAAATTGCAATACTTGGAAAATAAAGGACCAAATCGCACCCTGTCATCTGAATATTATTATTATTTACAGTAGTGATCGAACGGCAACAACAGCGTTGTTACTTAAATTTATTTGTTCGTCAAATAACCACAGTTTAACAGAATATTGGAACTCCTGCTTTGCAAAATTTAGTGAATTTACGCATGTGTGTTTAGTTTTTTCAATGCACGTTAATTTATTAATGCGTTACACAATAAATTAACATGTTGATTTGATAGCTCTAATTTTTACACTAACATTATTGGGGAAAACGTTTATACATAAATGTAGCTCATTCCTGATGTCAAGTTTTGTTGCAATTTGGAACTTTTGCTAGAACTTTGTAACAATTTTGGCTGAATTTGTTTTCTTACCATATATTCATCATTCTAAGTGTATGAAACCTTGTTACTCACATTACATCAGTGATAGGACCAAGGCACCAAGTCTAAAGACAAAGGCCAAGGCATTTAATACACTGAATACTGAATAGGTTCGAATCTGAATAATCACGCTACAAAACATAGGCCTACAGCTCAGATGTAAAATTTTTTATTACAACAAAAAATTTCAGTTATTTTATTATCCAGTCACAGTGAACGTCAATCTAATTTTACCTTATGCCATGCAAGTTTATTAGTCCATATCAACTTATGAATTGCAGTTACAAAATAGCGTTGAATGTTGTATCTTAAATACATCAGATTTTCAAGTACAGAGTCTGACATCTTTGAGCAGCGTGGGTGCACTATAATGCTGCTCTGCGAGAAAGCGTGTTTTACAAATGCCAATGTAGCAAGAACACTGAAGAAGCAAGAAAAAAGCAGTCAAAAACAACTATATTCAGTGTCAGTCAAATTATGGCAGAAATGTATACAACTTGACATCAGGCAGAGCACTGGTTGGTAAACTTGCTGCAGGCAAGGTGCACTTGTACGAAAGTGTGAGTAAGAAGCTCTTGGTGAACTTTCGATTTTGTATCAGTACCAGTGATTCACCTAGTGTGCTCTGTCCTGCATATTGCCTTGGAGGTCTTGGTCTCGGTCTTTTGGCAAGGCCAAGACCAAGACAGCAATCTTCCAGGCCAAGGCACTAATGACCGAGACCGAGGCAGTAAAAATCTGCTTCGAGACAGCTGAGGTGAGACACTGCCTCGAGGCACAACATCACAACATCGCTGCATTACTTTTCTAACTTCTGATCTTTGGCTGGTCTGTGGCAGTTGTGTCCGAATATGTTAGGTTGTGAAATATTAAATAATCATGTGTAATGGTGCAAAACATTGCAGGTCTGACGGTAATGGTTGATTCGTGGTTCTGGCAACGCTGGCTGTGGCCTGAGGCAGAAGTCTTCTGGTACAATACTGTTCTCAACAAGAGTTCTAACTGGGGCGTATCCTTGATCTCTGCTAGTGTCATGTTTTCAAGAGCTGTATAATATTTATTAGTTGTTGCAGTAAAAATAAAGTGACTTTATATGGAAGAAGCATTGTCGTCTCAAAGTACATGAAGGTGATGATGTTGTTCTAATTCTTTTTGAGAAAATACAGTAAGAAGATGGCAATAACATCAGCATTTGTTAGTTCTATATTTGCATTGTTGGCAACCAATTAATCAATAGGTTTAGAGTTGCCTTGCTAGCAGAGATAATTTAAGGTTAGCAGTAAAATAAGCAAAATGACGTATTTTCCATGTCATGACACTTTTTGTTTCTATCAGTTTATGTAGGGGTAAATGTAGACACATGGGAGTTATTACAGTGCTCTGTTTGTTTGTACTGGATATGAACTGAATCTGAAAGTTACAAGGTAACTTATTCATCTTAAAGCTGAATAGATTTTACAAGACAGGTTAGAGGTGTGATGGCCTCTTTAATTATTATTTTATTGGAAAATTGCTACAGAATTTATCGGTGAAGTAGCTTAACTGAACATACAGACGTCTCCAGCTCTGTGGTATTTCTATTCTGTATTGCCACGAGCTCTTGGTGCCTCACTGATATTTGTACCACTGGGTACTTGTATGGACTCAGGTGTTAGAATTCTGATGATGCCAGCTGTGTTTTTTGTTGCTGCATTTTCATTCCTGCCGCACAAAGAACTTCGCTTCATCATTTATGTCTTTCCGATGTTGAACGTTGCTGCAGCTGCCGCTTGCCATCGCTTGTAAGTCTGACAGTTTTGACTAATATGTCAGTAGTCTGTAAAAAGTTAACCCTCAATTTCGTACATTTATAACTTCATCAAATATTGACTGGTTTTCCAGACTTTTTTTATTTTAATCAGTATTGAACTTGAAGTATGCTTACTACCACACCCTAAAGTGTCATGAATTACAGTTAGAATATACTGAAAGTTAAGGTAACTCATTTGTTTTAAAACTGACTAGATTTTACAATACATGTTTGGGATGTGTGGCTTCTTTTATCATCATTTTATTGCAAAATTGCTACAGAGTGTATCGGTGAAAAAAATTAAAATAGATCAATATTTGATGCAATTGTGATGAAGACTTTGGGCTTACTCTTCATCAGTCTGAACTAATTAATTTTAGTTTATTTAAGTTGGACCTGGGGTGTTTGTATTTTTAGTACTGTTATGATTTGATTTTTTTTCAGTTTGTATTTGTGTATTTATGACTGTTGCTTGGCGTTACATGTTGTGTAATCTTACTGAATTTGTGTGAGTATAATCAACTTTTGTATTCTACGTGGACTGAGTAATAAAAAACCACATTCGGTACCTTGTTTCTGAGGCAAGAAATATATTTATCTGGTACGTTGTCAGCTAAGCGTATGAGTCATTTGGGCAGCAACGTAATGTGATGCAGCAAAAATCTAAAATGATGATTGTGTTGGTTGTTTTAGGTTTGTGCATGTTCACTTAGACTACCAGTGCAATAAACCTGCAATAAAACGACTTATTTTGAGGTTTTGCAGTTCTGTGAAATTTTTCAACAAAATACAAGTTCTCTGCGAGCTTGGATCGACACATTCTGCTCTGTTATTGTGAAATAAGCAAGAGTTATTCCCATACTCTGCATTTATTCTGTAGCAGTTTAATTGTAGTTTTTGCACCTGTGTGATTTACATTAACACAATACTGTTGTGTGTAATCCTGTGTGCATAGATGGTTGACAAGACATCGGAATCTGTGGCGGCGTTTGTTAGGTTTGGCTGCGGTGTTTCACATCGTGATTAACATTGCACTGACTTGTCTACTTCTGCGCATCTCACAACTCAATTATCCTGGTGGCATTGCTTTACACAGACTGCACACCATTGAGACAAAGTCACTAGGTACATTTCTCATCTTTACTTCTGCCAGCACCACTTTATCTGATACCCTACGTTTATTTTTCTGTCTGTTGGTTTTTTAGCAGGATTACAGAAAAGATACTAATATGCCGTGCTTAGATTTGGCTGTAATTTTCAGGGAATTTGCAAGTTTTTGGTGGTGATTTGAATTGGCGTTTGGATCCACGACCGGATTTTTATATTCATTACCATTGCAAGATAAGGCAAAATGTTTGTTAGCAGGATTACAGAACAAAAAGTACAAACGGATCTGACTGAAATTTTCGGGGATGGTTAGACTTGGCTCATCGTAAAGGTGAATTTTGGTGTTGCTGGCAAACAGAGTGAAAAAATAACGTAGCATTAGTGGAGGTCTGTGTTCTCTGACTATCTTTCTAGTTTAGCATGTAGCATAAAAATTATGAAGTCTTTTTGAGTCATAAGGCCCCATAGGCCCTGCTTTCCATTTCAGACACCATCTTGCACTGGGAGATAGAAAAGGTGTAGAAAATAACTAAAAAAATAAAGTCTTAGCGCAAGAGTATTGAAGACTGCTCTTGATGGCAGTGTAGCAGCTAATCATCACTAAGTATGATGTAACAGCCCACTAAGATAAGAAACTGATGTTCTAAACTTTAATCTGTCATTTATTAAGTGTGTGTTAGTTGATGGCTGATGGCTTCATTAATAATGAATTAAATTATGCATTGTTCACACAGAATGGTCCTATAAGAAGGCATCCCTTAAGTTTTCATCAAAATTGCATCAGATTTTGACTGATTTTCATAATTCTTCCACAGTCATACTCTGCAGCTAGTTTGCAATTTAGTGATCATTAAAGATCCTGTCACTCCCCAAGTGTGTTGCTTGTGCAATCTAGACAACGTAAGAATAAGTGGTTTATTAGCTCTGTTGTCTGTGGGGGCTAATTAGCTCCGCGGTAGCAGGCCGCAGAAAGTTTAGGGGAAGACACACTCAATACTGTATACAATCCTGATTAGATTCTGCTTTATTCTACACAAATGTGAAGTGACTGTGTTCGCTTCCACGTCACGGCAGCGACTGACAATATAGCAATAGCTGCCGAGTTGCTGCCTGAGTTAATTAGTTGGGTCTGCTCAATGTTAAACTACGTCATCTCTTACCAATAACATAACGTAGTCCTGTCAGGTTACCAGTAACAGGTATTTTAAATCTGTCGATATTTTACTATGCTGTATACATTTAGCATGCCATTGCAATTCATTTTTTAAAGTAGGCCTAGATCACTGATTATGCTAACCAAAAAACTGAAAATCTGTTAATTTGATAAAGTTGTAAATGTATGAAATTTAGAAGCTTACTTTTTTAAGGGACCACTTGGTGTTTTTTTCATAGACGTAAACATACACATTGACGTGATGTCAGCGCAGACTGGAATATCAAGATTTACACAGTGCTACAGTCACTGGAGGTAAGGCATCACGCCTATCTATCATTTATCTCTTATGGCTGCTGCTCACGTCTAGAACAGTCTTAACACATCACCGCACCCTCTGTGGCTGTCTTCCAGTCCAGTCTGAAAACCCATCTATTCCACATCTCATATCCCACTTGTTTATGACTGTACGTGCCCAGGCACTAAGTCGTGTTTCTATGGATACCCTAATCTTTTTGGTTACTTGCTTACATACTTACTTACTTCCATCTACTCATCTTTTATTGCTCGCTTAAAAATCTGACATTCGACTGTTGTAGTTGGTTGGTACCAACTACAACAGTCCAGTGTCACATACAATACAATACAATACAATGGAGAATTTGCACTCAAAAACTGACAGACAAACTGTCAGTTTAATCTAGCACATAAACTAAAAAGAACTTAAATGTTTTTGAAGAAAAAATGAAATGAGAGATACTGAGAATAGAAATGCTGTTGAGTGTAAAACTTACAAAATTTGAGAAATGACTGAGATGAAGAAAACTAAAATAAGAAAAAAACTGGAAAGGTAAGAAATAAATAATAACAATGAAAACTAAAACTCAGAAAAAAAACTGAAATGAGAAAAAAAAAATACTGTGAGCAGCTCTGAATAGCCGTGGAGTCCGTCCGAGAGGTGCCAGATGTCTATGCAGGATAGGATTTGAGAAAAGAAAAGTTCTGATAATGGAATGAAAGAATGACAGGGTGATGGATGACAAGAGTGGTGATGGTGACACTGATGAGGTGAGATGATCATGGAAGTATGGTGAGTCAGGAAGAGGCACATCAAGACGTGGCTGATAAAGTGAGTGAAGGAGTTGATTCCAGAGATAAGGTGATGCTTAGCGAAAGGAACGACTGGTAATTTTCAGTAATTTTAATGTCAGATTTTTAATTGCTTAAAAGTAAGCAATTAAGTTTTGATTATAGTCATGGCTTATTTATCGCTGTGTTTTGTTTGTGTAGGTACAACAAAACGGAAGATTTGTTGCCAGGAGGAGATGAAATGTTGAATTTCTCACACCTTTTGGTTGGTGTGACGAACTTTTCGGCAATAGAACTTGATCCGTATAATGCCAGTCATTCCATCATTAGCGCTGTTGAAGCTTTCTCGCAATTGCGACTTAGTCCCTGGACTTGGCCGCCTGTCCAGATTATTACTGAACCGCGCATTTATTTGCTCAAACGGAAATTGACTAATGTCTAAGTAATTGTGGGCTGTTGTAGTAGTTGAACCATTAGTTGTTGAACCAGCCCGAACCCTTGTCCACACCAGACTTCGGGGACACTGTTGTGGCGGACTCCCTTGAGGTCTGTGATTGAAACATCAACCTTGAAGAAGTCCAACGTGCAGTCAGTAGCCTAATGAACAACAAGGCACCAGGCGTGGATGAGATATCTGCTGAGATGCTCAAACATGGCAAGGAGACGGTAGCAGAACAATTGGCTCAACTATTCAACATGATATGGCAGGACTTAGAGGTTCCAGAAGATTGGAAGAAAGGTGTGATTATCAAGCTGCCAAAGAAAGGAAGTTCCAAGGACTGCAATAATTGGCGAGGAATCACTATCCTGTCAAGGACCGGAGGATCTAAGTGCTAAGTAGTAGTTGACTGTAGTGATCAAATATCTGCTGAAAACGCGTCTTTTTCATATGTGGTCGTTAATGTAAAAGTTAATATTACGTCTGTGTGCACCGTATTGGATATCTAGAAATTTTTACTGCAATTTGTGCTCGTTGATTAGATATTTTGTCATTAATGTTTTGATTAGAAAAACTGTAAAAGTTGGCTAATCTTTATTCGCCATGAAAATAGTGGTAGACAAATGGAAGATATTAAAACAAAGTAGAGTTAGTTAATTGAAAACACAGAAAAACAACGATAGACAGAGTGACAGACGGACATAAAAGAACAACAACAAACGAACCACATCGTTTTTGCCCTTCAAATAAACTGACTAGTATAATAAATACTGTCTGTTGAAAATGTTTATACATAACTTTATGCATAACTATGGGCAAGACCATGCGTCTATCTAGCACCGTTATGGAGGTATAGCGCCTCAAAGATAATGGGGTCACGAGTTTGACCTTTTGGGGTCACGTGACGTAATGACGTCAGTTGCACGGTTGATGCTGTCGGCGAGGTGATGCTGTCGGCACCGCTATTTGCGGTGTGAAAAGAAAGGAACTAAAAAAACAGTTAAATGAATACAGGAGAAAATAATGCGCGCGAGGAGTACATTAGATTGGTCACAATCTAATAATATCTCTTGTCATATCATACATTTTTGTATTACACAGATTAACATCTTTGTCGTCATTTTTGGTTGACGCACAATATGACAGTACGAAACACCTCGCAGTAATCTGTTCCACATACGAAATTTGGATGATGATTGCACAACAAGAACGCATAATTTTCATGTACTGAGTCATTTTTTTCGCTTTTTCGTTATATACTGTTGGCATCGTATAATTACAGTACAGTAGAAGGCCAACACGTGCAGTAGATTACATAATACTGATTTGTCATACTTCACCGGTTAACAACTTTACCAAATAACGTACATTCAAGCCTCTTTAGTTTTAAAAGTTTTATTTTAGTTTTTCTTTCAGCTTTACACTTACTGTCACGCGGGCTGAATTAAACGCGTCACTTTTAATCAAACTACACGATGTAATGTTGCGCGACAGAAGAACTTGTGATGCATGAACTTCGAGCAAAGTGAAAAATGTTGAGCTAACAGGCGTGCAATAATTTGACAGAACATAAGCAAAAATGCGCAGGCGGCCAGTAGAAAAGTAAGTTCATAACTTCCATACATTTATATCTTCATAAATGTTAACCAATTTTAACTTTCTCACTAATCATATCAACGGTAAACTTAAAAAGATATTACTGTTTAAGATTCCGTTACGCCCAAAACGCGTCCTGAAATACTGTCGACTTTCAAATATGTACCATAAAGTTACCTTGATTCTAAAGCTGACTACAGTATTTCACAAGTTAGTCTAGCGACGCATTTGTAGTGTGATGAGATCTTTCACTCAATTGAAAAAAATAGGCTTACAGGCCCACTGCAGAGTGTGTAGGTAAAATATTGTTTAAACAGGTCTAATATTTAATGTCATTATGACAAAACTTAGGGATTTATTTTTCGTTGGGCGCCTCTGTGTAAGACGCTGTCAGCAGCCAGACGAAGTTACAACTTAACTAACATAATTCGTCATTGGTTGACGTGTAAATTACATTTTTGTTTTGTACCGTGTAGTTGTCCCCAGGGCGCCAAATCTGTACTAAGTTTGTAGAAAAACGATCAATAGGCCTATATTATACTGCTTCGTTCGCAAGCGGCGTAAGACGTCAATCGAATTTACTGAACGTATAGCGCAGCACAGCGACAACTCTCCTTTCAATATTTGAAGACTGTCACGCACTACATCGACAGCAACACGATAAGTGTATCAGATTTTAAGCAGAGATGATTTACGAGTCGACGACATTGTTGTTGTTGTTGTCGTCGTTGTTGTCGGTTGTCGAGTTGTCGTCGCAAGGTCGCTCATCTGTCGCACTAAAAACAGTCGCATTGCACGATAAACAAACCAGCAAAGAAGACGATAACGAAGAAAGTGAAGTGAACATAAACCGATAAAGTCACAACTGTCGATTGCACTCTGTTCGGACACGATAAAATAACTGCAATCACGCGACGAGGTGGATGATTGTTGCCGGTAAGCGCCTGATGATCACGTGACCAATCACGTTGTTGTCGTCGCCAAAGTAACGACGTCGCGAAAGACATTTCGCGGCGGGAAAAGCTAATTACGCATCTAATATGCACTGGACTGACTTTGTCGCCCGCGGACATGGCGTACAATTTGCCACAGCACTCGTTGTCATGACTGTCTGCCTACTGCACGATCAGCTGCTAGCTTGGCAGTAACTGAATTTCGCTTACTTTGAAACCATCGCTGGACTGGATTGGCTGCGAACCGTGAAAGACGTCATCAGCGCAAAAAAAGCAGCAGCAGCAGCAAGAGACAGGCGGCCAGGCGGACGGACGTAGCGCCATCAAAAAAGCGAACGCGTTACAACTTATCTGTTTATGTTCATGAGGTGCATAATTTTGTTAATATATGCCAGGAAAAAAAAGCTACGTTTTGACCTGTAGGGGACCCTATCACTTTTAAAATTAAGATGCACGAAACCGTTAACTAAATGGTCGTCGAATGCGTTATCAAATAAACGAAACTTTCTTGTTTGCGAAATGTAACGATAACAGATAGGCTTCTCGCACATCAGTTTTGTCATGTTCATATTAATCACTTAAAATTCCTCGACTTTCACGCTTTTGTTTTTCATTAAAGATTCTCGGCATTACCATCACAAACCACCTTTCAGTTGGAGATCATGTTCGTGACGTCATCAGCAAATGCGCACAGTCTTTGTATGCTCTTAAATTACTGCGCAATCACGGCA
>Ga0209671_1007987_pt1 | contig 11045 bp, 7 predicted proteins | sample WorMetHERISLAND2_2_FD_187401 | JGI IMG/M metagenome (GOLD analysis project Ga0209671, IMG submission 187401) | Marine gutless worms symbiont microbial communities from Max Planck institute for Marine Microbiology, Germany - Olavius geniculatus... | ecosystem: Host-associated > Annelida >...
AGAGTGAATTGCGACGAAATGGATGGAGATAGACTACGATTACCTGCGAACAGGAACTGCTATAGGCTTTCGCGCGTTTCATGAGCTTTGCTCAAATTACTTGTTTTCTGTCGGTATAACACTGAAAGAGAATAGCTTGCCCATGCAGTCACGAGTAAATGAATGGAATCCAACGCAAACACACTACGTCAATGTGGCAGCAGCATAATGTTGTAGCGTATAGTTTTCACAGCGTCAGTAACTTTTTTCTTAATATTCGGGTGTGGTTTATATCATCTGTGTTTTTTGCCAGGTGACTTGACACGTGAAGCTACGGTGCAATGCATAGAGTTTATGATATACTCCGCCTATACGAGCGCTAGTAATACTGTACAATAGCCAGTGACGTAGCCAGAAATTTCAGTTGGGGTCCTCGTCTCCCTTCGCCTCCCGTCTTCTTTTTCTTTTGTCCCTCCTCTCCTTTTTCCTCCCTTTTTACCCTCCCTTCCTTTTCCTGTTTTCCTTTCATCCCCTCCTTTTTTTCCTTTAGAAGTAAGACCTTTAAAAATCCAGCCAAGAGATCTAAGGGAGCGCTCGCTGTGAGCTTTCCTTGCGAGGTCTTGAGCGGAGCTTCAGCCGAAGTAGAATTTGGTGCATTTTCGCTTTAAAATAAAAGATCTGGTGGAGGCAACAATTTTAATTATTTTACCGAGAGTGAACTGACCAAATTGACAAATTTAGTGCAGTTTTAACGTATGCTTATGTTTTTCTCTGGAGGATTGGAAGGGTCTGGGCCCCCTGCCTCTCCCGTTGTCTACGCCACTGACAGTAGTTTACCCGGCCTATGCACAGATCCATGATTAAGACGTCTCTGCGACTATGAGGCGTCTCCGCATCAGTAGAGATGGCATTTGGCGCCGTCTTCTTCGCCCGGTGGTATATTATTCGGTGTCGTGCTGTCTATAAGCCGTGGCGTGGTGGTGGTTAAATTCCGGTGTCGGTCGGCGACACGCACCATAAATTAGCCGATGCCAGCGCCATCTGTTGGTGAAATTACGCAACTGTCAACCGTCTGTTGAGTGTTGATGTTGTCGATTGGCAGCAACAACACCGGGTCCAAGTTGCTATTTGTAGCTTTATCACACTAAAAAGGCCTCTTAGCAGTGCTTAACTAGTCTACTGACTGTAAGTAAGCAAGCAACTTATATAGCGCGTTAACTGTAATAACCTCGAACACGCTGGGTGTGCTAATAGAACGAGAAGTAGAAAGTGTTCCAGTCATTAGGTAAAGAGTAGGCCTATACGTAGGCTATGCCGCCATTACGAGTACTCGGCAGAGCGTTCCAAGTAGATGGACCAAAGCACGGCTGGCTTCTTCTCCCACGACTGCTGTGTAAAGACGCATCATCAGTAGCTACGGAATCAATGCCTACCATTAGCTGAATGGCACGCCGATAGTTACGCCCCCGTACTGCTATCAGCTTCAGTTGCTGAACGTTTATCTACTCCACTAGAGAATGTTACAGCAGCAACTGGGGCCACAGTGATAAAGCTGTGTTTGCGCTGGAACGCACAGCTGTTGCAACCATTTTGGTGGTTTCAGACAGCCTACGTGATACTGAAGAAAAGATGTACGACCTCGATAGCAGACATGATATGTCCGTGCGCGGCCCGCAGTTTGCATCTGCTGTTTGTTCGACCTCTAAAATTTTTATGCGCGTTGATTTAACACGCTAGTTTTATTTGTGTAATCAGTAACCAATAACATTGTTCTAGTTTGCTTTGGAAGTTTTACAGAAAAGGAAACTATTTTCATCTAGTTTTCTGTGCTGCAGTATCTTTACTTTGGTTCTCGTGCGTAATATTCACTGTGTCAAATAAAAATACCAATAAAATCTCTTTTAAAATATTTTTTCGTTAACTGCAAGCGGAAGCATTGGTGGAAGTGAAGTGCGACGCCTTTACCCAGTAGATGGCATTCGCACTGGGCAGTTATTTGACCACCTGTTAGTTAGGCCCACCGGCCATTTACTGCTATAGCTCGCTGTGTGTTTGTTTCTCTTCTGACAGTCTTTGCTCAATTTTTACTGTGCGTCCACCTGCCGCGCTTTGCAAGGTATGGCCTAGTGCATGCAGGTCTACACTAGTGTACTAATTTACGAGTTCTGTCAATTGTTTTCGTGGTTAGACCGTGTCTTGTTCGGACTGCACTCTTGTCGCATCGTTCACCGGGAACACTGCGCGGTAGGCACCAGTGGGAGGGACGTGTTGTTACGCCATTTGATTTACCGCTTCGCTATCGGCTTGGATACTGCGTGGGCAGTTTATCTGGATCAGAATATTCTGCTCGTTCTGAGGCTGCGAACTGTAATGGGGTGTTTACACGATCGAGCAAACATCGAGCAGCTAGCTCGACGTTCTATGGTAATTAGCATGCTAATTAGGAGGGCGGGCGGGTTGTAATTGGAAGGCCTATGTAGGCTAACACGTGATCAGCTGTGGGCTAAGAGCCTAAGCCTAGCTAGGCATACATTTGAGCCAGGGGACGGGGTTCCAATATGCCTGCTTGAGCAGCTCGATATTTGCTCAATCGTGTAAACACCCTATAAAGGTGGAAAAGTAAGGTGGACCCCCGCTGTGAGCTTGTGACGTGCGGTATCGTTCACTCAAGTCCTATCTCCACTACTGCGAATAGTTGTGGATTACAAGTCGTACAAGCCTTACAGCAAGTTGTGTGTCCATAATCTGAAGGTTTGCTAGTCCGAAGGTGCATACTGCAACATGCGTTTTCACTAACCCTAACCCTCACCGTAACTCTAACCGCTAGTTGAGAGGAAATGTGAAGATTGAGTCAGCGTCCGTAGACGTATATAGGAAAGGAGCTTAAAACTTTTGGATTATCGAACCTTCGGATTATCGAGCTGCCCCATACAACAAGCTGTACAAGGTTTTGATAATATGCCACGATGTTATGGGTTCTTTGTATGAGGCCTTCGAATTTGTTCTAGATTTGGCGCATACAACTTGCGAATTTGAGTGCAGACTTAATTTCGATATATGCCGTGTCTGCATGGTCGATTTGCATGTACACATCGCGGCTTACATACATGGCCTACAGCATTTTGTGTTGCAAATCACGAGTAATCGAAAGAACTGGAGTGGAGTTTGGATTTTAGTACGGCAGCATCCTGCTGGCTCAATTTGTCTGGTTTTGCTGTCTGTCGTTTGGTCTGGGTCTGTTTCGTCTGATTTATGTGTGAAACTGCCGCAAGGGGGCGCGGTGGTAGACCAGCGGCCGAAACATTGTATCGGCATTGGAACAATTTCGCCAAATTACTACAATATGTCCAAATTAGCGACGACAATTGACGCTAAAAAATGCCCAACAAACGCTCGCTTACGTTATTTGCCAGCATGTTTACACACGTCTGATGCTATTTCTGCCGTGCCATCTGAAATTCGGTCTCCATTGGTTTTCTACTGCAATATAAACGTGTGAAAATGATGTTTCGTCTTAATAGCCTATACCAGTCTTGCTAATATGTTGTCATTTTCAGATTTTCGTCGATTGCTTTTTATGACCAAAACCTCATGCGTATAGTCGTTGATATAGTTCGCATCGTGTTCTACGATATGTTCTTTACACCACAACACTGGTGGCTTAGTGGCGTAACTTTTAGGACGTTGGACTTGCGATCGCGAGCTCGTGGGTTCGACTCCCGGTCGGATCGATATCAAGTGGGTTATTACTTGGATGGGTGACTGTCTGCGGAAAGACAGGTAAACTATCTCGGTATACAATCAACCATGATCAACTCAGCCTTCCACCCCTCCGGGGTAGGTAAATCAATCACCAGTCTTTTTGCCTGCGGCTAAAGTGGAGAATGTTCACCTGTGTCGGGTGGCATGTATTACTGCGTGATCCCATATGGCAGGTGACGCTCCGTAGCTTAGAGACGGATTCTGCTAGGAGCTGTAGACAACCTTCGGTCGACGACTGGAAAAAACTCATCTCATCAGTCATCACCGAATCTTTTCTTCTGACTATTTTCTGGACTAACTCTTTTTTCTCTAGTGGATGATTTAGCTGCAGTAAAGATAAAGGCAAAGGTAAAAGTGTTGTGTAGCTCTTAATAAGCAACCCTTCTTAGAGCCACGGAGCGTCACCTGCCATATGGGATCACACAGTGTTACCTGCCACCCCACACAAGTGAATGCGCCCCGTCTTAACATCAGCCATACTGTAGCCAGTACTCGATTTACTTACCCCGGAGGGATGAAAGGCTGAGTTGACTTTGGTGTTGGTTATATACCAAGATGGTGTACCTGTCTAAGTAGTAATCACCAGTATTTGGCAGTGTAAAAATGGTGATAGATAGATTGATTGATTTTAACTCGTCATTTTGACTGTGCATTCAGGACCTGAACGCGGACACGGAGTTGGCTGCCAGCAATGGTGAGACGGTCAAGGCTCTGACGATTTTTGCCCACGCGCTGAGGTTCTTCCGTAACCACGCCCTTCAGGAGCTGGCCGACCAATCACAGACGTGCATCGTCGACGAGGACGTTCGATGGATCATCACAGTTCCCGCCATCTGGAAGGAGCCGGCCAAACAGTTTATGAGACAAGCCGCTTACCAGGTCAGAAGTACTTCCAGAACTTTCAGAACGGCGTGTACAGAGGGACGTAACTGAACTGAATTGAACTGAACTGACGTGATTTAGTTTATGACGAACTGGCCAATGGGCAGGAGCCAATGCATTACAGTGTGCACCGTCTAATGGCGTCGGTGACTACGTGACTACGCGCACGTACGCGTCAACCAATGACCAGTATAGGCTCGCCCTGCTTGCCCGTTGGTTAGTTGGTCATAAACTTAACCGCGTCAATTCAGTTCAGTCTCGTCGTTATGTACCCGCCTCAAGGTTGAAAGTACCAAGCACGGAACCCACGGCGCGCGGGTCTGGACTGACGGGGAACTGCAACGTGGAGCGGGCGGGGTTCATGACGTCATTGAGCTCAAGGTCAAAGTCATTACAAGATCAAAATATTTGAGTGATTTCCGAGTTGATTCGGGTGCTTGGGCGTCGAGACAAAGTATCTAGTTTGTCTGTACTCTGTATTGAGTAGGTACAGACTTTGCGAAATTAAGATATGAACTACGATGACTGGTGGAGGGTGGTTTGTAGTTTTTTTTTGCATGCAGCCTTTTGAACGTATTTACGCAGTGCGTGAGAAGCAAAGCGCTTTTATTGAACTCGTCTTCTCTTGATGTCTGTCGGTTTCTTTCATGTAAAATTCACACAATTAGTTAACCAATGGCGTTCTGATTTAATAGCGAAACGCTAGTTCGTTCTTGTGTACGACACGCTAGGCCGTAGGAATAGGCCTACATGGCTAGTCCCATCTATCTAGGCACCGTACAGAGCGACGATATAGTAACTTATTGCACTTGTGGGATTGTTTTTTCAATGTGGCGTGGGTTGAAAACGGGTTAGAACATTCAGCGTTTCAACAAGTGCTGACATCTTAGACGTGAAATCACTGCACTATGAATTTTTGAGGGGCATGATGCTTATCCTTCTAGTGCACCATGTCGTAAATGTGTCAGACCTCCTAGGCACGCAACTTGAGGGGATCGAAAAGACGGACGTCTTAATGTCTTTATGCCGCATAGACCATCGGTACACGCCCTTGAAACTGTCCCGGTCCAAACATTAAACAGTTTTCAGGTATAACACTCAGTTATTGAAAGTAATGCACGTAGCCTTTGAAGAGAAGAAGTTCGCATCGTTAGATTCGCTACTATGTCGAGTCGATTCGGATACGGAAGCAGGCGACGGTCGGCAGCCATGTTTATCTGGGATGAATTACGATGGCTGGCTGCTCACAGCTGATGTGAGAGTGTACTGTGTGCATAGCCGGTAGTTGAATGCTTTGCCTGTCTGGACTGAAGCCCAACAACAACGTCTTCTGTTAAGTACTTGCAGCAGTCGGTCTTTATCGGCTCTCAAAACATCTCGTCAAGCTGTCGCCGCCCTGCTAAGATGTATGGTCGTTAGCGAAGAGACTGTCGCCATCACTGGACGACTGTTTGCAGCAACCGTAGAACCAAACCCGTACTGGCTAGCTGCGGTTCGTCCATGGAGTAGCCAAGGGTGGGGACTAGGGACCCACGGTGCCCAGCGTCCCCCCCCTTTAGTTCTCCAGAGAGAAAGACAAGCACGCGTTTAAACTGCGTTAAATTTGGTCATTGATTCTAAGGAAAATAATCAAAATTGGTGTCAGCGAATCTCATGTTTAGAAGATACGAAGTACCAAATATGATTTCGGATGGGTCTCCGTTCTAGACCCCGCTGGGGAAGCTTACAGTACATACAACGCTTTTTCAGTTAGCTAGTTCCCCTAGTTAGATTTTAGGGGTGTACTTTTAAGGCGTAGCAGGGGAAGGGAAGCAAAAAAGGGAAGAGTTTGAAAGAAAGGAAGGGGGAGGAAGGGAAAGGGGTCGACTTTCTCCCCCCCAATTCACATTTCTGGCTGCGTGTTCGACCAATTGCTGCACGATTGTTGATGAGTCACTTTCGCAGCCCCCGTTGTAAGCAAGCAAGGTTACCAGGGGGCAGCACCGATTGCAAAGAAAATGCAAAGCCGTAGGTCTTTATACCACTTTTTAGCTGACCGCACTAACGGTCGCGTTTATGGTATGATGTGTCGTTCGTCTGTCCATCTGTCTGTCGTCGTCTGTCTGTAACGTATGCACTGTGAATAAGTGCGGTACATAGTAGGGGGTTGGTGATGGTGCCGTTGAATTGGTAAGTTTCTATAGGTTGACAGACCACACTTTCCACCGCAGTGCCGCCTAAAACCGATTACTGCAAGAAAGTTAAGGGAAGCGATGTCTTTTGGGTTTAAGCTTTCGTTTACTATAAGAAGAAGAAGAAGATTTTTTAATCACCAAAGAACAGCAACATTTTACGCAGTGACTATTACTAACTGTGACAGGCTGCAGGAGAAGGCATGAGCCAGTCGAACTGGCCATCCTTGGCAAGTAAACTGATCCATTTCACATACCGGGTAGTGTATAAAACACAACGAACGGGAAAAAATTCGTTGCCAGTTTTGCTCAACGTATAGGCATGTGCTCAGTCTGTTGAAACGATATGCTACTGCTACTCAGAAGGCGTGTGCTGTTTACAAACGCCGCCGCAGGAAACTAAAGCGAAGTTTCCATTCGACGCAACGTACGAACGAACGTAACGCAACTGATGCAGCTGGCGCAACGATCGCTTTCATTAACCGACCGGTCAAGCTATTGGTACGAGTTGTCGTCTGTCCGTCCGTCCGTATACGTTCGTCTGTCTGTAACGGATGTATTGTGGATTTGTGGCTGAACTTTAGGTCGTATAGAGAAAAACTTTTTGCACGGATAATTAGCCATGTATGTGAAACTCGGGCATGCAAATTTTCAGCCATCTAGTGCAAAGGGAACATTTTCAAATTTGGGGTTGAATGAAGGGGTGTAGGAAATTCAGCGAAAACTGACCATATCTCGGAAACGGTGTGAGATATGGCCAAGGTTACTACTGATCGCTAATAGGAAGTCGCATATTGGCTTTTTTAATTACTTGACAACCATCGACCTTGGATGACCTTGAAGGTCACTGACAACCAGTACGGTCGGCTATCCTAGCGTCAGCTGGGCTTTTTGTACTTGCGTGTTGACCTTTGCGTCAGTTGCGCTAAGTGTGTTTGTTACATGCTTGCGTACTTTTTTGCGTGCGTTGCGTACGTTTCGTGCGTTCCATTAGATGGAAACCACATTGAAAGTTTTTTACTGATGGCTTTTATTGCGAGTGCTATTCCATCAGTAAATAGGTAAGCTTACCTTAGCCGAGACAGTTCGAACTGTGCGTAATATCATAGTCTTGTTAGTGACCATTGCTCGCCTGCAGCAGTAGCGCTAATAGAGGTGAATCTGGGTAGACATTCTTTCGTGCACGCTTCTCCGAAAAATCGGCTGTAAAAATTACGCTCTGAACCCTGCAGACTGTTTCCATTTCCAAGCATAGTCGCCGAGCAGTGACGGATCGACAAAGCGTCGACGATGGCCTGGAAGTTTGCTCGTGAACATTCTCATTTTTTTCATTTCTTTTTTTGGAGGGATACAGAATGAGGTAGGAACTAAGTAAAAAAAAATTCCGATATTTTGTCTCAAAATTAGTGCCTCTTCACCTTGAAATTGCGATTTTTTTCAGAAGCTTTCATGTCCGTGTCCAGTCTGATTGGTTTGCTCATTCATTCTTTCATGCATTTATAAACATTCATTTATTTATATTCGTCGGAGATATATTTTTCAATATTTCACTGTTATTGCAGTGTTGTGAGATGTTGAATGATAATGCAGGCCGGGATGGCGTCGGCCAGCAACCCAGACCAGCTGCTGATAGCGCTGGAGCCGGAGGCGGCGTCAATCTACGTCCGACGCCAGCGTCTGCATCAGCTGCTACCTGAGCGCGAGGAGCGCGCTTTGCTTCAGACACGACGAGCCGTTACACCGGAACCCATCGTGGTCCACCACTCGCTCAGCGAGTCCATGAAAGCCGGTTGGTCACTCGGCCACTTAGTAAAATCACTCCATCAATGAGTAAAAAATCTTTAAAGTCGCGTACAGAGCGACGTAACTAAACTGAACTGAACGTACCTGGTTTAGTTTTGACTTATTGGCCAATGGGCAAGCACTAATGCATTACAGTAGGCGCCGTCTAACGGCTTCGTTGGCCTATATACGTGACTACGCGCGCGTACGCGTCAACCAGTGACCGTTGAGCTCGCCCTGCTTGCCCATTGGCCAGTTCATCAAAAACTCAACCGTATCAGTTCAGTTCAGTTACGTCGCTCTGTGCTCGCCTTAATAATCAGCTGTCAGACCGAATTGAGACATGCACATATGAATTTAACGAATAAAAGTGATGGTAAAATACAACAAAGTACCGTTATCGTTTTAATAGCTTTTAGTGTTTTAATATTATCCAGAATGTCGTGTTCTTTTTATTGTCTGTATCTCGCGAATGTAATCGACTCAAGATTATTTGGGAAGAATGATTTTTTTGTGAGAACTGATTTTAAAACGTTATCAACACACTGATTAAAAGATGTGGCATTTTGATCTTATCGAGTACAGTACATCATTTGCTCTAGCGTGCAGTTTATTCATTTTTATCATAATTATTTTTGTCATCGCGCAAAAATATCCGTAGCTATTATTTTGTTAGTGGCAGTGTTCGATTCCTGTATTAATTACTTTGCAAAATCACTTTTTTATTTCGACGCTGTTTTTACAGCTATTGTCGACCCCCCGTCAGATTTTTCTTCCGCGATGCTGACAAGTTATACCCAGATACTTTCGCTTCTGACGCCTGTTTGCTTTTGTCGCCTTTATCTTTCCAGTCACTACCAAATTCTTAAGACTGAGGCCTATGCAATGCATGCTGTGTGGTGTCGTGTGATTTTTGCAGAGTCTTTGCAATGGAGTCAGACGTTGTCGACGTCGTTCCAGTATCAGCGCTCAGTGTCTCCAATACTCAGCCCCAGCTCTCCAGACATCAGTATGACAGGTCACTCGCTCATCGGCATCTTCTATCCCTATACCTGGTGGGCCCAGTGACAAGTAAGGCGATGGGAACTTTGTTATTGGTGTAGATCGAAACTTTCCCCTATTTTCCACCAGGCAGTCCACAGGCGAAGGAAAAGGGCGGGGGACAAAGCATAGGGAAGGGGAGTAGGGAGAAACTTGGAAAGGGGAAAAGGGCGAATGGATGTGGAGGCAGGAAGGGGAAAAAGCCCAAAGGGGGGCTGAAACTGAAAATGGAGGGTGTGAAACTCGCGCCTGCTTTTGATTCCAGACTTGGGGGGGATAGAAGCTACTGATCACGATTCATTCGTTCAGTTATGTATTCATTTAATTTAAGAATGCAAACTCTGTAAAGTACAATACAAGTGCATATAAAGCATGCTGAACCATTATGCATGCTTTTTGGGTCAGAGAGGCTAAAACAGCATTTACAAAACTGCCCATCACTAAAACGCACTGTGACTGGTTGAAAACTAACGCGAACACACAGAAATACCGGCGAAAAAGTAGGAATGGGGCGGAAATATATTTTTTTCTGTATTTTTATTTATTTTGTAGCATGCCATGTAATGTTATACGCAGCAACTCTGACAAACAGATCGTCACAGATTCCCAGTGATACACCTGAGAATTAAAATAAAGATATTGGAGCATATATAACAGACTACCACACTAAATGCAAACGCTTTTCTCCGTGAAGCTTTGAAAGCAAAACGAAAAACCGCACCAATATTTTTGAAGGTCCGATGAAAATTTCAAGGACGGAGAGGGTTTAGAACAGACGGCAGCCGGAAGTAGAGAATTTTTTTTACTTATTTTTGGCTGCGTGTGATATAGGTACGAAGTACATGGTGGTGGACTGCGGCGGTGGAACTGTGGACATCACGGTCTACGAGATGCTCTCAGACTCTGGTAAACTCAAGGAACTCTACATGGCCACTGGAGGCCCTTACGGGTCCACCGGTATGTATGCTTATTACTTCTTCTCAGGGATGTGGTCTCGGTCGAGACGTCTCAGTCTCGAGACGTACTAACGTCTCGTCTCGGTCTCGTCTCGGTCTCGGCTCAGAAGGTCTCGTGCACATCCCTGCTTCTTCTTGCTAATAGATATATTGTACCGGGCGGCGCATGATAAGTAGAAGATCGAGAGATTGTACAGTTTTGGGAACGATTAGCCTTGATCACTGCAGTGAAAGACGGTCGTGCTGAACAGTGTGTGCCAATGCTTAATACCCCGTTTACACGATCGAGCAAACGTCGAGCAAATGTATTCAAAATACACGTGCTAATTGCTCGACGTTTGCTCGATGTTTGCTAGCATTCATCCAGCTAGCTCGACGAGCTGTGGTAATTAGCATGCTAATTATGACTTCGAGCGGGTTGTAATTGGAAGTCTTATATAACACGTGATCAGCTGCGGGCTAAGCCTAAGCC
>Ga0209671_1007988_pt1 | contig 11045 bp, 8 predicted proteins | sample WorMetHERISLAND2_2_FD_187401 | JGI IMG/M metagenome (GOLD analysis project Ga0209671, IMG submission 187401) | Marine gutless worms symbiont microbial communities from Max Planck institute for Marine Microbiology, Germany - Olavius geniculatus... | ecosystem: Host-associated > Annelida >...
ATCACTCACCATCACATCGCCTAACTGTCAATGTGCTGTTGAATAATATCACCTTTTTATGATTTTTGCTGTTTTCGATGTGTCACTCATTGCATGTCGCCGTTAACAAGTGTATAAACTGATGTTCTGTACATTTATATTTGCTGTTTTATTACAATAATAAAGTTTTTATGTTGATGGCCAATTACAAAATATTTGCTTTACATGGCCATGAAGACACTGAACCTTAAATGTTTTGCGGGTCACGATTTTGATCTTTAGGGGTCGCGTGACGTCATTGGAACGTGATCATCGGACTCGTCGGGAGCACTTTCCTAGTGGTGGTCAATGATGACCATGAATCTATCTTGCACAGACACGGAGATACGGGGCTTCAACAATTTTTGTGTCACGAGTTTGACCTATTGGGGTCACGTGACGTCATCGGTCACGTCACCATTGGACTCCGCATATATGGTTTCCTATTGGCGGTCCATTAAAATCATGCATCTATCTTGAACCGTTATGAAGATATGGGGCCCCAAAGATATTGGGGTCACGACCTTGACCTTTTGGCGTCACGTGACGTCATCGGTCACGTGACCATCGGACTCGGCGTGGGCACTTTCCTGTTGGTGGTCAATGATGACCATGCGCCTATCTTGCACGGGTACGGAGATACGGGGCTTCAAAGATTTTGGGGTCACGAGTTTGATCTTTTGGGGTAACGTGACGTCATCGATCACGTGACCATTGGACTCGGCATATGTGGTTTCCTATTGGTGGTCCATTGGAACCATGCGTCTCTCGTACACCGTTATGGAGATATTGGGCCCCAAATATAATGGGGTCACGAGTTTGACCTTTTGGGGTCACGTGACGTCATAGGTCACGTGACCATTCGACTCGGCATATGTGATTTCCTATTGGTGGTCCATTGGAACCATGCGTCTATCTTGCACCGTTAAGAAAATATAAAGCCTCAAAGTTGCATTTGCCCATGTTAAAGGCCAAAAGTTCACTGCGCATGCTCCGTGTCACGTGACCTGTGGGTAGGGGGTCTAAAAGAACCACATGTTTGGAATTCCCGAGCCATATTGCCTATTTACTATACAAGTTTTATGGGCCTACGATGACGATTAGGGGCCGTTTATAGGTGAAATTTTTATACAGGAGCATTTTTGGCCGAAAATTTCCAAGTCCGTTTTTGGGCCAAATTTTCGACTTTGGAGGATATTTCGGGGGTTGGATATTAACTTCGAATTTCGGTTCCCGAAAAGGTTTGACCCTTGCGTGAGACCGCGTCGTTTGAGCCATCGTGCGTGAAAATCCGCCGGGCGGTCTGACCTGTAGGTCAGTCAACAAAAAAAAGTATATATATATGTATATATATATATATATATATATCGAGAAAAATTTTCGTTATATTTCACCCATTTGCCGAGAAGCCCCCAATGGATGGATTTGCACGAAATTTTGCACGGGGGGTCGTCTTGCCGACGTAATGACCTGTTTCAAATTTTGTGTCGATCGGTTGAGGGGTTTCGGATCTGCGGGGTGTCGAATTTTGCCATTCTCTTTTTACTTAGCCGGTCGCCATTAACACAGGGCTGTGCTACCGCACGCCTGTGATGCCTTATATCGAAAAAACGACGCAAGCTAAAATAAAAAATCTTTACTGTCGGCGTCGTTAGTAAATTGTGTACAATCGGTAATAATTGCTTTAACTTATAAAATCATTTTTGGTTTGTTTTATTTGCCTTATTTTTGTGTTTGATTGTAGGGCATATGATATATTTTACTTTATGTTATAATGGCTTTAAAAGCAACAAAATCTTGGGACCACCTTACCCGCAAGAAAAGCTGGATGGCTAGGCCTATGTACCGGCATTTAGAAATGGAATTTTCACATAGTGACATACGTCGATTCATGACGTACACATTTTTGCTCTTGATTTGTATGGAAATTTAAAACAATGTGTAGAAACCCGAATAGGGTTAATAAAACCAATTCGGATGGAGCGAAAAAAAATTGCCAGCGCAAATTGCTCATCTTCGGTTTTTATCCAACAAATATTTTGACCAAGGCAAGATTTTTCTAACCGTAAAATTGCGGTTTCTCGAGATTGGCTTGTCGCAGATTATTAATCGCATTTTATGGTCGTGACTGTCGATAAAACACTGGATTTACCAGAACTATGGATAACAAGTAATTGAAGCAAAGTTCACGCATCGGTGCTGCCACATGGAAAATTAGTGTACAACGTGGAATATAATAATAGTGTGTTTTAAAAAAAGTATCTAAATTTGAGGCCTTCGTACGGAAAACTCATTGAACGTAAGAGGTCGAAACTTAGATGGTTAAAAATCACGTTCTAGTTAACAAATCTATTCGCAGGTTTTCCTGGTCTATCTGTAATAATTTCAGTGCACTTTGCTGTTGAAATATGCGTCGCAGCCAAAAATCGCAAAAAAAATTATTAAAATTTGTTTTTTAAATTTTGACGTCGGTTAAAATCATCAATGCTATTATTCTTTAAAACATTATCAGCGATGCTTGTTACGGTAAGCAGCAAGTCTATGTTCATCTGCAACTGCTTTACGTTAAACAGTTAAATAATTAGTGGATATTAGCAAAAAATCGCACATTTTTAAGGGGTACCCGAATTTGACGGCTCCGTACGAACGACACTTTAAATCTAGAGGGCCGACATTTAAACTGCTAAAATCTACGTTGAGGCCTAATGCAGGTTGTCTTAGTCTATTTTTTGCCATTTCGTCGCAGTTCACTCTCGAAATGTGCGCCGCAGCGTATAATTGCAAAAAGTCACTAAAACCCGACGATTTATATATTTGAGGTCGTTTAATGTCATCGACCTTAATACCTTCGAAAAGCTCGTAAATAGTGCTTGGTATGCCAAACAGCGTGTTTGTCTGTTTCTACTTGCAACTGTTTTTAAGCTAGCTGAGCCAATAGTGGTAAAATAACTAACTTTTTAGCGAGCTACTTCTCTTTGACGTTTTCGTGCAAAAAAATATTACTAGTAGCGCAAAATTAAGTTACAAAATTAAAGTTTTTGTGGCAGTTTACAGTAAAAATTTAGTAATCCTAGCTTGTACCGTTTTAATAGAGCTGCAATGTGAGACAGACGGACAGACACACACACTGCAGAGACGCCTAAACGAAAGCTAAGGCACGCAAAACATTACATGCGGTCGCGCGTAAAAGCCTAAGGACTGTTAGACAACACCACGATCATTTGCATTGGCTAAATTTGCATGTAAGATGTTACTTATTTTGATTGTGAAGCATTTTCGCTTTTATTTTGTGATATTCCACAGTTGTCGTAATAGCGTATGACAGAATTATTTAGCAAGGACTTTAGTTTACGTCGCTGTCGCGCGTGTCATGATCATTGGCTTATTTTTTGTTACAACAAACAACAGTCTATAGGCTAAACTTTTGCCTTTGATAATATGGGTCTATTTTTCTAACATGTTTGCAGTGAGTGCAGATAAACGCATGATTTGCGCATTGGCGTATTGCCCTCTCAAGCTCATCCAAAGTGGTTTGTTTGTTTGTACCAGTCCTAAGCATGCGATTTCTTATTAGTAATCAATAATAATCTTTGCCCTATCTATCACCGTTAAGTGACAGCCTTTTTATTATTTAAAAATCATTATTTGTCTCATATAATTGAACATTTGTCTACCCAAATTTGCAAACGCTTTCCGTGCATTACGGCCTAAATCGTTGATTTTAGGCGTGCCAAATTCGGTGATGTGCTGGGCTAATTATTCCTGTAATAATTTTTGAGGCAGCCAAACTTGTATAACTACCGGAGTTTTCCACGCGATTGTTTTTATCGGCGCATTCTGTATATAAGTATTTATTGATCATTTAACATTTTGGTTTATGGTGAGTCACTGCCAGGCAAGTTTACGACTTAACGATTAGTCCGTTCATATGCACCTGTAACACGATCAGATTTTTATATTTTTATTGCTTTTTAGTGATGCTCATTTGTTATATTTCAGCAACATTAAATTAACCTTGTTGATAAATTTTGTGCGTATGAAACCTTTTGCCATGGCATAACGATTAACCTATTAATGTTTTGACTTTTTTGTCAGACATTGGGGTAGGCCTATGTTAATCGCATCATCCTTAACTTGATTGGTTAGTTCAAAAACATTAAGCCTAATGTTTACGCCGAATTGATCTATCATACCAATCAGTTAAAATATATTTCTAAACGTAAAATAAAACCTAAAATATATCTAATAAAAAAATTCGAATTGATCTATCATCACAAAATAACCAATCAGTTAAAATATATTTCTAAACGTAAAATAAAACCTAAAATATATCTAATAAAAAAATTGAATTAGACATAATCGTTATAAAAAATTGCAGTTTTGACTACCCCACTGTCGTTTGAAAACTTCTCGTCATAGAATCTCTGCGAATATTCGCACATATTTTGCACTGTCTGACAGAAGAATTTTTGGGCTATATTTTGCTATTGACACTGCTGGTCTGTCGTTTTCAAATTGTCGTGGTCACTGAGTTGAGTGTTGTTGTTTTTGACCGAGGTCAGACGACTGCTGCCTTTACGTTTGCAGGAACACCTTACCTTCGTGAAGTGATGCCGACATTTGCCAACGTATTTGCAAGCGACGGCAACAACTGATTTTATAATCGCGTTGCAGTGTTTCGATACCTTCGACCACAGAGCCTTGGGGTCGTTGGCGTTGACGGCGATTGTTGCCGACCAGTACTCGACATACCTCTGACAAAGTGTCTGACAATGTAGGCCTATCGCTGATTGGCGTCGCCAGGCTTCACGGTTGCTGTCAGTCATGTCACATCGATACATGGGTATCGTATTGATATCGCGATATCTGGTCGACATCGATTATCGACATCATATCGAAACTTTAATTCGGTGTCGACGCAGCACTAGCCTGTGTAGCAGAGTTAACAACACATTAATTAATACATCAACGCTAGAGCGCTCCGTGCCACATCACTGCAGACAGCTGAGTGTTGCTGACGTGGTCACCACCGGAGCAGCCTGAATCTTCACAACAAAAGACATCAGCAAATTTTGCAGACATTTCTTAACATTTAATGTAAGTTTTTTCGCAATTTTCTGCTTCGCGTAGGCTATTTTTTATTGCTTGTTTTGGACCGCAAGTAAATTCAGGTACAAAATACGCAGCGCAAAAATAACAAGACTGTTGAGCTTTGCTCAAGGCAAAAAAGGCCTACAGCTGCACTTCTGTAGTGTGTAGTCGCAATATTATGCACATATACATAAAAAAACATAAAAGACATGTTACTATAATAATAATATAGCAATTTATAAAGCGCGCAAAGTCAGCGAGCTCAATTTGTGGCGCTATGTAATGTGCTGTATAGTAGTAGAAAGCAATAAACTTTACAGATTTTTTCTAGACCATCTTTAATTTTAATTTTACTTAGTATTTACACATCAACCAAAACGTAAGCTGTAGCTATACGTAAAAATTAAAGACATTTTTAACGTTAAAAACGAAAAAATAATATGCTATATGTTTCTACATACGTATTTGTTTTGTTTAAATACATTTAATATAGCGCACGTTGTTCCGTTTTCATTTTAGTTGGTCTAGCAAAGACCCTTTGTCAGTGCTTCTGTAGCACTTTGTTGTTTACTTTGTCAGTCCGTTAGTGTATGTTTACTTTTCTATGACAACTTGCAGCCTGTTCTGTATTACACAGATACTTTTGCATGAAAAGAAAATGTTGTATCATTATGCTTTATGTAGTGTTTTCAGAAACGGATGGTTGCAATGATGTATGCCGTCATCGCGTGCGTTGTCGCGATAGCGTCATTAGTTTCTGGCCAGGCGAACGGTAAGACGATGACAGTTTGTTGTTCGATTTTTTATTCAATTTTTGTGTTACAACGATCTGTTTTCTTGCTCCTATACACTATTAGTGCAAATAAATTGACGCATTTGTTACAATTTTGTGTTAAATTACTGTTATAGAAAAAGCGAGGAATGAAGGTCACAAAGATCAGAATGGGTTCTGGAAGACGTGGCAATCTAGGTTCAGTAGGTCTGAGCAGACTGAATTTATTGATGGAATTAATGACCCTGCCGATGTTGCAGATCTGCTTGCTGCACAGTTTGACAGAGCGTGTGCTCATAATTCAGCTGACCGCAGTTATGTTCTGCTTAAAATTTTTTTGGATAAATACGATGATTACACTGGTACTGCTGATTATTCTTGTCACATATCAGTGGAGACAGTGTTGACAAGTTGACAAGTGCATACGCTCTATGAAACTACAAAAAGCTGCTGGTTGTGATAGAATTAAAGCGGAACACCTGGTGTTTGCTCATTTAATAGTTATTTTAGTACTAAGTGAGGTATTTAGCTGCATGCTACGACATGGATATGTTCCTAGTAGTTTCTGTTTTGGTATTGTTATTTTATTGCCTAAAGATAAGAGTGGTAACTTAACGGATAATAGTAATTATAAAGGTATAACTTTAAGCTCAACTATATCTAAACTTTTTGAGCTCTGTCTGCTAGATAGATATAGTGTTTACCTGATGTCATCCAAACTCCAGTTTGGCTTCAAGAAGAAACTTGGGTGTAATAATGCTATCTATGCACTGCGTTCAGTTGTGGACTACTATACTTTTCGTGGTTTTACGGTTAATTTATGTACATTATGTGTTTCAAAAGCGTTTGACAAGGTAAACCATTATTGTTTGTATTTGAAGCTGATGACAAGTAAAGTTCCAAAATGTTTTTTTAACTTGTTAATTAACTGGTACAGTAGAGGTGTTGCTTTTGTGCGTTGGAATGATGTTGTTTCATGTATGATATGTATGACCTGGGGCAGTGTTTTTCAACCGGGGTTCCGCGGAACCCAAGGGTTCCGCGAGTTCCGCGAGCATGTGCCAAGGGTTCCGCGGCTGGTCAGTAAAAAAATTAAAAACTAACCTAGCGTGCGAAATTACGTCAAATTAAGCCATTAAAGTGTAGCCCCCTACGCACCGATCATGCTCAGTTTCAAATTAGCGCTTCTAACCGTCTACTTTAGCATGCAGTGTTGAATATTTTTCTTGTTGTTAACAATGTTAGAATATTTGCAGTAAACATCGAACACTAATTTATTAGTGTCAGTATTATGAAATCGTGTGTTTATTTATTGAAAGACTTTGATTTCTTGAAACACACTGCTTGAAAAATATACAAAGCTTCGCCCATCAGCGCAACTGGCTGGCTGTTCAGACCCCTGAGCTGTCCGTGGGCGTAAAAAAGTCAAAGATCCAATGATAATACATATTTTTTGTGCCGTTGGCGACCACCTCGTCAGGGTGATTTTGGTTATGGATAAAACAAATAAGCTAAATAATATTATCTAATACTGACAAATTAAACAAGTCTTTTGCCTGCTGCTTTATCGTCAGCGTTTGAGGGATATGTCCCAGAGTCCAGACTTTTACAGGTTCTGTTTCCTGACTCGCTTGGGACATCAGTCCCCAGACACCCTAAAAATTTGACTTTGCCTTCACCGCTGAACTCGCTTATCATTGCATGGGGTTCCGTGAATGATTGTCACACTTACGTAGGGTTCCGCTGCAGCAAAAGGGTTGAAAAACACTGACCTGGGGTGTGCGGCAAAGCGGGGTGTTATCGCCAGTGCTTTTTTCTATATGTTGATGACATTGCTAACTCTCTAAGCCCTTCCAAGCTTCGCTGTTATGTTGGCGGAATGTATGTGGGTTGCATCATGTATGCAGACGACATAATCTTGTTATCAGCATTTCTAAACATGCTGCAGAGTATGTTAAAGATTTGTGAAACTGAGGCACATTAATTAGATATGAAAATTAATGTAGCCAAGTCCATGATGTTACGTGTTGGTTACAGTTATGCGGTAGACTGTGCCAAGCTTGCTATTGATAGCTGTGAGCTACAGTTTGTGTGTAAACTCAAATATCTGGGTGTTCACTTGTTGTGTGGCAAAAAAAACAGACTGGGTCTCTATGAATATAAAACAAAATTCTTTAGAGCCTTGAATGGCATTCTGTATCGTGTTAAAGAATTTAGTAATAATATAGTAATTATGCATTTGATTCAGTCATATTGTAAGCCACTCTTGTTGTATGCATGTGAGTGATTTAACATGACCCGTAGTGAGATTTCACAGTTATGTGAAGCATGGCGGTGTGTTTATTGGAAGGTGTTTAAAGTTAGCACAGATGAGGATATTAAGCTTATTCAAGTTAATACTGCTTTGTGTGCATTGGACACTGAACTAAGTCGTCGTACATAATAATTTGTCGATAAAATGTCATGTTCCACTAATTCTGTTATATATGGACCGTCTGTATTGAGGTTGTGAACTGCATTTTTTCTTTTTGTATAGTCGTTGTATCATTTTATGTCTGACTGTCTGGTTGCTGCCTGTGTGACGAATGAAAATTTATATACAAAATCTTCAAGGTGTCTTTCAGATTTTCAACGGAGTTCTGAGAAGCAATTTTCTTGCTTTTGGCATAACAAAATAAGACAGCGACTAGTAGTAGCATCAATAACGTTGTATTTTGTTTATTTTTCTAATCCTTCGTACGACGTATTTTTTACATGTACAGCTTATTACTCACAGGAGGCCAGTCATGGATGTATGCTTTTCTGGCAGTTTTCCGATTGAACTCAGTGGCGGATTTGGCGCTCCACGCGCTTACCATCACCTTTTTCTTAAGCCTCCCACCCCTAAAAATCTAAATCCGCCAGTGAAACTGTATGTAACTGATTGGATACTGTTGTATTTATTGTCGGCAAGTACACATACTGATGATGATGATAATGCAGTGCGTCTGGCGCCGTGTGAGGTTGGGTGGGCTGGCTACTCGGTGTACTGTTACTTCGCGTCCTCTGTCAAGACTGACTGGAATAGTGCTCGCGCTCAGTGCAAGGCAAAGGACGCAGACCTCGTCAGCATTGATGACTCCGGCGAAAATGCGTTTGTCCGCCTCATCTCGTAAGACACAATGTCACTTTTTCAGCGTGTTTACGCATGTTTATTTCAGTTCACTTGAACATTTGGTAAATAATTCTGATTTTTATCTTTTATTAAATTTTTAGTTACATAATTACTCGTATTAAGTCTATCACAGAACTTGTTTTATTTATGCATTTTAAACTCTTTATAATTATTTTTGTTTGTTTGTTTTTAACTATTTGTGGCTCTTCCCTGTGTATTGAGTGTTTAATTTAGCAATTGACATACAATAACATTATGCGATTTTTTACTAGTTTTGTTGGCAGTTGAAAGCGCCAATAACCGAGCACTATAACACCGCACTGGCGTGACGTAGACTACCTCGGCGGAAGCTTTTTCCTTTGTACTGCTAATGTCTTTTTCCTACTTTGACGCAAAATTATCAAGCCCCTCAGCTGCTTGCTGTTTAAGCTCAGCCAAATAATCGAAAATAAACGTAGTCTTAAAATCTACAAATTAAAATTTGGGTTTTTTCATAAATGGGAGGTAACAAAAAATGGTAAATTTGACGCGAATTTGGACAATTATAAGTAAGTAAATGAGTTAGTAAGTTGTCTTCAATAGCACGTCTCAGTGGCACAAGCATTACACGAATAAATAACACAATAACATACAAACATTTTAGAAACGGATCAAGATTTAAAACATAGAAGCATGTTTTGACAGGGCGTCATTTTTCAACGTCTAGCGACAGAATTCGCTAAACTTTGGTCCACCAAAAAATAAGCTAAGATCGGAATTTTGACTCACATATTTTTGTTTTTAGCTTGCGCAAAGAATGATTAAGACTTGCTCACGCGCAAATCACATTAATGACGCGGGTTCTCCAACAATTATTCGACAGTAAAAATTTAAAAATTGGCTTACATTTAAGTGCAATTTAACTTAAAACTTTTTGGATCAGTGGGAATAACCTCATCAAACAATTTCGAGTGATTGTATTGTGGATGCGTGCGCATACTGGTACAAATTTGTGAGACAAGTCAGTTAGACAATTACTCGTAAAATTATTTTAAAAAACGTTCCAAATTGTATGCAATTTTAAACACCTTCAAACTACGATCGCCAATATTTTCAAAATTTATAAAAACGTCGATAATTAAAAAGCGTTCGGCTACAGAAACTGATAAACATCAATCCACTAACAAAGAAGTAAGATTTTTGAGTTTGAATTTGACAAAAATTAGTATTGAAGCCTGCTCGCTTAGAAAGTCGGATTTGAGTTTAATTGATTTCGCATTTAACAGGATCTTTATAAAATTATTCAGTACAAATAACATAAAAACTGTTAAAAGTATTCAGTTATGCCTTGGCATATCCTTACCCAGCGTTGTTTTGGGTAATAGATCGGTAAAGTTTAAACAGAGCTTCGAGCTTTTCGCTCGTTAGTTAAGGCCTTCATCTATTTGTGTCATCTTACTGTTACTTTGTCGTACCATCCGCTGTGTTGTTTATTATGTTTATGTTTTTTTCTTTATATGTACTACCATTGTATGGTGAATAAAGTTGAATATATTGTGCGTGCAGAGTATAGGCTACTGATACCGCACTCGGCGCAAAAGCTCACACGCTTGAGGTTGTCAATTTGCTAAAAGATGCGCTTTTCACAGGTTCTACGCTTTTGTGGCATGTCGCACATCTTCATCTTCATGTCGCGGGCCTTGATATCTTACTGACACAACTTAAATACTAGAAACGGTATGCTGTTGTGTGCTATAGAAACAGACCAGTCTGGATAGGACTGCATAAGTCGTCACCTGCTAAGACTGATAACTGTTATTGGGTGGATGGGAATCCGTCAAGATATCGTAATTGGCAAGGAAACGAGCCCAACAGCAAAAACGACATGTGCGTACGCATGATTGCAAACGGCAGACACCGTGACAAAAGGTGTAGCAAGTCATATCGTTACGTCTGCAAGAAAGAAAAAGGTATTTCTGTATTTACGCGTGTCATATATTTGCACACAAATAAAACTGTGTGCAAATATAT
>Ga0209671_1007992_pt1 | contig 11041 bp, 7 predicted proteins | sample WorMetHERISLAND2_2_FD_187401 | JGI IMG/M metagenome (GOLD analysis project Ga0209671, IMG submission 187401) | Marine gutless worms symbiont microbial communities from Max Planck institute for Marine Microbiology, Germany - Olavius geniculatus... | ecosystem: Host-associated > Annelida >...
CACGGAGGGTAGAAGGCTGAGTCGACCTAGTTGGCTGGCTCCGTACTGTAGACAGTCACCCATCTAAGTACTAACCGGGCCCGGCGTAGAGTAACTTCGTCTCATCTGAGACGTGTTACCAACTACGCCATGCCACATTATCATCAGTGGCGCCCTGTTCTGCACAAAATTTGACCATGTCATTTAACCCAGCCATGCGGCATCTCTCATTGGGCAATCAAAATCAGTAGCACCGTTTTCTGCACAAGACCTAACTATGTCGTATGACTGTATTTTGCAGCTATACACCTTGCATCATCAAAATATGTTGCACCGTTTTCCACATAAAATTTAACAGCAGCTTCTATCATTACTTCGTCAAAATCAGTAGCACCTTCCTTGATCTTCAAAAAATTTAACTACATTGATGTGACCATCATATGCAGCGTTTAACATTGCTCCATCAAAACCAGTGGCACCCTCATCTACACAAAACTTAACTATATATCTACATAACCTCTACATGTGGCAGCCCGCATTGCATGATTAAAATTAGTAGCACCTTTTTCTACAAAAAACCTAACTATATCTATATGACCTCGCAACACAGCTTCCCACATTGCTCCACTTAAAATGAGTAGCTCCGTGTTTTGCGCAAAACTTAACTATATCTAGATGGCCTTCAACGGCAGCCAATGCCATTGCTTCATTAAGATTAGTAGCTCCCTTTTCCCAAAATTTTCTTATTACCATTCCATGCATCTTCAGTCAATACATTTATTTAGTTTCTCTTCACTACGATCTTCTTTTTCATGCAACCAATTTAATACTGTCAAAGATGCATAATTTTTATTATTGCAGTATTCTTCAAAAGTACCGCCATCCCAATCGATATCCAGTTGATCACAGACATGTTTACTTAAATTATGTTTGTAGCCAGCCCATGATTCAATACTTGAATACCACTTATTGTTTTTAAGCTAGCAATTTAATTCGTTTGAAGGTGAATTATGATCTTTAGATCATTTATAAGTAGTGGAAAATTTGATAAGCCATTCTGATTTTCTCCTCTAGCTGACAGCCATTGCTGAACGTCATCTTTGTTCAGTGCATAATAAATTCTCTTAAGATTTCTTTGAATCTGGTTTCGGTAAAATCACCATTACAAGATACTATGTAGTCAATCTTGTGTTTGACGTTTTCAAGCTCATTGATAGTTTGATCCATTTTTTCTTTCCTATTTTTTAAATTAAATTTTACTGAAATTGCAGTATCCAAGCCTCCTGCACTTGATAAAATAGTTATAGCTAGAGGTAGGATAATTCCCACCGATTACGATTTTACGATTTCACTTCATTTTAGCAATCTTCTATTCATTTGTCTCTAAATATTTTTCAAGAAATTATTTAGCTTTTGCACGATAGTCTGTCATTTATTTAGAATCATTTTTGGTAGTTTGATTTATTTACAGTCAAATTTTCTGTGGGTATCCATTGGTTGAACTTATCTGGCCAGCTCTTGTACTTAACGAACAGATGCTTTTTACTAGAGCTGTCAAATTAACATATTAATTAATGCGTTAAAAAATTAACGCACGTTAAAAAAATTAACTTGCGTTAAAAAATTAATGCACATACGTAAATTTATGTTATTTTGCTAAATTCTGTGAAGGAAAAGTCCCAATATTCCGTTAAATTGCAGTGATTTGACAATCGAATGAATTTAAGTAACTAAACTGTAGTTGCCGCTCCATCAAATAAATAAAGAATCATTCCGATGACAAACTAACAGATTTCTATGCTAGCTATGACGTTATTTATTGTTGACTATACGTTTTAAAATTGTGTTTCTAATTTTTCATATTCTACAGGCGAGATCCCCCAAACGTTGCCGGGCCCAGGGTAACTTACCCTCCTACTCTCCCTCACGACGGGCCTAGGTGCGTTAATAACATGTTAATTAATGCGTTAAAAAAAGCAATGCTTTGACAGATCTACTTTTTACCTTTGACAGTCTTTCTTCCCAGAACTTTTTCAACTTTTACGTTGTTCTTGGTTACATTATACATTATGCAGCCCGAAATCGCCAAAAAATCCATAAAACCCCTATTTTGGTGTTCAAGGTCACCCAAGGTCATTGAATTTGGTGGCAGTCTAGAGCCACTGCATGACTTCCTATTAGTGATTAATAGTAACCTAGGCCCTATCTCGCAACGTTATTGAGATACGGCAACTTATTGGCTAAAAATCAGAAATTTTTCCTACCCCCCTTTCATTTAGCGCCCTCGTTCGGGGAGACTCCCTTCGAATTTATAGAAAAGCTTTATGGTTCCTGAAACTTGAGTCTTTCAGGCAGCTAACGGTGAAGATTTGGTGATCCTAGATTGCACCGTTGTTGACTGATCCACCCATGTGACAGACAGACAGACGGATGATGGCTAAGACACGCTAAAGCAGTAGCTGCTTTCATGCATAAAACCCGGGGAGGGGTTGAGTTTTTTGCTTGCAGAAACCGGTTTTTGCCAGACCCAGCAGTTTCTGCATGTTTCTTGGTTTTCTTTTGTGATAGGCAGGTTTTATTCCAGTCAATAAGACATTAGCCACATATACAACATTGCAAACCTTGTAACTAGGATAGTCTCTTGGCCATAGCAATGGTTGCCAGAATACAAATATGACCACCAGAGTAACTTTAAGTTGCAAGAAAGTTTTGATTATAATATTTTGCCTGTGTAAATCTACTGAATAAAATGTTGCTATGTTCAGTCTGCATTGGCAGCTGTTGCTATGCAGAAATTACAAAAATCTGATTATTTGCAATTGATAATGTAGAACTGGCTGCAAATTTTTATCATTTATTACTTCTGTTATTTCTATAATATGTTGCTAAAGGCTATAAGTAAATGAGATTGCATTGCTGCATCTGCAAGAGACCTATAGCCTTTCAGTTATCATGTATGCAATTCCTGCCTTGTCACTTACCAATAGACAAGTAAATGAGTTGAACATATGCTGGAATAATGTAATTCATAGGCTATTTGGTTACCACAAATGGGAAAGTGTTGCCTTATTATTGTCGTTAGGAAGACTCAATGTTAAATACCTGCTTATGCTTCGTAAAGTTACGTTTTACATACGTCTTTTTTATAGTCACAATGCTTTTATTCATAATCTTTTTTATTGGTTTTATCTAGTAATCACAATGATGATAATTTGCTTAAAAGTGTTTTCTGTAGTAGGTCCACTGCCATAAACAATGTATGGACTGCATTTGCAAATTATGTCGAAAACTGATTTTTAATGTAGTTTTATCATCTATTGTGTATTGTGTCTGCTTATTTGCTCATACTGTATATATCTGTTTCTCTGTCTGTCTTGTTGCCTAATGTGGCGAATAAACGTGTTCATAAGTATCACAGCAACAGGAAGCCACCCATACCAGGAAATTGTGAAACTACTTTTTGTCAATTTAATTACTGTACACCAGATCAAAGTAGAAATTTACATACGATTAAGTCATTTTGCAATCAAGTTTTGTGGGGCATCATTTTAAGGACATTTTGCACCGTGCTAAACATTTTGTAACGTTTTGGCTTATTAAGGTTAGTTAAAAAGTGACGTTATGTTATAAATATTTCGTTACTAGGCAACCATGGTACCCATAATAACAGTTACTAGGCAGTACTATTACCACTAATCTTACTTCATATGGTAACTAAGGTTTGGTTCAGGTCTCATGCTTGTATCTCAGTTGAATAGGCTGTTGCTATGCAAAATCTTTCTCCATAGCAACCGTTGCTATGCAGAAAATACACCATTGGATTCCTTGTATTTAACAATGTATGAACAGCTTATTACAGCCATGATATTCAACACATTTAGATGCACACTAAGCTTGTTGCTAAGGGGTTTTGGTTATCATAGCAACAGAAGCTCACCAAGGGTCAATAAAATTTGTACCCCATTATTTTTCAAAATGATTTCACTAAAGCTAACTAAAAATGCAAAAAAAATCAATTTTAAGAAGCAAGTCATATGGGAGCTATTTTATGGACATGTCGACCCACACTATTATGTAATGCACACATACACATATGCTCGCAGCCATCATTTTTTAGAACAAAACGAAACAGAATTCTGGTCCAGTATCGTCGTCACAACACGCATTCGCGCGAGCATACATTTGACGTACCTGTTGTTGTTTAGGCGGACTGTTTAACAAAGCATTTTCTTTGTTCTTGTTTAAATTAATACTCGAAAACTCTTGACTAACTCCGGTCGCCATCTTAGTCGCCCAGAAGTTTCTGGAACACTCACCGCATGGCCTGTCTGCTGTTGAGAAGCTGCTGCCACCCAAGGCCTTGCTGCCCACAGCAGCTGCAGCCGGTCTATATTTAGCCTAGCTCCTGGCGTGTTGATGCCTGACAATAAATAAGTAAAATAAGTAGCTAAAGCTGGGCAATGCAGATGCTGCCGGCAAATTAGTAAAGACTTCGTGCTGTGGCCAAATCATGTCCCATGGCCCATTATATACTACTTGCATGCACTACATAGGCTAATGCATGGTTTTCGTTACTAGGAGCAGAATTTCAAACCTCGAAATTACAGTTTAAATCGTAAATCTGCCACCAGACAAAAGGCATGTGGTGGCTAGCCTTCAGCTCTGAATTTCTAGTATTTATTACTCTTTTAATGACATCAAATCACGTGCAGATATGGGAAGACAGTAATGTTAAAACTTTGCTTTTATTTACCAGTATCTAATTGCTGGGAAACACCTGCTAGGCAAATATGCATGAAATGTAAGAGTCGGTGGGTTTTGAGGTGGTTTTTTGGTGGGTTTACCCAATAAAACCCCCTCGGTGTATCTTTGCATTTGTTCTCGGTTCTCTGAACCCCTCGTTTCTTACCACTGGCAGGCCAGTATACAGTGCAGCATGGTTGGTTCTGGTTGCTGCAGTGATGATCCGAAAGAGATGCCATCGTTTGTTGCATCAAATGAAGCAACCGACGGCTGCTCACTCAAACCTCACGGAGACAACATCTTCGCCGCTCTCTGGTGCGTTGCTTCTGCTTTCTATAATTTATAAACTATAAACGAAAACTTTTCTTGAAGCGCAACACTTGTACAATGGAACTGATCTTTGTTTCTTTAGTTTTTGGCAAGACATCAGTTTACACTGCGAGAGTACCCACACGGCGCTAGTACATCGTGAGATGGGCCCGTTTAGTGTTTATGCTCCAGCTATCGCTGGTATTCATTGCACTTACCTATGGAAGGATGGCCAGGCTGAGTTAAAAGGTTGAAGGTTGTCTATAGCTTTTAATGATAATTTGGTAACTCATCTCAGAGCTAAAAGTGTTACCTTCCCTATGGGAACACAGAGGCACATGTTTTCCCTGCACTGTGATCTGCTACTGCATCGTTGTTGTCAATTTACAGGTATTACCTTCTGTCAGTCAGTATTTGGTATTTAGTGATTTGGCAGCCGTTAATGTGATTAACGATAATCTTTATTCACACAATACTGTGTAGGACAGGAGAGAGACAGACTCAGAGAATAATACAATCAATAAACCTAAACATGGAACAGTCTGCCACCAGAAGTGACTTCTTCAAAGTCCGTGCGAACATTTAAGACTAAACTGAAGACTCATTTGTTTCGGTCCTCATTTCCTGCCAACGCTGGGCGTGGCCCGGTGCCTCCCGAAGAATCGACAAACATTGAAAACAAGGGGATCAAATGTCCCGAAAAAATACTGTGTAGGACAGGAGAGAGACAGACTCAGAGAATAGTACAATCAATAAACCTAAACATGGAACAGTCTGCCACCAGAAGTGACTTCTTCAAAGTCCGTGCGAACATTTAAGACTAAACTGAAGACTCATTTGTTTCGGTCCTCATTTCCTGCCGACGCTGGGCGTGGCCCGGTGCCTCCCGAAGAATCGACAAACATTAAAAACAAGGGGATCAAATGTCCCGAAAAATGATGTTGTCGATTGCCGGGGAGTGTGGAAAAATATGGCCCCCTTCGCGATCAGAAGCACTAACCCATTAGTGGAAAAACGAGAAAATTAGTCAAAATTTACTTGCTTGTTTGTAAAGTTCGTATTATTACATACTAAGATAGTTTACCTGCCCACAGAGAGTCACCCATCCAGGTGCAGTACTAACCGGGGCTAGTGCGGAGTAACTTTGTTGATCACACACAATGTGTTAGCAAAATGCCATGCCACCAACATTAATTAGCTGACTGCACGGTGTTCAGTTGGCTGATTGGGGAGAAGCTGAAGAAAGAACGCAGTTCAAGTCTGTCTCGTCTGCTGGAACGTCTCGAGTCAGCGGCCGAGGCCAGCGGTTGGTCGTTGGACCAGCGGACGACCCGGATGAAAGACAGAGACAAGAAGGTCGTGGCCAAGTGTTTCCATGGAGCCGGTATCGTTGTGCCTATTGACAAGAACGGCGTTGGATATCGACCGCTTCCTGAGACACCGGGTTTGTTGCACCGTTTCCTAGTCGCAGACTAAAAACTACACTGCTACTAGTGTTAATAGAAGGAACTGAATTTTTATGCATACCTAGGCAGCAAAACTGATCCAACAGACACAATCTTCTGTAAAAGGTTGTTATATACGGTTGGATTCCTTAGACTCTCAGCAAAAACGTCTAGGGGGACAACCTTTCCAACAAGCTACTGTGACTCAGCAATTCAAGATGGCGTCCAAGATGGTTGCCATGTTATAAAATCATCAATAACTTCTCAAGGAAATGGGCTAGAGAAATAATTTTGGTGTCTTTACCTACATTTTTGGGGTCAAGAAATCTAACAAAAATTGTGTATTTGGCAATACATTATATGTGGTCATGAGAAATCCAAGATGGCGGCCGGCGGCCATAATGGAAATATAAAAATGACCATATTAGGCTTATTACAACTGTATGGCACACTTTTATAGCATGTTTAGTATTAATTTATTCGTTATACATGTATTCCAGAGTGATAAATTATGATATCTTTTGTGAATGTTACTAGTAAGTAAGTAAGTAAGTAAAATGTGAATTTATATTGATAGACAGACCTGTTCATATAGTTATCGTAAGACACAATTTCAGCGCATGAGAGGTTTTTTAAATCCAACAGACCAACACGCTGTATAAATTCAAGTTTTACTTACTTACTCACATTCTTACTAGTACCATTTTCAAAAGACATCATATCACTCTGAAATAACGGGGATAAATTAACACCAGCCATGTTATATAAGCATGCCATACAGTTGTAATGATATGGTCATTTTTGTATTTCCAATATGGCCGCCGGCCGCCATCTTGGATTTCTCTGTGACCAAATATGTTGATTACCAAATACATGATTTGGTTAGGTTCCGTGACCCCAAAAATGTGAGTAAGGACACAAAAATTATTTTTCTAGCCCATTTCCTTTAAAAGTTATTGATGATTTCATAACATGGCAGCTATCTTGGACGCCATCTTGAATTGCCAAGTTACAGCAGCGTGTTGGAAAGGTTGTGCACCTAGTTGTTGCTGAGGGTCTAAGGAATCTAACCATATATAACAACTTTTTACAGCAGATTGTGTCTGTTTTCTCAAAAATATGGTGGTTTATCCCTAGGTAGCACATTTTCCAGAACTTTACTAGGAAGTTCAACATGATAGACATTCACAATTTATTCTACAATGTGAGTCAGAAAACTTTACCCCCCCCCTAAAAACTAAAGTTTTTTAATTTTATTTTTAGAAGACTGAAAATTTTAAAGCTACGCTTTACATGCATATTCGGCGTTCAAATCTACACTAAGTTGCTAAGTTTCGTTCAATTTTTCTTATATTTAATGAAGTTATGCCATATTAATTTTCACTCACCCAAAGAATTTTCCATTTTCACTACGCATTTACCACAAAACACAAACTTTCGATATTTGACAACGAACAAATGGTTAAAGTGCCCAAATTGTTTGGATATTATGGTACAAAAACAGCTAAGCATATTCAATAAAATATTTTTTTAAAAAGCTCATACCCAATGTTCGAAATATGTTTACCACCGGCTAAAGCAGATGCATCAGACAATACTGCAAAAGTCTGCGGCATATCAACAGGTCTATGCTGCAGCGCACTTTTTAGCTCCAGAATGGTCTTTGGCTTTAAGTTATAGTCGGGGAGTTGACAGGGGTTACTGTGCACCCCCTAAACACTATGCATATTTTATTGTACTCCAGGGACTGAACTTTAGAAAAAAAATCATGTTAACAAGAAAAAATTTGGGATACAGTGTGTTTACTAGCCGTTTGTTGCTATTTCAATTAATAGGTTTTAGCAACAAGCTTAGTGTGTCGATAACAGAGATAACAAGAAATCTGAGCTAATGCTCATGAAATGCGCCATAGTTTCTGTTTCAGTTTCTGTTCACAGGTAGTCTTGGTACGTCTCCACCTGTTTTGTCGCAATTCACTCTTGCAGCCGAAAATCGCAGACCACATTTTATTCTATAGAAGAAATTGGCAAAAGTGTACACTAGATACCAGTAGATAGCATATTTGTGTAAGTGTAAGTGGTGATACAGTTGTTGTGCTGATAAGCGACAATGAAACAAGTTGCATAGTTCACTAGTCTTGTTTGGCAAATAAAATATTTGTGAAGCAGTAAGGGTCTTAGGACCTAACCAATGGCAGCTGCTGTTTTGCTGACATGTGAGCACAGCAGCAGCTGCAACAGTTAGATTTTTGGATACATGTAAAGAGAATAAGGGACTAACTGTAGACTCTTTTTTTATACCCATTGTCATATTGCATACACTGCCTTACGCTTGATGTAATATTCTCAATTTTAAATACAGTGCGATTTTTGACAGATTAGATTATGTAAATAAAATATTTTTCAAAAGTGCAAGTTCTGATAAAAAATGATTTGTGATTTGATTTGTGATTTGCCCATCACTGATATACCCTATTGTCAGTGTGCAATTGTCCGAGTTGTTAGACTTGCTGCGCTTACTTTGGTTGGCTGTTGGACAACGAGCAACATGTTAGCAATGATCATTGTGCGCTTTTTTTGCGTTTTTTGGGGGAAATGTATCATTGTCTAGCTTTCAACATTACATTCTACCAAAAGATTTTTAAAGGATTTTTTTTGGTGTTGGATACAGAAGATGGTCGTGTAGAGCAAGACTGACAGATAGCATTGGACATCACCCATCACATCGCCCATGTGGTGGGTAATGTTCAGCAGCTCTGGGGTTTCAGTTGCATGCCCATTAACTAATTCTAGCCTTCCTTCCTACATATGCCAAGACATTGGCATATGTAGGCAGTTTGCGTTGGATACTGAAGCAAATCATGGAGAGTAAAAGCGCTGAGGAGTGGGACAATAAGTTAAGAACTATGATGTACTGACTGATGTTTCCCTTCCTTACCTCCTTATCTCTTTCCTCATTTGTGATTAAAGTCGTATTGTCTTGTCATGTAAAGGTAAAAAAGGTAAAGGTCGTCAATTTGTATAACACATTGTCGCGAACACGCCTCTAATGCGCTTTCGTCACTAACCAGAGCCGCCTGCCGCACGGCCACCGTGTGCAGCCTGCAGACATAGGCTGGCGCAGCGGCCGGCTAGGCAACCCCAGTCAGCTCTACAAAGGTCCCCACCTTATAATGGGTTACTACTCATTTAACCGACCTTGGAGGGATGGCAGGCTGAGTTGGCCTTGTTGGTTGACTGATAGCGGATGCTTAACCCACAAAGTGGTCAAACAGCCATCTGTCAGTCTAGCGCAGGATACGGAAAGTTTGCCGTCCGGGACCGACGTTCTAACCACTATGCTACGCCACCAACATGTGCATAGGCAGCTTACAGAGGATACTGGACAGTAGAAGTGCTGAAGAGAGAGAGTTAAACTTTGATGCTCCGTCTTCGTACTCTGCTCCTTCTCTTACTATGACGCCTTACACTGTGACACGCTAACGTAGATAGTGATGCTTCATTGTCTTGGTGTGTGCAGGCAGCTTGCGGAGGATACTGAAGCTGATTGTGGAGAGCAAAACTCGTGAAGAGCGCGACCGGCACTATGATGCTCTGACGGAGATTGTGACGCTGGTGCAGTTTGCTAACGATGAGTGTGACTACGGCGAAGGACTGGAGCTTGGGCTGGACGTGTTCTGCTATGGGTCCGATGAACTGCACCCGACAGTGCTCAGTCTGCTGCCACTCGCCTACGAGATGCTTGGACGTAGCGAATACGCGGACATCATCAGGGCACATCTTGCTAACAGGCGGAAGGCAGTAGCCGAACTCAGCCAAATCAGCTGAACCGAACTTTGACGGGCACTTGGTTAGAATTATCCATAGGGGGGGGGGGGAGTTTGATTCCACACTTGTAGCTGCAAAGCGGCCCTCCGTTAATTCGGCTCAGGGGCTCGAGAGCACTCCACCGGTGGAGTCTTGGGCACTGCAAACGCATTTCTGTGGACTGAACTGAACCGAACTTTGTGGGGTCGGTTTCTCATTTCTAACTTAAACGACTGGAGCTTGGGATGGATGTATTCTGCTGAACCGAGGTGCAGCCAAACTTAGGGCGCGTTGCACCAACGTCGTTCAACTTTGAACCCGGGTCAAATCTGAATTTGAACCCAGTTCAGCCGTAAATTGCGTTACACCAAAGCAGTTCAAGCGTTGATCTCCATACAATTCTGAACTGCCATCCGACCACCGATCAAATTTTGATCTCGGTTCAACTCGCGGTTACGCATGCGCACTAGGCTATAAATATTTTCTGTGATACTATTGCTGCAAAAAAATTGTCAGATTCGAATGTTATCCTGTCCAAAAAACTTCCTCGTATTGAATTATAAGACTTTTAATGCAATTATACTGATGATCTGGATATGTTAGATTTCTACTATATTCATTTTATGTTCTCTTTGTGCTCGATAAATTAACAAATAGATGAATAAATCGCATTTTTCGGTGGCAATGTCTCGCTGCTACAGTAAACATACAATCGAACCCTAACCACAGCAACAAAAACTCATTCGTATCGATTTATGA
>Ga0209671_1007993_pt1 | contig 11041 bp, 8 predicted proteins | sample WorMetHERISLAND2_2_FD_187401 | JGI IMG/M metagenome (GOLD analysis project Ga0209671, IMG submission 187401) | Marine gutless worms symbiont microbial communities from Max Planck institute for Marine Microbiology, Germany - Olavius geniculatus... | ecosystem: Host-associated > Annelida >...
GGGTACGGACACCTTGGATGATGGTTCCTCGGGTGGCGGGTCTTTCTTTGTAAAGGTGAACATTAATTGACACCGAATATTACTGACGAGAATCGGTCTGCTCAAAATTCATAGACCAGCGTTCAAATTGCTACAGCCAAAACCGGTTTGTAGCGTCAAATATTTCCAGAACCTAAGCTAACTGGTCATAACTAATGAACCGCAGCAAGGTGCAGATAAAAAAAACATCAATGCTTCTCTATGCCTACTGACGCCGTTGGTGCATCTGCCTAGCTGTCTTACTACCACCCAAGATGTCCTCACCCAAGAAACAGTCAGCTGTCGAGTGGTTCTGGTTTCGACTTGGTCCTCCAGAGCGTCGCACGCCCGTGACTATCCGTCGTGGTCGTCGGCGTCATCGTTTCTGCGTAATAGTCGTCCGGTCCGTGCCGTAAATCCCTATCAAATGACCGACCGCCGTCACTGATGTGTTTATGGGCAAATGACAGCCTCGACGTCACGGCAATTATTTAACGCCAGCGCCGTTCTTGAGAAAAGAGCTGCAGCCTGCAGTACTTGCCATTCTATCGACACACGTAGCAGCACTTGCGTTGTTTTGTGTGACAAATGATCGCTCGAGTAAAATCATGCGTTATATGTTTTATTATAGTTATTAATTTTTTTAAATATTTTGTTCATATACAGTATACAGTGTTATCTGCGTTTTCGTAAAAAATTGGTCAAATGACTGCTGCGAAGCGTTGGTTATGGTTTTTATAGGGCGTCAGCATATGCATATGCCCTGTTTTAGCTATGGCAGGAGTGTCCTCCAAAGTCCGAATGTCTGTTTGTCACGCGATTCTATCAAAAACAAAGCAGGCTAGGATCACGAAATCTTAACTGCTAACTTCGCGAAAGACGACATGTATCCTGTCTTTTTGTGAGCTACATTGAAATGTGACGGGCTTAACACTAGCGTAGTAAGTATTGTGATATCGCGCGGTTTCTTTGCGATAGCTCGGCGTTTTCGTTTAAAAGCTCACACGATAGTTTTAAAAGAAAATATCGTTGCAAGTTTGTCTGCGACTGTGTTTAGGTGAACGGCAGCGGTCAGCAGTAGGCCTACTCTTGAGCCGATGAGATGACAGACAGCTGTCGTGTCGTGTCATGTTTTGTCGTGTTGTCTGTATTAGCGGTGTGATAATTTGCGCATGGACGGATGACGCTGCATTCACGTGTTCTTCGTTGTGTGCTACTCAGTCCTTGTGCTCGGTCGCCGGATTGCTGCAGGTCGCTGATCCGTGGTTACTGCAGTGCAGCGTTGGACTGGACTGGACTGCATGGACATGCCATCCGTTATATCCCTTGCTTGCTTGCGCATATCGCAATCTGCACATTTGAAGGGTCCATCGGAAAACTGGACTAATTTCACTTTTCGTTGTACTTTTCGTATGTGACTTAGTCCACTTTTCGTTTGGACCCTTTATTTGTTTTGCATTCAAGGCGACAGAAATGCAATGAACTAACACGAAATGATATGTTTATGCTGCTGTTTCAGTTTATTTCACTCCAGTTTAGTTTATTTTGTTTGCTCTGTGCACGTTTCAACCCGTCGAACATGTGGTGAGTAGGTCTAACCGGCTACTTTAATATCTTCAAGTAGAAAATGATGTTTTTTTATTGTTGGCTCAAACCGTACTCCGGCGACACAGAGGCGGATTTATAGGCATGTTCAGCATGTTTGGAAAAACAGCAGCCCCACATAAAGGAAGCACAAAAGCTAGAGAATGTCGGACAGCGGAGTGACATCTTCTGGCTGCAGTGTAACGGCTTCCTGTAACATCTATAAGTTTACTTTGCTCAGCACGACATTCTCTGGACTGTAATTCAGAAAGCCGTATCTAACATGAGCAAAACTGCGTGGAGTTCTAACTTTTAACGCTAAATTCATGATAACTTTTTAGTTGGTACATTAATGTCGAAAAATTTATACGAGGGCTTTCACATTTTTGCCGAGTAAGGTTTAATCGGATGGAACCTGGTGTCTGATGACCACACGTGCCGCCGTTCGCACGATGATGTGATGACGCTCCACACTACAGAATAACCTGCAGCTGACAGTGTTAACAGTGTCGCCCGACAGTGGCATTAAAGCCGTCAGCTGTTGATCATCCCATGTGATGCAAGGAGAAGATACTGTAACATGTTGCGCAACTTTGTAATATAAAATGTGGTGCTACCAAAAGGCTATTTAACCCCGATTACAATCAGAATATGGAGTAATAATTCACAATTTTTTACAAGAACAAATTTTCCCTGACTGCAAATCATTATTTTTTTTAATTCTTCGAACGTTAAATTACATGGGCACGTAACTGACAAGCCACTGACGATGACGGCAGTGGTGGCGCTGGCGAATTACAGCGATGTGTGTGGTCAATGGAGTGCTTGCTGGGTGGTCGGTCTGCAGGCACTGAAAATGACAAACCAATAAGCTTATGCAAGGCATGAAATTTGTCGCACTGATATCCAGATAGTGATGCTCGTCTATAACTGAACAGCGAATAGGCCTAATGCACGCAGTTGCTTCAGAGAGACATTTTACATTGATATTTTGAAGTTGCGTTTTAGTAATTATATATTGTGTAATAATTATAGCTCACTTAGCTGCTCCGCGGACTTGTTTTCTTACCTTGTTAAAAAAATGCACAATGCACACTGCCTTGCGATGTAATTTTATGTTCCGCATTTTCAGTCAACCCGTCGGTCGTCTCTGGCAGCTGAAGGGACAAAAGCGCGTGAACTAGAGGAGCTATCTTAGTCATTGCGAGCAGCTAAGCGCAGCTCAGCCGTAAGACAAACATGCTACGTCGTTCGCCAATGGCGACTTGGCAGGAGAGGGGTAGTGGTGGAGCTGCTTTCCGCTCCCGAAATTTTGGGCTGTCGGAAAATTGTAAGAAAGTCTTTTTCTCCTCAGAAAATTTTCATCCAAAATGCAAATTTTTGAGATAAAAACATTTATTTCAAGAAAGTTAAGGAGCAAAGTTGAATTTCAATCACCCATGATCTCCTCTGTCGGAAATTTGCAGTGTTTGTCGCAGAAATGCTACTTCCTGCCCACTTCTTTTTGTATCTCACGACGCCGCTGGCCAAAACACAAGCTTCATTTGCTTCCACATGTTGTACAACAAATCTGCAAAAAAAACTGAAAACCACTTGTACGGAGTCTTCAACTTGTTGAAGTTTGACCAAATTCAAAAGAAAAATGTCAAACATCGTGATTCTTCATAATGTCAATATATCAATGTCAGTGTCAGAATAGATTTTTGTGGCGCATTCTCGTAAAAAAACTTCTAACGTACAGCACAGCTTGCTGAACGACGTGTTGTTCATCGAATCACGCCTAGCTGTCTTCTCTGCTGACAATTAAGCACAATTATAGACGCATCTAGCAACGTCAGCTAGTTGCAGCACGAATGATGCAGTAATGCTGCTGCCGTTCTTTTGTTGATGCTTCTGGGCAATCTGTGACGCGCAATTGACCGTGAACATCTCTGTGCTTACAGGGCTACAGGCTATAGTCAGCAGGCTCCAGACGGCATCCATGCAGTGGCTGAGCTTGATCCTCACCCGCGGCAGTGTCATGGTGTCTGTCATTTCCGTCTGTCCGTGACAAATCCATCCGTCTAACGCCACGTCTCGCGGTGACAGCTTCCACATCCCGGCAGCGGCAGGGAATTTTGGCTGGCGTAGCTATAAGGGTGAGTAGGCATGGGAGCACGTGAACACGACTGACAATCATCTGGCTAATTTTCCTCAAAACAGTGCCAAAATGCACACTGAAGCATAATTTTCGCATAAAAATATTGAAACATTTTCTGGAAAAAGGGCTCCTTTGTAGACCCCTTTCCTTTTCCACTTCCCACCCCTAAATTGCCCCTCTACCTGTGGATCCTGACTACGCCAATGGCAGCGGTGGATGGGCAGGCAAAGCGGCAATAAACCAATCTGCTGGCGGTGGGTGGTCGGGCACGTGGCGCTGTTATTCCAGGATGTACTGTGTATCGCGTGACTCGTGATGGCACCTGTATGACACGTGACCGACGCTGCGTTACGTCATGGTCGACGTCATTACGTCACGCTCTGCTGATTGGCTGACCGCAGCAGCAGCAGCAGCAGCAGCAGCAATTGCAGCGGCTGATTCAGCGACTGATTGGTTGACAGAGATGTCAATGTCATCAGATCGCCACCGAGGCTATAGGCATACATTGCCTACAATTAGCGTGGATAAATATAACATCCCGATTCGATATGAAGTCTATTCATAACACACCGTAGGCGTAGCCTATTAGCTAATTGGCGCAAAATTCGGCGTGAAGTTCATAACATAAACGAAACAGAATTTATTCGTTTACGGACTACATTTCAATAGTATCTTAAAAGTTTGTTTATGTGACATTTAGTTTTTGTTTTATTTTTTTGTTTGTCGTCTCAAGTTTTAAGTACAGTAGTATAGCAAGTTGTGGCTCAATGTTCTGTAAACAACAACACTAAATTATGTCTGGTAGACGACATAGTACGTAGCATATATAACTCCTTGTTACAACATGTACAATTTCACGATTTCTTTCTCTACTTGCTGCACAAACTAATCACTTTAGTGACCGAATAACGGCTTTCTTTTCAGCTTATTTTCGGCCGCTAAATAACGACCATGCACTTCAAAGATGATGCGTGGGCAAACAATGTAGCGTAATTCTGCATCATCAGCCAGGCATCACAACATTGCCTCTGTTTGTGCGTTGCGTAACACCGGGCCAGCGTTCTTCCGTGGTCTGGTCTGAACACGTTAGATCTAAGCCTCCGTTTGCTTTGTTAATCCTTCTAGACTACATACGAAAGACCTTGTGTGATAATTAGTACACTAACCCTTCGCGGATGGATTATTACAACTGGCATCAACTGCATTTCTTCTCACTGCACCAATTTTACCAAAAAGTATAATGACATCAAGCAGCAAGCCACGGAGAGACCCCAGGGAACTACCATGCACGACACTGAGCAGGCCTCAGAGTAGTAGACTACCTTGACAGACGAGAATGCAGCGACACTTCTTCACTGACAGGCCTTACGGTCGCTTCGGATTGGGTCCATTCCACGAATCGATTGGGTCACGTCATATAAAAGTGACCCATAGCCAACTGCCGTTTGAAAAAAATCAAACTAAACCAGTTATATTGATCTGAAATGTCCAGAAATGCCATCATTGTTCGTCAGAGGATGTAACTGTAACTGGCAACTGGTACTGCTATTGAGCGAATGGTTAAACAGCTGCTGCTGCTGCTGGCTGTTGTTGATGTCGGCTCTGCATTGGAGTGAATACAATATTGATGAATCGCTGCGATCGTCTTCGTAGCAATAGCATCATTGTCTGTAGCTCGTTGTCCGAGATTTCGCTTCATCATTAGGTTGCTTTTGACTGATCAGTTATCTAGCATCGTCGTCAGTTAAAAAACATAGTGAACAATTTTCCGACAAACAGCTGCAAAAATTAATTTCCGACATAAAAGATTATGGGCGCTCGAAGTTTTGTTTTGCCCATGAATTCCCCATTCTCCGAAATGTGATTTTTTTCAGCCGCACATCTGGTGTTTTTGCGAGAAATTGTCCGTCCAAAGATTGCCCGACAGGCAAAAAAAATTAAAGAAAGACCAACTGTCCCAAATATTTCGTTTCCGACAATTTCCCGACATCCAAAAACTTGGGGTGAGCAATTCTGCCCTCCTGCCTCCGACCAAGGGGCCGCTGTTGATGTCAATATAACGTGCACCCAAGTTTGGTGATCACGACATATGTAATACACTGTTTGATGATTTATCGATTTATTTTCATTATAAATAAACACAGTGCACTGTAATATGTTACACATTAAGCTTATCCACTTTCTCAAAAATAATTTTCAAGATGTTCATATATAGCGTCGATCTCGTTGACGAAAATCTATATACTTTACTTCCACTTGCACGAAACGCCGTTCGTCACATACACACATACATACATGCACAATATCTATTTATACAGTGTGTCTCAAAAAAACATCCCCGACATTTTTGACTGTAACTTGAAAACCAATTATCAGATTTTGGTAATTTTTGGAAAAAATATTCCCGACACAACTTGCCATCAAACGGTCATTTAGTTTCCCACCTCACCTAACGTTTGTTTCTGCACTACCTGGGGAAAGCACAACCAGCAAAATATCACTTTTTTATCCAATGCCATATGATTGCTTAATTAACATAACGCGTAAAAATACATTTTGTTCACATTTTTGACACTGTGGCTGACATTTTATTCAGTTGTCTATTTTTCAACTGCCTGTAGTAAAATTGCTTGAAGTGTTGGCCCACTATGCGAACACAGGCAAGGAGACGCTTTCTCCATTCACTTGACAGCAGTATCGATAATGTTCTGCTCCAGACCAATACAGGCTCTATCAGTCACTTCTGACTTTACAAACATTGATAAACTTCATCTGGTAGACACATTGCTGCACGACATGCAGCCAAACCTTGTAATAAACCTGCTGTTGGGGCCCACAAATTAGGACAGGTAGAATTTATTGACATTTTTCTGTTCATTTAACACGTATTATGCCTAGTCTGTTTTTCCCAGGTAGTGCAAAAGCAGACGTTGGATGAGGTAAAAAACTAAAACACTTATTTAATAGCCATTTGTGTCAGAAATATTTCTGCCAAATATTATTAAAATCTGCTTATCTTTATTTAAGGTACGATTGATAATGTTGGGGATGTTTTTTTCAGGTTTTTTTTGTTTCTTTTAACGCATATTTCGTTTGATTTGTTTTCCCCAGGTAGTGCAAAAACAAACGTTGGGCGAGGTGGAAAACTAAATAGTCATTTAATGGCAAGTTGTGTCAGAAATATTCGTACTAAAAATTATTAAAATCTGATAATTGGTTTTCAAGTTACAGTCGAAAATGTCGCGGATGTTTTTTGAGACAGTGCAGTATTTTATACCATGCATCAATATCACTGGAATAAAAACTCGTATAAATATATAACTCTTCGCTGTCGCAAAAAACATTGAAATTCAGCAATTTGCTGAAACTTACTTTGCTATCTTACCACTTCAAAGCAAATGAAACAGTTGTTGTGACATTTTTACATTATTCTGAACAATCTGCTTCTGCCATTGTGGCGTAAACTTACTTTTTGCCAATGAAACAAACAGTGCTGGGCTAGCTCATATGGTGTCAATTCAAATTATGAGCTCGGTTTTGTCATTACAAGTATGTAACATAACTGCACAAAGATTCATAAGGCCGTGGCTACATACACCAATTTCCTCGTCCGAGGTTCTAATGGGCATCCTTTGACTGACAGGCAAAAACATCGATCAAGAAAATCGGAAAGAATGAGGATGCGCATTCCATCCGATTTCCTCAGACGAGGTTTTTAAACCTTCGAAGGCTCGGCGACGTCGGACAACACCACGGATGAGGAAATCAATGCAAGTGGCCACGACGTAAAACGTATCGTATTCTGCCTATATTGTAAATCTGATATATAGTTTACGCCAACTGCTGTAATGTTGTTCAATAATACATAATTTATATTTCTATACACCTGGAAAGACATAAAAGTGGAATGGATATTCTGGGTATGCATGTAAAGATTCAGTTCACGTAAAAATACAGCTGTATGGGAAGTACACAAAAGTACGCCTATATACCCAATTGCGTATATACGTAACAGGAAAATTAACAGGGAAAGCTTGCAGTTGTTAAAATTAACGCTTCTTATAGTTTTTTTTGACTAATTGAATTAAACAGGAACGGATAGAACAATGGAAAAAAAGCGAAAAAGAGGAAAGGCTTAAAAAGGGAAGGGCGATGAAAAGAAATTTCCACTGCAAAATGCTGCATACGCTATATACTGGTGAAGTTATGTGGTTGTTGCTGCTAATTGTACAGGGTGGGACCAAAAAGCTGCAAACTCTTGTTTATATCTTCAACAAATATAGACCGATTGACAGGGTATGTGCGGTAAAAGAACTTCGAATATCGGTGTCAATATCAGGCGTAAATACAGACACAATCTTGCAACTTACTTTTTTGGCCCAGCTGTTAATTTAGAACCGATATTTGACAAAAGTAATAGGCAGAAAAAAGCGAGTTTCACGCGTGGTTGCGGAATGAAAATATCATAGCAGTCATAACAGATATAGACAGTGGCATCGTGGGTTAAAACAGTAGGAGGGGCAAGAAGGTGCATCGATCTTCTGTCAGACAATCGAAATTTTGGTCATAATTCTGACAGATAGCTGTATATTTCTGACAAAAGATTATGAGTGTTTACGATTTTTACTTTTGCCTCTAAATTTCTCTAGAATGAGGTGGAGGGGGTTTCAGCCACAAATTTTACATTTTTTAACTAAAACTTTCCCTGACAAAAAAAATTTCCGACAATTTTTCGACGGCCAAAAATCGTACTCCCCTGATCCCTCTTTTCAGCCACGACGCCACTGGAGACGGAGTGAGATCAAGCGGGTGCGTTGAGACGTTGTTGTTGTGCAAAAAGCACGTGCGGCGCCGCTGATGGCCGTGTGGTCTGATGCGGCTTGTGAACGACATCCAGAGGGTCTCCCATACCACCAGCGGCCACAGCGTGATGCAGCGGCTCGTCCAAACTCACCACCGTATCGTCGTCGGTCTCTGCAGGGCCACCAGTTGAGACCGAACCGCCGGTGGGACCGAAGGACTCGCAGCCGGGACCGAAAGAGCCGACTAACTGTTGGAACGGCGTGACACCGGGGTGTGACGGAGGGGGTGGTAACGGTAGTGGGGGCTCGTCATCCATATCGTCAGGGGGCTGGGGCGGTAGTTCAGTGAGGTCAGTAAGCGCCTGCCACGGTGACGACGACGTTGACGGTGGTTGTGGAGGATGTGGTGGTAGGTACTGGTGGTGATGATGTAGGTCTACAGCAGCCGCAGCAGCAGTGAGGACGTGCTGCTGTATATGCTGCTGCAGCTGGACGGCGTCATGTGACCCCGGGCTCCCGGTCATCAGTGACGTGCCCTGTATGCACCAAATACACCGCCGTATTAATAACAAACAAGTAATTTAAGCAAAGCTCACGTGATGCGCGATAGCAGTGATCCTGCCACTTTGGCAATCAGTATAGGCCTACAGCAATAAGGTATTAATGCATCTTGAAAAAGTACTTAAATTTGAGGCCTCCATACGGAATACTCCTTGAATTTAATAGATCGAAACTTAGATTCTTAAAAATGTACGTTTTATGCCAAAAATGTCATACGCAGGTTGTCCAGGTCCGTCTGCAGCTATTTCGGCGCAATTCACTCTTAAAATGTGTGTCGCAGCCGGAAATTGCAAGAAAAAATTCACTAAAACCCCATACTTTGGGGGTTCAAGGACATTCAAGGTCATTGACGTTGACACTAATAAAAAAAGCTTGCCACCAGTGCTTGTTATGATAAGCAGCATGTCTCTACCTATCTATACAAACGGTTTTAAAATCTCAATGGAAAAAACAGTTGTAGTTTTGTTCACGCATCGTAGAGAGAACATAAACTGTCGATTAAAAATCGATGATAAATATGTTAGAGTCGAAAACAAAGCTAAATTCCTGGGTTTAGTATTTGATTCAAAACTCACTTGGAACCACCATGTTAATCATGCAGTAGATAAATGTAAGAAACGTTTAAATCTTTTACGAGCTATATCTGGTAATAAATGGGGAGCTAGTAAGAAAACCCTGTTACTGGTATATAGAAGCTTAATACGCTCAGTTATAGAATACGGTTGTATTGCCTACGACTCAATGGGTGTTGAAAATAAAAGAAAATTAGATTCTATTCAGGCGCAAGCCTTACGCATCGCGTGCGGGGCGGTAGCCGGCACGGCTACTGCAGCGCTACAAGTCGATGCCGGGGAACCTCCGTTGCAACTTAGACGATTACAGCAACAGATCCAATACGCTGCTAAAGTAAAGTGTGATGAACATCACCCAGCTAGTTCAGTTTTTTAACCGCACTGGACTGATCGTAGTAGAAGATACACACTAAATACAGACCCTATAGGTAATAAAGTTTCTGAGTTTTTCTGCCAAAATCGTACTTTAAAATGGGAGGGCCCGGTTTGGCCGTCGCGGCCGCCTTGGCGTAGAAAGAAAATCAAAGTAGATATATCTGTTACTAAAATTGGTAACAAAAATGAAAATCCTGTTGCTTTGAGTAACATCGCCAATGATCAAATAGAAATGCATAAAAATGATTTGCACATTTATACCGATGCATCAAAGAGTTCAGCAGGGCAAACTGCGGCAGCATTCTTCGTTTAGGAATTAAATGTTCAATCTGCTGTACGTCTATCTGATAATTTAAGTATATTCTCTGCAGCACTAATTGCTATAAAACTTAGTCTTGCTTGGGACTTGGATTTCTCCAAGCACAATAGTTTGGTCAAAAACATTGCAATATTTAGTGATTCTTTGTCATCTTTGAACGCTATTAAAGCAGGCAAATCTTTATGTAGGCCAAACGTGTTAAATGAAATTAATGACCTTATTGATGATATAAATGTTGACATAAAATTCATCTGGGTTCCCAGCCACTTAGGTGTAACAGGGAACGAAATAGCCGATTCACTTGCACAGTCCGCCATAATAAATGATGCAAGTGTTACTGTTAGTTTTGAATTGAAAGAAATTTATGCTTTAGTTCAAGAATATATCATAACAAAATGGCAACACTTGTGGCAATTTTGCAGTACTGGAAAATTTTATAGAAAAATAGAACCCAATGTATCCCTAAAAATTAAGTATGAAAACTCGATAAGAAGAAAAGAAATCATCATAACAAGAATGCGTTTTGGAATTTGTTTGACAAATGATTACTTAAAAAAAATTAATACAGCAGCATCTGATGTATGTGATGTATGTAATGAATGTGTGGAAACTTTGGAACATATTTTACTAGGATGTGCTAAAAGTATTTTGTGTTGTAAAATACTGAATG
>Ga0209671_1007994_pt1 | contig 11041 bp, 6 predicted proteins | sample WorMetHERISLAND2_2_FD_187401 | JGI IMG/M metagenome (GOLD analysis project Ga0209671, IMG submission 187401) | Marine gutless worms symbiont microbial communities from Max Planck institute for Marine Microbiology, Germany - Olavius geniculatus... | ecosystem: Host-associated > Annelida >...
TTTTCCCCAGGTAGTGTAGAAACAGATGTTGAGTGAGATGGGAAATTAAATTGTCACTTGACGACAACTTGTCTCAGAAATATTCGTACCAAAAATTATTAAAATCCGACAATCCTTCTTCATGTTACAGTCGAAAATGTCGGGGATGTTTTTTTTGGGACACAGTGTATTTTACTACAAACTTTCAGTCTCTTCAGGGTTACGCTTGGTGAAAAAAATGGCAACAAAGTCTCCGTTAAAAAGTCCACTGCATCCCACTCGTGACGCTATAGGCTATACACCGTTGCTAAACTACCGTCTGAAATATTGATATCCGAGAACTCGCCCAATTTTTGACATATGGACGTAGGCCTACAGCGGTATCAATTTTACATAAAAGCGGCTAGCAGGTGACAACTGCAATTTTTGCATAAAAATTATGTACTATTAGTTTCATTCACTGTCTTACTGTATTATATTATTAGACGCAATAGTTAAAGCATGACCAGCGATACCGGCCATTGCGACAGATGTTACCGTAACGTGGTCTGTCTGTCTGTCCGTTTGTCATACTCGTGCACAACACTGTAAAATGTCACCTTTGCGCAAATAAACAATTTGACAAATTTCGCTGATTTCGCTAGTTTTCTGACATTAATACTTTGCAAGGTAATGCAGCGATGCGTTTGAGAAATAATCCGATCTTTAATGACCATTTTACTGTCGAGTTTTCGCGGCTCAATCTTGTGTCTATTAATTTATTAAATGGAGAGATACAAAAAATAGCACTTTAGAGCTTGGAAAAAACTGCGTTATCCGTATAATGTAAATGCTTGTACCGCCGAGAAGAAACTTATGTTTTTTTTATCTGCAACCATATACCTCCTAGCTGCATTAAGCTTTTATCCCACGAACCTTTCAGTTTTCTTAATACCTTGTTTACACGATCAAGCTGACTCGACGAGCTGATATATGTTAGCTGGACGAGCCAGCTCGATGTTTGCTCGATCTTTGCTCGATGCTTGCTTGATGTCTGCTCGATGTTTGCTTGATGGTTGCTTTGTGTAGGCTATGCTTTATGCAGGCTTCATATTTGCTTAATGTTTGCTCGATCGTGTAAACGGGATATAACACAATAGTAAGTTTCGACCTTAGCCAGACGATATGCGGATCAGTATGTATATACGGTACATTATTTCATAACCGACTTAGTCCTCTCACTTCTGACTAGTGTCTGGGGTGTTATAAGTGTCCATAATCTCACTCCACTCAAAAGTGACGACTGATAGAGTCTCGCGTTTGTATATCAAACGTGCGTCCAGGCAGAACACGCCGTCGATGACGGCCACAAAATAAGTACGCTTCAACACGGTCTACAGTGTATTATGTTTCGCTACACTCGCACTGTAGACCGCGCTGAAACCTATATGCGTAAAACACGTGTGTATATGTTACATTGTCTGTTATTAGATCGTTTAACGACTTCGTCATGCAAATAATGCAAGAGTAACTCCAGTTGATTACTTTAGAAAAAAATTGCACCCTAAAAGGAGCTGGAGCGAATGCTGCCATCTTATAGTGATTGGTCGACGGTCCGTATTTGTTAAATGACATAATATGTCTATATACCAGTTCAGTGACTTAATACCTCGTTTACACGATCGAGCAAACATCGAGCAAACGTCTAGCAAAAAATATTCAAAATACACGTGCTGATTGCTTGACGTCTGCTCGACGTTTGCTTGATGTTTGCTCGATGTTTGCTAGCATTCATCCAGGTAGCTCGACGAGCTATGGTAATTAGCATGCTAATTAGGAGGGCGGGCGGGTTGTAATTGGAAGGCCTACATAACAAGATCAGCTGTGGGCTAAGCCTAAGCCTACATTTGAGTAAAGCGGTTTGGTTCCATCAGGCCTGCTGCTTGATGTTTGCTCGATGTTTGCTTGATCGTGTAAACGGGGTATAACTGTTGAGCGTCAGATGGCCGGTGCATAAATTGCTGGCGGTTTAAACTTCAACCGGGCTGCGAAGTTCAGTTCGAAATAATCACTGAAAAGACTACATGTTATGTGTACTATGTAGGCCTACTCTGCACAAGGATAGCTTCTCCGAGCATGTTCAGCAGGAAACCAAAACGCATATTTTTTCGGTACCAACCAACAAGCACAGTATAAGATAGTTCTGCGCATACTTAAAGTCGAAATAGGGTGCAACTTCTCTCCATTTTTGGGTTCAAGTTCCCCCACTTTCGAACTCAAGTTTTCCCGCCTTGGGCTTTTTCCCCTCTCTATATAAGGGGAAAGTTGTCGAAGGTGTAGATTGCTCGGTGAAAAATAGGGAGGGAGATTTGATTTACACCCTCAACAAAATTTCCGTCCCTATTTTTTTTAATTGGCGCAACCTGCATCCGCCAGGTATGGGACAGAAGCCACTGCTTGTTAGCTCACTCATTTACTAAAGCACGTCCGATTGCAGTTGTGTCTGTCTGTCATATTTGCGCAGGTGATTAGCACATTGCTCTGCGCCGAGATCATTCTCAATGGCTTGCACTTGACCGGCGCCGCAAGTCATGCCAGGTAAATAATTGGCAACGCACAGTCTTCTCACGAAATACTATTAAATTATTGTTCATTAATTATTTACTGCACGCGGATGAGCAACCGTGCGAACCAGCTGGCAAGGTAGGCGGCCGACGAACGGCGCGAAAAACAAGCGAATCATAATATACAACCGGTGCCCCATTATGGGATCGCCCCCCAGAAAAGTCTCCCCCGTCCGACAATTTACCGGCAAAAATCCACCCGCCCAGCGGTTGCCCGGGCAGGACGGATTTTTACCGGTAAATTGTCGGCCAAGGAAAACTTTTCTGGGAGGGGGGCGATCCTATAATGGGGAGACTTTTTATGGGGCCGGCATTTTTAATAAGGCGAGACATATTAAATCCGTGATTATCTCTCCACGGGCGGATTTTTCATGGGAAGATATTTTAATGTGGCACCTTCGCCAGGCGCCAAGCTCGGCAAGTCTTCATGCAAAGTTAAAATGAGATGGAATTGAGCACGGGTAGTCGGCCGAATAACGACATGGAGTATAGGCCTATCAGTCAGACTGACGCCATTAATTGCCCGCCACCGAATACTATGACGGTGTTTATTTCATGCGATTCCTGTGATCCTGTCAAACTTTAAAAATGACATTTAAAAAGTAACATTTAGCGTTTATTTCGTCCACCAAAAAAATCTATAAAACTCCCTATTTTGGCGCTCAAGGTCATTCGAAGTCATAGAATTTGGCGCCAATCGAGAGCCAGTGTACGACTTCCTATTAGTGATTAATAGTAACCTATGCCCCATCTCGCACCGTTACTGAGATACAGCGACTTATTGGTTAAAATCGCAAATTTTGCCCCCCCCCTCTCATTGAGCGCAGTCGTTCGAGATGACCCCCTTCGAATTTATGGAAAAGCTTTACGGTTCCTGAAAGTAGAGTCTTCCAGGCAGCCGATGGTGAAGATTAGGTGGTCCTATCTTGCACCGTTTTCGACTGATCCACCCGTGTGACGGACAGACGGACAGACAGACAGAATTGCGATGGCTAAGACGCACTGAAAGCAGCAGCTGCTTTCGCGCGTAATGATAAAAATGATTCTATACAATTAGCGTCGTGCCAAGCTAAGGTTTAATGAAAATCTTTTCGTTTCCCTGAAGCGTCGTAAGCAAGTGGACAGTTGAATACTGAATGCAGTCGACTTTATTTCACTTCAAAAACAGTAGCCAACTAGGATGTATTATGTGCAAAAACCAAAAAGGAATAAGTTATAAACCACACGAAGAAAACAAATACAGATCTTTTACGATTTCGTCTATAGCTAAAAACTAACAACGTTTTCTCGTGTCATCATCCCATCTGTCATGTACGCAAATGGCGGCAGAACCGAGCCAATATAGGACCGATCTGTATCCTGATCTTGGACATCAATCGGCGGACAATTATTATGCGCGATAGCATATGCATAAATGCTATAGCGTGTATTAGCCTTCACAATTCTGTGTGTCTGTTTGTCCGTCCGTCCGTCCGTCACACAAAAGCATCAGTCAAAAACCAAATTTTCACTGTCGGCTACATGGAAAATTCATTTTTAAAATCCGTAAAACTTTTTTTATAAATTCGGAAGAAGTCACCCCAAGCGATGGCGCTAAATGAAAAAATATAAAAATTGCGACTTTTAGCCAATAAATCGCCGTCGGTGTGATGCCCCAGTTCTGGGGCCTGCCGACTAAATCCAGATCCAGATCCAGATCTCAGAAACGGTGCGAGGTTATTATTACTCACTAGGCTAATGAGGAGTCGTACACCCGCTTTCGATTGGCCCGAAAAACAATAACCTTGGACGACCTTGAACACCAAAATAAAGGTTTTATTATTGAATTTTTAGCAATTCCGGTCTTCAACACACACTTCGCTAGAGATAAACGAGAACAACCTGTGTATGAATTTTCAGCATTAAACATTAACATTTATCGACCTTCCCCCTAGGTTCAAAAAGCCTTTTCACGCGGGCGTCAAAGAGAGGTATCCCAATAGTCGTTATTTACCGCTGTTGACTCGTTTATCGTAAACACGGTTGAAGATAGACATAAACTTGCTGCTTATTGTCACAAGAACTGCTGACGAGGTTTTGAGGGGTATCAACCTGGATGACCTTGAACGACCATGAAGTCCAAAAATAAGGGTTTTAGTGTTTTTTGCAATTTTTGTCTGCGTCACACACTTCAAAACTGAATGGCATCGAAATGGCTGAGATAGTCCAAAACAACCTGTGAACAGCAACTGCTATAGGCTGTCGCGCGTCTCGTGAGCGTTAGCTCAGTTTTCTTCTTATTTTAATACGTAGAAGTATAAGAAATTAAGCTCGAGCGCCAGACGATGCCCAAAAATCGCGCCTTCAGAATTTCAACATCAGCCGCTAGCCCTAGTGGTCGACGATTGTAGTCATGAACTGAAAACAAAAAGCTCAGCTACCGCTCAGAGAGAAGAGGGCGTCAGCGGCGTGCTTTCCTCTCATTATAACGTTACTCTTAAAAGTTTTGCTTTTTGAGTTTAGTTATGCGTTAAGTCTGACATTTTCAACAAACGTACATGGCATCTTTCGCAGGCGAGTCGACAAAAATAATATGCACAGTGTAGCTTGGCGCGTCCTTTCGTAAAAAAACCGCACTTATCTGCATAAAAAGTATACAGACACAAACTAAAGTTCGTGTCGAATACTTCTGTCGTAAGCTTTTCTGAACTGAACGGAAGTAACACGGTTTGGTTTTGACGAACTGACCAATGGGCAAGCAGAGCGAGCCTATAATTTGCATCGTTGCTTCGGACAGCGCGACAAAAACATTTAGTCAATCGGACAGTGAAAACAAATTATAGCATAAAATGGCATCTCCCGGTCATGTAAAGTCAATCATTTCAGACTCACTAGAAAGCCGATAAGTCAGTTCATGACGCTTATTGGCCTCAACACCAAGAATTAAACCTTCCGAAAATATGGCGACCAAAATTACTAAAAAAAATCACGCTTATAAACACCCAACACATGTCGTTTGAGGCCCCTCCGCATAAAAATAAAGTTTGTGAGCTACATTTTTGCCGCTAACGGTGTGGGTTTATCTTCTGTCAAATTTCCGTGATGAGCTCCAAAATTAGCATCACTTACGCAGTATAGTGTGCGCAGCAGTTCATGGTCGTTGGAGGTCATTGATTCTGGTAGCAATCAAAAGCGTTTAGGGGACTTTCTATTAGTGATCAATAGTTAGCCTACTTGGGCTCTATCTCGCACCGTTTTTAACCAACCGTACTTAAGTAACGGTCGCGCTGTTGTCATGGTGGTCGTCCGTCTGTCCGTCCGTCTGTCACGGATGTACTGTGGCTTACAGGTAAAACGTACGAAAAAAACTTTTAAACGAGTAATTAGCTATGTGTCTTTACCTCGAGCATACAAAATTTCAGCCATTTATTCCAAGGGGAACATTTTCAAATTGGGGGTTGGATAAAAGGTGGGTTTTTAATGTGTTTTTTTAACAGAAAACTGACCATATCTCATAAACGGTGAGAGATACGGTCTATGTTAATATTAATCACTAATAGGAAATGGCATACGCCCTGTCAGATTGAATAAAAATCATGGACCTTAGATGACCTTGAAGACCGTAACGCGCTATTGTGGCTAAACGGTGCGAGACAGGGCCTAGGTTGCTATTGATCATTTATAAAAAGTCGCATGTTGGCTTTTAAATGACATGAAAATCATCGACTTTGGATGGCCTTGACGGTCAATAACAACCAGTATGGTCGGCTTTCATAGCGACAGCTGGACTTTTTGTTGAAATGAGGTAGCGTATTCGTTAAAAATCGCCAATTCTCCCTATCTCTACCCCCGTCGTGCACGGCGGCGTAACAAGTAGGACTAGCTTTGAGAAGTATCCTGAAATGGAAGAAATTCTATCTCTAATAATAGGCTGGCTGCGGATCGAACTGTAAGACTGTCAATAAGTTCTCTCCGTCCATTCTTCGTATTATGTTTGACGTCATTGCATGCTAAATGCTCGTCAATGGCCACGCGACCAGTCTAACACCTGTAAGTGCACCGGCCATGCAGGCGATTGTGCTGTAACCCGCACCCTAACAGTGAAATATCAATATCGCTGTCCCGGTCGACGAACTTATCGATTTCGGTCACCTGATCGGATGCTATCTTCAGCATGGTCGAGTAGCAGCTAGCTAATTAATTATATAACTCTCGATCGGCACTTAACAGCGGTGCGACAATGGATGGCTCATAGCGATGGATTTATTTGGCGCGCGTCGTACATATGTATGACGCGCTATGCATTATTGCTGCCCGTATGTCCGTCTGTGTGTCCGTTCGTCCGTCTCGCGAATAGACCAGATTGAAAAGGTTCAAAATAAGAACGTACAATACAGCGCTTACTAATGTTTCTTGTCGCCAAAGTTTATGGTCACCTATTTGAAGATGCATCGTAACAGAATGGCGTTGAAATGTCGTAACTGGCTGTCGGAATAGTGGCGGTGATAAGCTATAAATACACTGATTCTTCGTGGCGGATTGTTTGCACCGGTACAACGAGGAATGGACCCAGCGCATTGTGCACCGAAACGTAACAAATAACGTCACTGTACGAATCAGCGTACTGACGTACAGCTGTTTTTGCTTTTGGAATGTTTAATCAATCACGTATTTTGAACCGTACATAGATGTAAAACAGTTTAAAGCTGTGGTCGGCCAGTACAAGAAACACACGGGATGCGCCAAAAATGTAGCAATTCTTTCACTCCTGACAGTATTGGAGAAACTTTCAAAACACCGTCACCACTAAACAGCCTTGCTATCTGTAACACGTACATGTATCAGCTGCAAACTGGCTGCTGTGACGCGACATTTTAAGGCGCGTACAGAGCGACGTAACTGAACTGAACTGAGCCGAAACTTTAAACGGGGAGGTTTCTGTGAAAGTCGGCGTAATGGAATTTGGGCTTAATGCATTACACTGGTATCGTCTAACCGCGTCGGTAACTACGTAACTACGCGCAGGTACGCATCGACCAGTGATCAATGGGCTCGCAGTTTAGTTTAGTTTAGTTTAATAATGTCGCTCTGTGAGGGTGTTCGTTTTTGTAGTCGACTTTAGACTCGTATTCAGCTTGTCGGCCGGTATAAGCCAAGCTTTGTTCGAGTACTTCTAATGTGTTAGACACTGTAGTAAATTTTATGTAACCAATGACCATGCTGGTTACCAGAGATAAAGGTTCCCTGCTGGTCACCGCGATACTAATCGTTTTGTGACAAGAATGCCAATAATTGTAAGAAAAATAACAATCAGTACTTCTGTTTACGATATGCGCGTCTTTTTCCCATGAACAAAGCGTGTAGAATACGCCCACTATACACGCGTACATCCTATACTCTTTCGTGCTGCACATTTAAAGTGACCACAATATACCACAGCATTCAGAAATTAAGCACCGCATAACGTCGATACCGAAAACAAAACATATGTGAGACATACTCGTACCGTAACGCCGTTTACACGTGCTATTTTTAAGTATATTGTCTTCATTTCTGTTAAACAATTCTGCTGAACAAATTAAATTTAAATACCAAGTTAGTCGTGGGTGATCCAACATTACATTTCGGCTGCGATTCGAATTGTTTCCGCATCTCTTCCGATTTTTCGCACTCCCAACGAAACAACAGTGTAGTTTATCGGCTAAACACACATTGCCACTGAGTGTGATGTTATTACCTTAAAATTTCACCATTCGAAGGCAGCGGCAATATTTCCGGCATTTGAGACATCTGGGCGCTCTCCTTGAAGCGATGCCGTCGCCGCGAGTTGTTGAAGTCGTCCGCATCAGCTGCCGTCAGAACGTCGACGACGACGGCCACCAGTACGACAGCGACCTTTACGGCAGTTCGTCGAACACCGCAACCGCCAGCACATGGCATTGTCCACCACATCGCTAACCGATTCCGTAGTCGTCGCCGACACTCGCTTCAACTGTCGTCGTGGATGACATTTATTCGTTCGGCCTGTCGGCACCGTGGTACGTGTTCATATTTTGTCCAGTTGGTTAGTTGGGCGTAGTTCTTACATCGCCTTCGACGCGTGGCGGCGCGAAATGGTCAGAGACGCGCCCGCAGACGATTTCGACCGAACGACGGACCGACGTCTCACAACACAACGCCGGCGATGATTGTGACGTCAGCCGCTTCAAAAGATTGCACGTACATCCCGCGACACAATAATATCACGATCTATTCTTGATCAGCCGCAGCAGCAGCAGCAGCAGGTCGTTATTATCACATCGGTGATCAATGAAACTGCCAATATTAATGCCTTCTCCGCTCCTAGTGTCTGGTGGTACTCGTCTAACTGTTCTCGCAGCAGCGGCATTACGTTACGTAGGCCTATTGCTGACCCGCACACTGCAGACAGTTCGAGTTATAAACAATGCAAGTACCAAATGCGCCTACGGTACTGAAGTGATCAACTCAACTGCCAGTGTCATCAACTGTTTTAGACTGACGGCTTAAGATTATTATTAGAAATTTTGCAACTGTAGAGCTAGAATACATGAGACTCGGCACTAAATAGGCTATCGTAAATATGAGATCGCCAAAAAGTTGTAGCAAATAGGCTAAAGAACTAAACTATTATTCTGTAATTCATGCAACTTTTGCCAAATGGATATAAGACAGAGGACATTTAACTGCTGCTGTAATTGATTACAGTATCTTTCTCACTAGTGTTTTATGCACTGTCACGTGGACAGATTTCTGTTATGAGTAGACAGTGAATTAACGTGTGGATAAGTGAACGAAGATTAAACCTATTTCGCATGAAATATAAGCCGGTGCAGATGACACTGTCGATGCCCTGGCATTAGCAGTACTTGCGGGTACTCGAAACCCAGAACGAAAAAATAGCTGAATAGCACAAGCCGAGTTTTAGTATAGGGTTTCGTTTTGATTCTAGGCGGTGGTTCTTCTCTACGCTTGGTGAAACCCACCAGGTCATCCGTCGTTCGTTTGCTGGGCCTGATGATCACTCCAAACATGTCGATGGACAAGCGCGTTACCTCACTCAGTGTCAAGTGCTTTTTCCATCTGCGATAACTTCGCCGTATACGTTACGTCGTTATACTGGTTCCGTCGTTCGTCGCCAACGGCGTCGAATCTGTCGGTTTACTGGCTGACTCGACAAAGAAGACGACAGCCAAGCCGCAACGTGTTCTAGTCGCAGCTGCGTTAGTCGTGCTGGTTAATACCTAGTCCTATCTCTACCGACCTGTCTGTATAGCATCGACAACCGCACGCAATTGCAGGTTCCGCTAATCAGGATGTCAACGTACGGAAACCGTGCTTTTGAAACGTGCTTCCGAACATTTTTTTAAACGCAGCACGCGTATACATGCTCTCCGCCTATATCTTTATGTTATCTAAAATATCTTACTAGGCCTACTTGTTTTACGAGCACGTCGAGCGCGTTTCAGATTATTACAACAGTTAACGCGCTATAATAAATCTTTTACTTACTTATTTACATAGTTACTTAGGCTTACTCTCCAAGGCCTGGGTACTGCGCCTGACCTGAAGAAAAGACTGCATTGTTGTGCAAAGTGCGAACGCCGAACAGTTTGGCTATCATAAATAATAGGGTGTTTACACGATTGAGCAGACATCGAGCAAACATCGAGCTGGCTCAAGCAGGCCTATTGGAACCCCGCTCCTGGCCCAAATGTAGGCCTAGGCTTAGGCTCTTAGCCCACAGCTGATCACGTGTTATATAGGCCTTTTAATTACAATTCGTCCGCCCTCTTAATTAGCATGCTAATTACCACAGAACGTCGAGCTAGCTGCTCGATGTTTGCTCGATCGTTTAAACACCCTATAATTCAAATTCAAATATTGCGGCGCGACGAATAATTCTAAGTCTCCGTGAGGGAATGGAGTAAACCAATTAATTAAACGGTGGTTGTAGAAAACGAATTCTTACTGCTGGTAGGGGCCTACTACTTGGTCTGGGCGAGAACTTGCAGCAGTAAAAATATCGTAAAGCCCAAATTCCATTACGCCGACTTTGCGGGGAAATCATCGTGAGGCCCGATACTGTACGCTGTGGCCCGTATAGGTCTACGCAGAACGGAGAACGCATTTGGTGTCGGGCGAATCGAGACAGTCTATCTTGAGGTCCGCATCGAAGCAAGCTGCGCTCGCGACAGACGGGAATACGCCGCTGGTTTGGGCCCCAGTTGCACCTGCTGTCTTACGACTTATCGCGATATTATTGTTAAGCTTACTACATTTTTAACGCCGATGTCGCTATGAAGCTTCGTAGGCAACATTGGTCTCAACGCAATTTTTACGCCCGACAGCATGTAAGTAAGTAAGTAATCTTTTATTAAACAACGGTCAAACGCCATTGCAAAAACAGAACATAACAGAGCATAATCATTACAATATCGATAAGAAAAAAAGAAAAAGAA
>Ga0209671_1007997_pt1 | contig 11038 bp, 7 predicted proteins | sample WorMetHERISLAND2_2_FD_187401 | JGI IMG/M metagenome (GOLD analysis project Ga0209671, IMG submission 187401) | Marine gutless worms symbiont microbial communities from Max Planck institute for Marine Microbiology, Germany - Olavius geniculatus... | ecosystem: Host-associated > Annelida >...
ATCTAAAGCTATATAAATAAATAGGCCCCTGCATCCCTGCATAGCTTAGGCCTACACAGGACAGTTGAGTTTTTGAAATATGACCACAAAGCATCATGGGCCTGCATGCTAGGTCATTTTGCAGACGGCCTTTCCAGGCAAAATGCACGTACACATAATAACGAAACAAAAAGCTTAACCTTTACACAAAGTTTAATCTTTATGAGACACAAAACCTAAAAACAACCTAAACCTAAAATTGTAAGAACTGCCAATTCTATGTGTGCATATGTAACTAACAATAATGGCAGTTCGAATAATCTTCCCTCTTATGCTCCATGCAGACAGTCATCAATGTCAGAATGCTGTCGTGGGGTGGTTTTTCAATAGAATCACATTTTACTTGGCAGTTAGCCGTAGATCATTGCAAAAAATAAATGTGTAAAATTTCACATTAAAATGACAAACTGTTGCTAAAAAACAGTACCAAAAACTTTAGGAGGGGGCTACAATTTTTGCCACACCCTGCAGATGCCATACAGCACAAACAATGAATGCGCTGAAACAGGTCAGTGATAAGTGACATCATCAACAAGATGTTCAAAAATGACACATACACAATCATCTACCTAATTGGCAAGAGTTGCAGGTCCCTCAGTCTAACAACGGTCAGGTCTAGCATGCCTCACACGTGATCCACCAGCAATGAGTAAGGCCCACAGTTTTCCGCGTGTCGCAGAGTTTCAAGCCGAGCCACAGAATTTGCCCCTTTCTGCAGAGTTTTCATGTTTCAGCGGAAATTCTCAGAATTTCGCAAAAGTTGAGAAATGACCGGCAATTGGTACAATCGTTGGCTTGAAGACGTAATTTTATCATGGAAAAAAATCAAATTGAACTGCTTAAATTGTGTGCCCTACTTATTGCAACATGGCACAATTGTATATAAACACAGTTCGACTTGACAGATTACACTTATGAAAAGAAACAACAGATTGTATGTTACTAGCATAACTAAGTACGATGCCAGCCTTCAATAACTAAAGTTTATGAACAGGATAAAGCACTGTTTACTCGCAAACAAAAAACCGTGGCAAGCCGCGGAATATGAACGATTTTGCCATGGTAACCCACGGAATTTTGAATTTGGCAAAATTTTCCGCAAAAAACTGTGGGCCCTAGCAATGAGTAAACATGTGCATGAAACGTACATCATTATCTGGGGGGGGAGGTCTATGACCTTCGATGACCTCAAAGTAAGTAAAAATTGCGAGATCAGTCATTCCTGTCCTGGCGAATGCTCACACAAATTTTATTTCAATGCTTTTAGTATGGGAGTTCTATGTGATAAAGGAATTGATGGACAAGACCTATACCGTATTGTTATCGTGATCTATTAGGACGGCTACACAATAACAGGTGTACATGGCTAACTACTAAGTAATCGAACTGGAATGCACCAACAGGCTCATAGCTAAGGGGAGTTCAGTGTGTTCGATCGACCCTCCCCCCATCAGCCAGAACCAAGAAATGTTGCATAAAGTAACCAAAAACGTCACCAAGATAATGGGATTTTCGACCTCAAAATGCATAAAAATGCATTGCCCTGGATTACACTGGACAATAGTTTATAGCACCCTCAGACACCCTAGCTACATTAATTTAGGGCCAGTTTGCAGGCAAAGGGTGGAGTCCAAGCCCCTTCGGCAAAAGTCTGGCTACGGGTCTGCTCCAAGTACTGTTTCAGCAGATGTTAGACATAAAAATATGCAATGCTGAACACCAGACACAAAGAACTGCTAATGCAGAAAGTAATCTCTATCGCAGTTCAGAACATCAGACAGTCAACACAGTCTGCATTTCTTTTATTTGCTTCACAAGATCCGAGATTTCTTCACTCCTGAAATTTAAAAAAACACTGCACTGAGAAAACAGTTAATAACCACTTGACCACTATAGAAAAAAACATCACATTAAGTGTAAATATAAAAAGTGTATAACCCGAACAATGTTAAACAGATACTACACATAGGCCTATGACATCTAAGCTTCTATGAAGCATAGTGATCATGAACCTCTTCATGTTAAACTGATTACAAACCAGTTAATTAGTTACACAAATGATTAAAAATTACATCACAATATAGTTTAATTTGATGTGACTTCAAAAATCTACCTAAATAAGTTATGCCATAGAGACTGATCTTACAGTAGTTCCCAACTCCTTAGCTAGGGATGTTGGTTTACAGCGGAGAATTTTCTTAAAATATGCGGAACTTTTGGAGGCAAAATATGCGGAATTTGGCAAAATATGCGGCACATATATGCCGGCATATTTTTCCACATATTTCCGGCATATGCAATTTCGAGTGACGAAGAATCACAATCATGATCATTAATAGGCCTTTTCTGCACAGTTTTGACATTTTTGACTTCAATTTATTCAACGCCTAATTGCAAATACCGGTAATTGTTTGCCACCAAAATAATTAGTAGTCTTAAAACTATGTTGGATAAGGAAAATGCTGAAATATGCAATTGCATATGCGGAAATATGCGACATATATGCAAATTTTTGCATATGCGATTCTGAAAATGCCATTATATGCGGAAAAATATGCAATATGCGGGTTTCGGCAAAATATGCGATCACATATTTGCACATAACCGACATCCCTACTTAGCTAGATTAAACGACACAGGCATGAAAGTGAAGAGCGAAGGAAATGTGCAGAGAAAAACTAGGAAAAAATCCAACTATGTGCTTGAGGATGTACCGGTGTAGTCACTAATAGGTAAATAAGTAAGTGAGGAAAGCGTAAATTTATATAGCGCATACTCAAAAATATCTCTAATGCACTTAATACATTTTGTTATCAATATTTTGCAAAAATGCATGTCTTCAGCTGACGTTTGAAAGTATCGAGACTCAGTTCTGGGTCATGAAGACTGTCTGGCAGCGAATTCCAAGTCGACGGACCCGCCACAGAAAACTGCCGACGACCGAAACCGTTCAATCAGTAGCATGGTATGACCAACTTCCGCTGAGTGGCTGAGGCAGTGTGCCGACATCCAGTGATTGATATCTGTGACACAGTATTTAAGTTTCCCAACAGCAGTCTGCGTATCATCGTAACGACAATGCTCATTCAACTGCGTATTGTCGGCAAAAGCGTGATAGTTGACGCCGTGCTCATCAGCCTTCTCTTCGAGATCAGCAGTGTACATGATGAACAACTGTGGGCCGAGTACCGAACCTTGTGGCACAGAGCACGTGACGTGAACAGTATACGACATACTACAATTACAAAAGACTTGAAATATTCCGTCACATAGATACGACTGGAACCACTTCAACACAATGCCATGCAAGCTGAACTGAAGTTCGAGCTTCAGTAACATGAGGTTGTGATCCATGGTGTCTAAAGCTGCTGTGTGGTCAAGGAGACAGAGGGCGGATACGCCCCTTCATCAGCGGCCTGCAGCAACTCATCAAACACCTTTGTGACATTTTGGCATTTTTGGAGTTTTGGTGCCATGATACAGATGGCAGGCTGACTGTCTTATAGGCATCAATGCCTTGCCGTCTAAATAGGCCTGAAGTCTTCTCTGTATAATCTCTCTAATACTTTGGAAAGAAAAGACAGGTTGGACACAGGTCTAAAATTCTTTGGGTCGCTGACGCCGAGTCCGTTCTTTTTTAGCAGTGGATGAACCACTGCATGCTTGAAGTCAGATGGAAAAATACCAGACGCCAGCGACTTGTTGAAAAGCAGCGTGATGAAGGGCGACAACAGCTGGCCTACGTCCTTCACTAGCCAAGTTGGAACTGGATCCAACTGGCATGTCTTGTTTAGTGCCGAGCCAATCATCTTCTCTACTTCGTCGTGTGTCACAGCAGTCCACTGGGAAAGTGTTGGCGTCACCTTGAGTGGAACATCATACAGTAGTGCGGGCAATAGGGGCGGTTCTGGTTTTTGTGAGTAAAAAAACACACGAGACAGACTGGATGCAAAAGAACACGACTTAAGACTCACACATGATCAACTACAACAGTGCTGTCAACATAAGAGCCAAAAAAACTTCACTTTTAAAAATATAACAACAGTGTACTTTTCACAAATAATCATGGCCGGATGAGTCAAGGTCATAGCAAAAAAATATGCGTATGCGTATAGAGCTATTACGTCAAGCAGCTAGTAATATTTAATAACAACGCTTACTCACTCATTTTTGAGTAAGCTGTGAACATTTGGTATCTGTCGGCTGGGGAGAGACTGTCCCATGAGTCCGGGACCACACTGCGACTCTGAACTGCCCACTGTTTTACTCTGATACTGCATCTTGTTCTCAATCTCAACAACAAAAACACTATCATACTTATTATGACTGAAACATGGACACAATACTCTGTTGTGTAACATGGAATAACGATGCACTACTAGTCATCCAATCAATATACGAGAGATATTTTAGCAACCATAATAAGAGCAATAACGAAATCATTGGTCTACATATTACGAGAATGTAAACTAGAATGTCTAGGTTCAACAATTATGAAAACCGAATAACAATCACAGTAAGTAGAATGAACTAAAAACAAAAATTATTTATGGCAGAATGAACAAAAACAACATTTCTGCAATCAAAGTCAATTATACAATATATTTATGCCACGGCCCATTTTTGTCCATTCATAGCCCTTCGCAGTCACACTAAACTATGATCATCTTCTGCTTTCACAATGTATCCCAGGTAACAAAGCAGTAGATAAATGAAAACTGACAATGCAGCTGATTCATACCATCTTCATTTTTGAGCTGTAAGAACAGAGAAGCTTTTGAACATCTTTCAGTTCACTGAGAGCATCTCTCTCAGCATCTGACATGACAGGTGCTCGCTGCTGCAACCGATGCAGAACTGCTTCCGTCCTGTCATTCACCACACGCACCATATGACATCCAAAACCTACGCTCAGTATATGTGCAAAACAAACAAAGATGATGCTACAATGCCGACACAAGCTGTGGCTATCTGCCTGCCTAGCTGTTGCACATACACCATAGGCCATAATAAATGTGGCCAATTATTGACTGATTTTCAAAATTCTTTCACTGGCACACTCTGCAGACAATTTGCAATAATGTGATACTTATATATATCCCAATACACTGTGAATGCATCTCTACATTACCTTGTGAAATATAAATGTAAGAAAAAACTAGTGATAATAACAAACATTTAAATAAATGAAAAAACACTTCACTACAATGTTGGTCTGAAGTGTCTTTTTTAAATTCTACCAAAATGTTTGATTGTTATTATTGTTACATATGCATTGTTACATATTTCATTTATATCTCACAAGGTAGCGTAGAGACACATTCACAGTGTGGTGAGATATATAATAATCACATTGTCTGCAGAGTGTGCCAGTGAAAGAATTTTGAAAATCAGTCAATAATTGGCAAAGATATAAACAAAATTAAAGTGCCACGTTTTTATTGGCCCACTCTGTATAGCACTTATTTTGAATTTCAAAGGGAAGTGCACTTTTATATCTCCAGCTTATTGTACAACTGACACTGTGACACATGTGGTCCTGTAGCATAACTGCACTTTGTACTAGGATAATCTTATTGTATAATAATGATGATGACGTCAACTCAGCTATCACAATAAATTACGGCAATCATTACAGCAAAAGAAAGCACACACAGACTACAATAAAAAAAACGAATTAACGTCAAATTTAAAATTAAAACCGGCATATTTAAAACAGCAAGAAAGTGTCCGAAAATCGAAGGCACCTTGAAACAATCGTCGTCTGGTGTTCGGTGGCGTCGTGGTATTTAGCAATCAGCTGTTCGGAGTGTGTGGTGAGATCTCGTTTGTTTTTGTCTAACTCACTCAACTCTCTCTGCTGTTGCACTAATAACATCTGCAGTACTCGAATTCTGCACCAAACCATAAACACACATGTAATGAACGTTCGCAAACATTTAAAAAACTTAACAAGTTCAATTTTCCCATGTTTTCTATTCCGTATATGTCAAATGGAAAGTCTGAAAATAATGGTAATTAAAAATACTGTATACAAAAAATGCAAATTATAAAATTCAATAATCACTGAAAAATATAAGAAAAAAAAAATAGCACAGTTTATGTTTACTTCTGAAAAATGATGTGTGATTACAAACATTTGAGGAACCAGAAAAAAGTGTATCCTGAAGGAATGAATTTATTTGATTTATTCAATAACCAAAGTAAAAACTGATCACATTTTCATTCACCAGTTATAAATGGCTGTGACTATTTTTCATAAAAAGTGTTTTTTCAACTTTTAGTTTTCTCCTAATGTTTATTACATCAACATGTAAAGCCAAAACTCAGTCTCCCACCGCACAAAAAAAATCCACAGAAAATGCTAAAAAATGCTAAACTGAGCTAGCTAACAAACATTCAGCATTTCAAGACAGAGTGTCTATCAGTTGTCTGTGGCAGAACATCCAAAATTATAACTGCTTTAACAAAATGGCTTTTTCTCAACAGTTATAGTTACAAGAGTCATTCAAAAAGTTTGTAGACTGAAACAGATTAAGCAAAAGATACTCAAATCATATTTGGCCACTTTTCAACAGTCTTTTGCAACTGAAATGCACTTGATCCAGCATTTCCCCAAAGCTCGAATTCCACTGTAAAAACATTTTGACCTAGGTCGTCCAGCCAGCAATTCACCATGCAGATTACAAAGGGTAATCAACAAGTTTGTAATCTGACATAGATAGACATTATAAATGTCAATGATAGTGTTACTGATTATCACCGTCTAGCGCTGCAATATTGTACAATTTATTATTGGGCTATAATTGTAAAGCATGTAAAGAGATGCATTTGCTGATGACTGCAAAGTAGTCTGGACGACAAATTGCTGGCTGGAAGACCAACGTCGAAAGTTAATCGAAACAAAATCCAAGCACAGGGGATACACTGGACTGCATTTCAGTTGCAGAAAAGTAGCAAAATATGAAGCATATCTGTCTCGGTTAACTATCTCAGTCTACGAACTTTCTGAATGCCCCTTGTATAACACACCGTGTCAGAACCAGATAAATGCTGCACGGATGATAATACCTTCGAGCGATCTCTTCCCTTGCCTGTTCAAACTTCTGTATGTATTCCTCGCGAAACACTTGTGTTGCACGGACGACTAGCTGAAGACACTCTTGAGCCGAGGGGTCTCCTGCAGATGAACTTCTAAACCAACACCACACTGTCAAAAACACCAACACGCCTTCACTCAATAATAATTTTTCAGGACCCACAAACCCTCAACAGTCAGCAATGATGACATTTCCCAACTTGCTGATCCAGTAAGTACAACAAAAGTGCACGAAGCATGAAGCATGAGCGATATTTCTTTAAATAATCAACTCACTTCAGAAGTGGATTAGAGGCATTTCTTTGCAATATTTTCCTGATGTGAGCGTCAAATGGCTCTTTGTACATCTGACGAAGTGGCGACTGAGACGGTACAAGATTTGTGTCTGAGGTTAATGCAAGTGGGTCGAGACGATAGGTGGACCTGCAAATCACACATAACATATCACAACGTTAGTCAACAATCAATTATATCTCCAGGCATATATACAAGCATCATTAATCAACAACACAAGCTTTCAATAACGCATGTGTGTGATAACACTGTTTTCACTATTACTGGGTGAGCCTGGATTGCTATATCAATTCTAGTTTTCTTTCCTAGAATCAGTCTCTAGGAATGACTTGATAACACACCGTATATCATCGTAAAGTGTTCTCTTTATCAAATGCCTTGAAGTACGCATTATCCACATGCAACTACAGGGTGCGGCAAAAAAAAGTAGCCCCCTAAAGTTTTTTGCCGTTTTCTCAGCAACCGCTTGGAATTTTAACATGGAATTTTACAGGTTCATTTACAGAAACGATCTACATCTAACTGCTAAGTGAAATATGATTCTGTTGAAAAACGACGAAATTATAGACTTCTGAACATGACCGCCTACCGATTTTTCAGCAATCAAAAATGTTTAAGCTAAAAATGCTATTTAATTTTTAAAAACCGGTTACCACGTTACTGCCGATGACATCACAGTGACGCTTTGACAAACAGTAATTTATTTGTTTATAAATTATCACTAAATTGTCGTTCTTTTCAAGCAATCGCCGGCTGCCCACCGGATTCATCTTCCAGCAGGACAGCGCACCAGCACACACAGCGCGCAGCGCAAGAAACTGACTACTGGCCAACTGTCCAGAGTTTATCAGAAAAGACCAATGGCCTCTAAATTCACCGAATGCAAACTCGGTGGACTATCACGTGTGGTGTGCAATGCTGGAGCTTACCACAAGCTTAAAGCAAAGCCAAAAACAATCGCGGAACTCAAGGAATCACTTCAGGTTATCTGGAGCAACCTACCACAAGGACCGATCGACAAGACTGTGAAAGACTTCTCAAATTAAGCGACTCAAGGCTTGTGTTAGAGCTTGGAGCTGTCTGTGGACACTTCAAGCATTCACAGTAACAATGGAATTTTGGCATCTGATCATTAGTTAACTGTGTTGTTTGACTTGTTTCAACGATGTTATTGAACTGGCGTTGTAGCTTGAACATTTTTTCACGCTGAAAAATCGGTAAGCGGTCATGTAAAAAAATCTATAACTTCGTCATTTTTCAATGGAATCAAATTTGGCATTTAGCCGTAAAACAATTTAGTAAATAAATCTGTAAATTTTCAGATTAAAATGCTAAACGGTTGCTGAGAAAACAGCGAAAAACTTTAGGGGGCTACTTTTTTCTGCCGCACCCTGTATGTAAGTGCTTTGCTAGCCAACCCATGGCAGTACAAGACATGATCGAACAAACTGTATATATGCGCATTACATCCAAAAACCGACCATCCCAAAATGAACAAACTTGTTCAAGTGTTGCACGATCGAGAGTACTGGCATGAATTTGCGACCACATGCTTTCTTGGCCACAACTTTGATACGCATATTCTCTACATCCAATTATGTATGTGCCTTATCCACAACACCTGACTGAGAGAGGCAGAGAAAAAGAAAGTGATTTGTTCTGAAAGTGTGCATTCACTCGGGTCAAGTCCCACAAGCTTCATTCCCCAGACTCAAGTCTTCTTTGTCTCTTCACTTCCACAGTAAGAAAGACAAAAATTAAAGAAGCAGTAAGCAATGACCAACAATGCACTGACCTATTACTGTCTGATCAGCAAAAACAATATTAGCAAAGATCTAACATATCAGAAATAATGGCTGTAAACTAAAAGTGATGCTCGTATGAACAGTGCAACTCACAGCAAAGGCAGAACAATGCATTCCAGTGTCGATGTGAGGCAGATAATCTTATTGCCCAGCAGTCGATCAGCCACAACACAAACTCCAAGCACAGGCGACAGAGGACTGTAACGACAAGCACAAACTACTGTCATACATTCAGTTCAGTTCAGTAAGAATATCTGTATAGCGCAATTATGCAAGTGTCACATTGTGCCCCTGTCACAACGTTAGAACCAGTGCGTTTTCAGTTCACGCCTGAAAGTTCTGTATGTGATGTCCTAGTCGCGTGAGTGTGCTGGAAGGCTGTTCCAGACGTGTGGCCCAGCGGCAGCAAAACTTCTGTCACAGAACGTGTTGTGGATGCGTGAAACAGCCAATGATCTGTCGGTAGACGAACAAAGCCGATGTCGAGGACCTTCCGAGACCCGGTGTATGTCATCAGCCAGGTACGAAGGTGCCTGGCTGGACAAAGATGAGAAGACAAAGCACGCCAGTTTAAAGTGAACTCGTCTCTGGACTGGAAGCCAGTGCAACTGGCACAGCCCTAGTGAAATCGGAGCTGTTCTACGTTCATCAGACAAACCGAATAAATTCTCCAAATAACAGCACCATAAACATCGTTGAGACTGTTACAATAAATGCTATTATTCAATTCACTAGTATTATTCAATTAACATCTTAAAACAACAACAGACAATGAGCTAGCAATGGATCTTACAATCTTGTATGCTCCACACATGTATAAACTAACAGCTAAACAGTGAACAGAAATGACAACTCAACTTTTCCCACCACAAAGTTGTCAATTTTGCAAGCACAGCATAAAAATTTACGCTGATCCAATAGCCATATGTAGTGAATGTATCTGTCACATTTAATATGTAATGCTAATTTGGAATTATTTAAGATAAACTACAGACCGAAAAGCATACGTTGACATGAGAGAAAACGAATAATCGCAAAAACTAACCTGGATCTGAGTGGCTTTGTGCATACCAGGTGCTCTGCAATGGCTTGCTGAGTCCCAGTGAAGGGAACAGACAGTGACAAATCAGCTGCACCAAAAACGTAACATAAACTGATCCAAGTTAAGCGACCTTGTTATTCAGCTAACACTGAGCCAGACAATGTGCTAAAAACGAACACGTTCCCTGCCGCACAGATCTGCAAGATCACCGTTCACAACGGTCAACAATCAGCAACGTCATCAGGCAGAAATGCCGGCATAAACATTCACCATGTCTTGTCCGAAGACTACAAACACTACAATAAACTGAAAGCTGGTTGAGTCGATCGATCAATCAAAACACATTCATATAGCACTATATGTTGCAAACGAACTGGTGGCACATGGCTTGCAATAAAACTTGCTGCATTATATCATCACATCTTAGACGCAGGTGTCAGCTGCCGTAACTGCTTTTTCCTGCCTTTTGTTAATTCAATTCAAAGCATATGCAGTATTTTTCAAATCGGATTAGCAGAAATACCTGATTCACAAAAATGCTGAAATTTCTGTATCCAAGACAAGACTAGTGAGTGTAGACCAGCACCATGAGAGCAGTGATAACGCTCCGGGCACACCGGATCTATAACATCGCATACCAGTACGTTTTATCTCATATGTCAACATATCATAGTAGCAATGACAATAATACTGTACAATTTGCTACAAATATACTCAGTATAATACTGCACAATTTACCAAGGGTCTAAAAAATAACTC
>Ga0209671_1008000_pt1 | contig 11037 bp, 7 predicted proteins | sample WorMetHERISLAND2_2_FD_187401 | JGI IMG/M metagenome (GOLD analysis project Ga0209671, IMG submission 187401) | Marine gutless worms symbiont microbial communities from Max Planck institute for Marine Microbiology, Germany - Olavius geniculatus... | ecosystem: Host-associated > Annelida >...
ATATTCATCATACCTGACAGCTGAGTGTCATTGAGTAAAACTTCATCATTATCATCATCATCGTTGTCGTCGTCGTCGTCGTCATCATCATCATCATCGCTTTCAGAGCTGTCCGGCTTTGGACAGCGACCATCAGCACAGCAGCAGCAGTACCGCAGCTCGAAATACTTTATGCAATCACGCAATCACGCAGTCAACCACTCCATCCACCAGTCAATTGATTATTCAATAAATCAGAGTAAGCTTGATAGATAGCAAAAATACATCAAAGTTAATAGTACAAGAAACCCAGCTATTGCTAGGATAGCTGACCGTACTGGTTGTCAGTAACCTTCAAAGTCATAAAGATTTTTATGTTATATGAAAGGCAATATGCCACATGCTATTAGTGATTAATAGTGACTTTGGCCGTATCTTTCACCGTTTTCGAGATATGGCTAGTTTTCCCATAAAAACGCACACTTTTTCTACCCCCTCCATTTAACCCCCAATTTGAAAATGTTTCTCTTGCACTAGATGGCTTAAATTTTTCATGCCCAAGTTTAACACACATAGCTAATTATTCGTGTAAAAGTTTTCCCTTACAACCTAAAGCTTAACCACAATATATCCGTTATAAACGGACAGACAGACGGAGAGACAGACGACGACAACGCCAATAGTTCGACCGTTACTTAAGTATGGTCGGCTAAAAACGAAAAATAACGCGCTTCAAATTCTTCAGCGCATTAGACTCGAAGTTATTTAAAACGGTATGCATTGTACAACAATCTACGTGTTACTTACTCATTTAATTACATATAAGTTCAGGTGATGTTGTCCGAATTTACTTTTCTAAAGAGCCAGGTTTTGAAACATAATGCACGTATGCCGGAACTATCGCGGTCTCAACTAGTTCAAACTGCTACAACTCAAGTTAGGATTAAATTTTGATAAAAAATGACTAACAAGCTCTCGAAAACAACATTGCTGTAAAATGTCATCTAAACATTGATGAAAATCGTAGCTGATGAATTTGTAATATTAACTGACGAACTGATCGATTACAAGTTGCAGGTGGCTGTTTCCCAGGTAGACGAAAGATGGCGAAGTGTGATAACGATGACAGGCGACGTAAACGACTGACTCAAGTTGACGCATCGACCTAAACCACGCCCATACACACAACCGTTGAGACGGCCGGGTTTAAATTCATCATAACCTTAATCATAATCGTAATAAATAAATGTTATAGTGCTCTATCTGCAGCAGTTAGGCCGATGGCGCATTACAATGTCAGTACCTAATTGAGATATTTATTTCTCATTTGTTAGGCGCAGTTAACATGCGCGTGCGCGCAGAAAACTGCCGACAAATTAAACTACAATAACCAGAAAGAATTCAGTAAAGCGCATGCCTACGCCGAAAATTATCATATTTTATTCTTAAACTATCTGTCTGGGAGAATCACAAAAGTAAATAATCGTTAAAATAATTTCGGATCCCGATCATCATCTAAAATTCTAAATCCAGAACTCTGCATATCCGCATCGCCAATAAATTTTATCGACTGATCCTCATCCAGCAAAATAAATGTCATCAAAATCAATTAATAACTTGCTGAGACGCGCTGCAATAATCCCATGCATGCAATTTATGCTCTATTTGTAAAAGGTAACAAATCCTGAAAAAAAATTATTTAGAATTCGCGACAGAATCCCTCGATTTCTCCTTCTTCCATACAGCCAAGACATCATAGAATTGCGAAACGACAACGTCAGTCATCGAATAGATGTAATAAACGTTTAAAAAACCGAAAAAAGTTAAAGTGCATTTTATGAAAAAGACGTCTGTGAACGTTACAAAAATTTCTAAAATGTCACCATTTTTGCTTGACACAGGGGCCTACTTACTAAATTTACTGCTTTAGGATAGATATCGTTTTCTTATAGCCTATTCATCAAACTTTTGACGTAGTAAAATCAAAATACGAAATTCGTTATTATTTTTCAGTAGCAATTCACTTTTGTGTAACAGTATAACACCATCAATTTTACATCAACCGTTCAACGTTGATTAAAAATAATAAAAAGATAAAAATAAGGTTTTTACAAAAAAGTTTTTAAAACTTGATAAACGCTGATGACAACTACGACGGAAAAGCGCACCTGATGCCTCGGTAAAGCAGCGCCGCGACACGCTCGCTGGACCGTACTTTCTGCTTGTATTTATTGTAGAAATCATCATCATCATCATCTATATCGCTTGTATAATCCTCGTTATCAAGATCATTGCCAGCTGTGTCTGAACTAACAGCGTCATCAGCAGCAGCATTAAAATTGTTCTCAGCGCGATGGTCAGCGTTTGGTGGTGCATTGTTCACTGCTGCTGCCACCTGGCGAACTATAAGTGACGACTTAGCATCGTCATTATCATCATCAGCAGCAGCAGGAGCAACAACTACAACAGTTGAGGCAGTTGTAGCGGTCGTGGCAGTACCAGCAGAGCCAGTTCTAGCTGCAGCAGCTGTAGTTCTGTTGTTAGACGTCAGCATGTAACTCGCCGGCCGTGTTTGCTCGTCAATTGAACGATCTTGCTGCTCTCTGGCAATACAACACAATGTAATAATGTAATAATTCTTTTATCACAATCGTAGTCAGACCGCTAGCAAACACGTAAAAATGTAAAAAAAATAATCGATTACAAAGTCTCGTAGGGGTTTAGTCGTTAGAAAGTCTGCACGTATAAACCTGACTACAGCATCAGTTGTTCTATCGCTGTCTGTTACTGTCCCGTTCCGACTCTCGGCTCGAACGTAACGCGGTTCGGAACTGTTTACGCCGGCACCTGACGATGACGTCACCGATGACGTCACGGTCTGTGATAACGTGACAGCACTTGATGACGTCACGACAGGTGGTCCGTGATTGACAGGTGATGAGGAGTCAGACACGTTGCTGTCAGGCTGCTGAGCTGATGTAGCTGTAAATGGTGGTCGGATGAATTGTGCTGTACGATGAATACCGAGCGTGAAGTAAACGCCAGAGTCTGTAGAACGGTTGTACGTCTTGTATCTGCACATCTGGCACACACAACAACAAGTATGTAAGTAAGTAAAAAAAACTTGCACAGCGCACAATGCCGACCTGAGGCCCGCCGAGTTTGAGGCGCGTGCAGCGACGTTAAGGTCGTTCATTGTCAATACTGCAGTGATCTGTTTTAGTGAAAAATATTAAAAATTCGAAATCAGTTCATATCTTTGTATGCTGTTGGTAAGAAAGTGTCAAACCGTTGCGATACTTTTGCCATTCCCTGCCTCTGTCAGTCTGTGTTATATGACAGGTTACTGTAAATTGCTGTTATGGAAGTAATTATTGGGAAAAAAAGCTAATCAACTATAAGCATCACATAGGACCGCCTCTTAAATATTCTGCAACAGTTTTAGCCAGCTTAAATATTTTAAACGTGGCTACAGGTTAAAACAATAGCATTTGTTATCAACGTTTACACACTTTCACTGTTACCGCTAAAACGTCTTCTTCTGTGCCTATACATTCACTGAGTCGACAGTTTGCAGGGTTGAATCAGTTGCAGCTGTATCACAGGCTTAAACAAAAAAAGATGTCATGCAGATCGATGGAAGACAACATACTGCGACGTGAAAACATTGATCCGCAGAGCCGGAATGTGGATCTGAAGGCAGATTAAATGCTGTACACGGATTCCACGCAACTTTCCAGCCGTCTCCCACAGACACTGTATACCTGGTCACATGATTGTGAACCGTTTACCGTTTACCATTTGTAAACACTGCACGATATTACGTTAAACTTCTCTATTTAGACACCAGCATGTTGACGCACAAATGTGGATTTTTACGCGCGACAGCATGTAATGCTTCGGACGTATTAGCTATCGTCGAGATGCCCGTATGCGTGTGTGTGTTTGTGACACTCTGCGATTGTAACAAAACGGTGCAAATTAAGATCACAAAATTTTTACTGTAGACTAGCACAAAGACTTTCGTTTTAAAATTCGTAAAGTTTTTGTCTGCCCAATGCATTGCACAGCATTGGACAGAGTATAAAATCACCTGAGCGTTCGTGCGTGAGTGCGTCCGTCCAACGTTTGAAGTTTCATATCTTCATAACGATGCCAGATAGACGCATGGTCACAATGGACCATTTATAGTAAACCGCTGGTGACGAATCGAATGGTCACGGACTGACGATGTTAATTGTTTAGTTATAATAATAGCGAAATATGGCAATAGCATTGCTGTTGCACAATTGAAAATTGAACTTTTTAATTTTTGACATTATAGTCTGCACAGTTAAGTGATTTTATGTGCACGAACATACGTACACTGTAAGCTATCGAAATGCATTGGACAGACTCCGTGTTCGTTTGAAAATTACCTTGTTTTCCCGAAATTCGAAAGGGGTTACCCCGATCTAGGGCGCTAGCTTCAAAGAGTCGTCAAATTTGGGTACATTTTTAAAACGCATTGTCATTTTATTGCACGTTTACACTGATTTCCCAGGTGATAGAACCGATGCTGTCGCGTGAGCTCTGCCCAGATTTCTTGTTATTCACAGTTATATAAGCTACATTCTTTATCCCCAACAGTACCGGCAAAAACATTGCTAAAGCATTATCTTTAGGCTGTTTTAAGAACCGTTTGCGGCCATAGTTTACTTGCGTGCTCTTCATGCAGGCGTGATATGATCCCACTATTTAAATAGTTTACCAACCTTTATCTATCAGACTCAGAAACATCACCTCGTGCGTTTATTAGAATTTGAGAAATAAAGCTTACATAACAAATTCAATCAATCAAAATCGGTCAACCTAACAAGCAGCACAAAATCATGTAACTCGGTATCACGTCAGAAATATAACAAAAAGTAGGCTATAGCAAAATCTCAGAAAGGGCACCAAGATACACAAAATCTGAACACTAACAAATAAGTATTTTTTTTGTTATTTTTTTTTAATTCGAAGGGGGAAAGAGGCATGCCCCTCTCGAAATACGCATCAGTTGATAAGTCGTAACCTTGGAGCGAGGTATCCATGTCGGAGTCGGCCGAGGTCTATAACAGTGTCGTCGATGACTGCTCGACATTTGCTCAGTTGAACCGACGACAAGCGCCGGTCTACAAAGTGCTGGCATTGACACGTGACAGCCAGTAGAACAACGAGCAATGACTGGCCAATCAGCGACCACAGACTACCAGCAGAGGACCACCAACGTCGTCCACTCTGCACAGCACGCACTTCCTAGATATATTAAAAGTTAGAGAAAGAACTTTTAAGATGTTTAAAAGTCGTTTTATGTGTAAAAGATAAAGAAACCGTTTGCACAGCGTTAAATAAAAAACGACGAAATCCTTCTTAGCCCGCAAATTGACCAAATTTATTGTTGGAGTTTTAATACTGAATCAAATTTTTGTCATCCTACATACGTAAGTAAGTCTACATAAAAGAACCGTTATTATTTTGGTCCGCAAAACTTAAGTAATTTTTATAAAGCATATACGGTCATTTTCACATTAACGGCTTAAATTTTATTAAAAATTAAAAATGTTCAAAAAATAACAAAAATTTAAAACATTCTATGAACACATTATATATAAAAAACGTTACTAAATGATGTAAACGTTTTGCGACATCAATGGCGAACCTTGAAACGCATGTTTCGACGTCCCTCAAAGCTTTTCTCAAGCACCTGACGACATTTACAGCAGTTCTGGCAAAGCCCGGGCCTTGATACGCCGAATACCTGCTCATCGACTTCAGCTCGCGACCGGAAACAGTAGATCACTGCTCCTCCAGATGACGTCATAGCTCAGTGTTTCCGGTGCTACCTGTACGCGACATCCGGCTAGCACGAATTAACTCGAGACTTCGGCGTCTCAAGACGTTCCTGCCTCGTCGTTTATAGCCAGACCTATAATCGTCTGAGTCTTTACGGATCGACGATTTAAAAATAAGCTTTTAAGCCAAGTGAAACCTTGATGATGATGATCATAAGAACTATTAAAGATACGTGTTATCAGCGCACCTATTAATCGCTATAGTCACTCCGGAGTAATGTGGTGAAATGTCTTATTTGGTTAGGCTAAAGGTTCTACTGGTCATTGCAAAGGGCCGCTATAGCGAGCTGCAGTGAGAACGCAACATACCTTCGTTAAGTTCGTACGTATATAGCCTAAGCTTGTTCACTTGCAGCTACTGTAGCTACACGCATGTGTTCGATATTAACTTATTATATATAAAAAACTGCAAACAATTTATTTAATGTTGTATAAGCAATGACGTAAAACAGCAAAAATCCAAAGCATAAGCACGAAGTAATGTATTAGCTTAGACATTTAATCTGTTTTCAGTAGCCAGATAAAAATGTCTAAGCTAATACATAATGTTCGTGCTTATACTTTGGATTTTTGCTGTTTTACATCATCGCTTATACAACATTAAATAAAGTGTTTGCAGTTTTTTATATATAATATTTGCGGTTTTATTAAAATTTGGAAAATCACTATAGCCTGTTAGTTTTTGCTACAACTACAACAACTACTACATAGATGACATCTTGGATTTATTTTGCGCAAACACATAGAATGGCAACCATGTTATGAGCAATAAATGAAATTTAAAATGGCGTCCACCACAATCTTAAACTTATTACTGTTGTCGATTTTGGTCACATAACCTACATCCAGTAGTTGCCGGCTACACTTCTGCAAAATTGCATAAATATATCTCAGTCAGCAGCTAAGTTATTAGGGCCTACGTTTCGTGCAAAAATACAAAATGGCGGTCGTCGCCATATTGGTTGTTATTTTTGTTTAATATTATGGTACAGCTGTACATAGGATGTTAAATTTAGTCCACCTGTCAAATATCGTGCAAATACATCTAGTAGCACGCGAGTTATAGACGATAAACCGAATTCAAAATGGCGACCGCCGCCATTTTGAATTTATTATCATCGCCAATTTTGGTCACATGGTCTATTTCCAGTAATGACTGGCTACATTTCTGCAAAATTGCATTAACCTACCTCAATCGGTCGCTGAGTTATTACTTTCTGTGCAAAAATCTAAGATTGAGGCCGACGCAATCTTGGGTTTTATTTTTGTTCAATATTATGGTATTTCCGAACGTAGGACCATAAAGTGAATCTACGTGCTAAATTTCGTGCGAAGATATGCAATAGCAAGGAGCTATGGGCAATAAACGGAATTCAAAATGGCGGCCGTCGCCATCTTGATTTTGTTACTATTGCCAATTTTCGTCACATGGCCCATTTCATGTAATGGCTGGCTACACTTCTGCAAAATTACACTAATCTAACTCAAACACGAGCTGAGATATTAGTGTTTGCGCAAAAATCCAAGGTGGCGGCCGCCGCCATCTTGAATTATTATTTTGTAACGCTGGACCACCCACGAAGCCCGTTTGCGGTCCTAAACTTGCCCTTCAAATTTTGCGTTAATCGAGTTTATACTTTTCGAGATATCGCGATTTGAATATTTCACAAATTCGGCTTAAAATGTCTATTCAGGCCCCCAAAATCATGTTTTTAGGAAGTTTTGACCCCTAAACTTTACTTTTTATCAGCAAGACCTTCAAAAGGCACTTCCTTGCGCAGAAACATGCGTTTTGAGCCCTCGTTGGTCGTGATCGGTCCTACGGTGTGATCTAAATGCGACGCGAAGAGTACAAAAAAGAAAGAACCAAAAGTAAGCCAAAATTCGCCATTTTCGCAGACCCATTTTAATTGTCCCACATCAACCAAAGTTTGCGTACAGGGTCGTATCCAGGATATCTTTTTTGGTTTTGAGTTTCAGAAAGATCGGTTGAAAAATGTGAAAGCAGTGAGGGGTCGAATTTTTGGCTTTCCCATTGACTTGGCACATCGCTTATACAACCGCTCGTTGCTATCGCACAAGCCGTAACCAGGCTTACAGCATCATCCACCTCAAGTTTGAATCACTGAAATGTTTAATTACCGTCCATGGCACTCTAGCTATTAATTAAGATATTAATTGAGAACTTTTTAGCTGTACGAAAATTCAAACACAACCGTTTACGTGGCTTCTGCAGAGCGTATTGTGGAGCTTGAGCAGCAAGGTGTATAAGTTTATATGTGATTGATCGTTGTGTATTACTGTGCACATTGTTGTTGCCCACCACCTCTCACATACACAGGCGTCCAAATTCTGGGTTGCAGCCGATGACTTTGACCTTGATGCAGTTCACGCACTGCCGAAATAACCACAGAGACATCCGATATTAGGCAACTGTAGCCTGCGCGGATAAGGGATTTCTCACTTGCAACTATGTATCTACCATTATCCTCGACTAACGTAATGGTAATTTTTATTCACTCAAAACCGTGTAAAACCCGACAGAAAGAGACAGACAGAAAATAATGCAATGGCGCTGTACTGCACCCATAGTTTTTCTCTAAAATTAAAGGACATTTTACAAATTTCACATAGCCTATAATATTTTTCACTGCAAAAAGCAGCTGCTGCGCTAATCTTGTTTCGAAAAATGTTTAAAAGGGATAGAACAAAATAATACAAAAAACGTAGGTTTTTAGTTTTTTTAAAAACCTTAAACACTTCAAAAGTTCAATTTTTAGATTTTAAAAGTTTTCTCTTTGTTACATAATTCAATATAGATTATATTTTATTTCATATTTTAAGTGTGATTTTTCGCCGACTAACAGGATGTGTCGTCTGTTTGTCGCCGTCTGTCGTCTGTCTGTCTGTAACGCATGTATTGTGGCTAAATGGTAGGCCTTACCGGAAAACTTATAACACAATTAATCAGCTCGACGTTATGGCTCTTGCAGGCAAAATTTTAGCAAAGAAAACATTTTCAAATTCAAAGTTAGGTGTATCGGCTTTTGTTGATAAAAAGCCTAAATGTTTCAAAACCATTATGATTTATGTGATTCACTGTACAGAGCACCCCTGGTGTAAGTGGTCCGTGGCGCTCGTCCCTGACGCGCATTGCAGTGCTGGTGTATCGCTGCCTCCACGGCTCTGCACCTGGCTACCTGGCCTCAGATCTTCAGCGCGTGTCACACCTCAACGCACGTCGACGACTGCGCTCTTCGACTACATCAGCGCTGGTCGTTCCACGCACTGTGCGTTCTACCATTGGCGACCGCACCTTTCCAGCGACTGCTGCATCGGTCTGGAACAGTCTGCCGGAGTCGGTCCGGTCGTCTCCGTCGTTGCAAGTTTTCCGCAGCAGACTGAAAACCGAACTTTTTGCCTGGTCTTACAGTCATGTCTAACAACGTCTCATTGCACTGACTATACTTTTACGTGACTTCACTGTTTAGGCTTATTGTTACGTGTCCTTGCAGTCTTAGGACTTAACGCCAAGATAAAGTTAATTCGTCCTTCATCATCATCATCATCATCATCAACAACAACCCACTTGAGTATGATTCGGTCAACGTTCTGCATGCTCAAGCAAATCAGCAAGGTATATATCAACCGATTCTTTTGCGCATACATATTACGTGACCCTGACCAATGCTGTGTCACTCAATGTACACAGTGTCCGAAAAAAATATCCTGGACATTTTCGATTGTAGCTTAAAGTAGAATTATCGGGTTTTAATAATTTTTGACAGAAATATTTCTGATACAACTGATCATCAAATGACTGTTTAATTTCCCACCGCACTCAATGTCTGTTTCTGCACTACTTGGCGAAATCAGAACCAATAAAATATTGTACTTTTGTCCAAGGGGGCATTATTACTTAACCAAAATAAGACATAAAACACATTTTGTTCTTATTTCTGTCACTTGGGGTGACAGTTCATCCAATTGTCCGTTTTTCAACTGCCTACAATAAAAATGTTCAAGATGTCAGGACCACAGGCACAGAGATGATTTCTGCTTTTGTTAGCAGCAGTGTCAATGATTTTCTGCTCCAGACCAATCCAGACTTCACCAGTCACTTTTTAAATTTATCAACATTTCTGAAGGTCATCTGGTGTAGCCTACACACTGCTTTAGGACAGTCAAACCTTGTAATCGACTAACTGTTAGGGGACACAAATCCGAAGATATAAAATTTACTAGAGTTTTTTTTGTTCATTTAAATGCACATATCGCTTGTTTTGATTTTCCCAGGTAGTGCAGAATCACACATTGAATGAGATGGGAACTAAAACGGTCGTTTGATGGACAGTTGTGTCAAAAATATTTGCACAAAAAATTATTAAGATCTATTAATCTTTCTTCAAGGCACAATCGATAATGTTGGGATGCTTTTTAACGTATTTGTGTTCATTTTAACCCATATTTTGGTGGTTCAGTTTTCCCCAGGTAGTGCAGAAGCAGACATTGGGTAAGGCAATAAAATGGCCAATCATTTGATGGCCAGTTGTGCCAGAAATATTAATACCAAAAATTATTAAAATTGGTAAACCCTTTTTCGAGTGACAGTCGTTAATGTTCGGGATGTTTTTTTTCCGGGCACGGTGTAAACTACTCATCTGTGTGTTTTCATCTAGGCTGAAAAGTTTTGACTGAAATCCTAATTTCTGTGTGCAATCTTCGTCACGACTCATCGCGGCGATTGTAATATTACGTATGTGATCATTTGATTTTGTCTGTCTATTAGGCCTATATTATTAAGCAAAATCGCGATTTCTCCTATAGCTACACATTTCTTTGGAGCGTGGTCTGTCGTCTGTCGGTCGTTTGTCACATTCGTGCTCTCGACGGATTTAGATGCCAAGTACATACATTTGTGGGGTCCGATGACACATCACACTCACACGGTAGTGTGAGTGTTGTAAGGACGACCTTCAAAGTATATGGGAAAATGCAAACTTTGACCCTCAGCCAACCAAAATCCCCTGAACCGATCGTCACCAAATTTTAATGGCGTGATTACGTCATGGACGCCTACCAAAAAACAAAATTTGGGCTCAATCCGCCCAGGGGTTTTTGCTCCCCATATAGGTGAAATATACACCCCTCCGTGTTCGAAATTTACTACACTTTTTTTTTT
>Ga0209671_1008001_pt1 | contig 11037 bp, 10 predicted proteins | sample WorMetHERISLAND2_2_FD_187401 | JGI IMG/M metagenome (GOLD analysis project Ga0209671, IMG submission 187401) | Marine gutless worms symbiont microbial communities from Max Planck institute for Marine Microbiology, Germany - Olavius geniculatus... | ecosystem: Host-associated > Annelida >...
AGCTGTACTCTTCCAAGTCTCGCTGGCGTGTATGGCTGTAGAGACAATGAGGGAGGTGTAGAGGTCCAGTTTAATGTTAAGGCTAAGCATGCTGGATCACCACACGTTATCAAGTCGTCGGAAGACTGCTGCTGCTTTTGCCAGTCGAGTGTTGATATCTGCTTTAACATCTACATCGCTAAATATTACACTTCCCAGGTAGGTGAATCTCTCTACATATTCTATGTTCCCTTGTGCAACGGCTATTGGCTGTGGTGATTAGTGCTGGGTGATTCCCATGGGCTTCGTTTTTTCTCGGCTTATATTCAGTCCAACTTGTGCACTTTGTTTCTCGAGCTTGGTAGTCATCTTTTGGCATACATTTTCTTCCTCCGCCACTATCGCTATGTCATCAGCAAAGTCCAAATCCGTTAAGCGGTTCTGCTTCTGCCAGACGATGCCATATTCTGACTTGACCATAATTCTGTGCATGATGAAGTCGATGACTATGACGAAGAGGAATGGTGAAAGGATGCAGCCTTCTCTGGTACATGCCTAGAATATACGTTTAAATTAAATTAGTTTAAAATTGAAGTGAAATTTTTGGTTTCCTGGTTGAAAAGCAAAAAATATTCAGATTTGCTGTTGTTAATGTATCGTGTTAGCACATAATGCAATAGTAGTGCAAAGCACAATGTATGTGTGAATTTATTGTTTACTGTTTTCTGACTGAGACTTGCTGAGCTGTCTCTCTGTCTCTATGTTTGTCTATGGTTGTACTGTGCAGGAGGTTGTTGGTATTCAAGTCATTGATGGTGTGCTTGAGAATATCACACTTGGTCTTGAGGTAACTGTCTGTGTCTCTTCTTTGCTGCAGAATTTACTGCAACAGGATTATCATTATTGCAATGTCTCAGATGATTAAGTGATTAATCGACCATCCGTTCGACTGCAGTGTGACTTTTTGGCGAATTTGAGACGTTGAAAATTTTGATCTTTTCTAGTGGATACTGACCTATAATGGCTGGTTGATTTTTTGGCCTAGCCCAGCCTGACCTGTAATGACTGCTGAGGCAACTTGTGGGCTCAGCTTAGTCTAGGTGCCGCCCGCCGGGCCTACGCACACATCTGATGGTGACTGTCAAAACAACTCATTTCCGTTCAGTACTTTTGCAGTTTGAAGCTAGCATCATGTACTATGATGATGCATTACAAGATGCAGACTGTTGTATAGCTGGATCATCAGGAATGTTTTAAGTAAATGATTAAGTGTTAGTATGGCTCTGTGGGCATGATGCTACACGTCTGAATGATGGTTTTTTTAATACTTGGTGTGGCTTGGTAGTCTGACAGACTCTAGTATAGCATTTCGGACTAATGATTGCAGTGTTGTGGGTTTGACTCTTAATTGTAATAACTCTGAGCAAGTTGTTCACACGCATGTGCCTCTATCACCAGATGATATATTTTGATACTGACGTAGTCACTGGGAGAGTAATGGCAGTATATGGGAGAAGTGCAGTTATGCTGCTGATATAATTGATCTTTGTTTGCACGCACTGCTGGCTCAAGGCATTGTAAATGGAGGTTAGCACCAGTCCTTAGGGCACAGAGCTGTGAGAGGGCAATGTTGATGACAATGTGGACATTGACGACGACGATGGGTGATGATTTACGTTTTTACTGTGTGTAGGTGAATGCAGCCAAGTACAACCAGCAGCGTGTGAGTTCAGTGAGATATCTTGGTGAGCTGTATAACTACCGCATGGTAGAGTCACAAGTCATTTTCCGCACTCTTTACTCGTTCATCACCTTCGGATCCACCTTTGATGGTAACGACATTTATTACCAACTATCCGTATTTTATACAAATCATAGTTACAGTAATATCGACAACAATAGTAATACACAGCTATGTCACACATGCTTATACAGACCATGCAGTCTGGTGATATATCGAGGTCAGATTGCACTGTTCCAGCACTGTGAAACTTGGACAGGGTGAGTGGCAAGGATGGTGGCTTAAGGAGGTAAAATGAATTGGAGGAAATCCATTCCACACCCACATGTGGCGAGAAGCGAGCTGGGTGGCTTAATGGGGGACGAGACAATGAGGTTTAACTGTAAATGTGGATGCCAACTTGTCATCACTGCTCAATGCTTCGAATATCTGTTTTATGTACTTATCTCACTGCTGTGTGTGCTAATGTTGATTGGCATCTTTGTTTAAGAGATGCTTTATAGATTTACAGATCGATGGATCAGTGGATTGGTTGGTGTGATTGCTAGATGCCAATCCGTCTCCGCTTGATCCTCCAGAGCATTTGTTTCGTATTCGTCTTGTCTGTGTGCTGCTGGAGACCTGTGGACAGTACTTTGACCGTGGATCCAGTAAGAAGAAGCTTGACTGCTTTCTGGTCTATTTCCAGGTTTGATTCGTCTTATGGCATCACTTTTTTGCTTTTGTATGTGTGATATCAGTGGCATTGTTTGTTTATTGTATTTAGTACTTTAGCAATATATTAGGCTATGTTTTGAATGTATTTACTGGTAGTGCAACTCTCTGCTTATCATGTGTTAAGTGAGGTCCTAAAATGTCGCAGGAAACATTTTGATTTGCTATATGATGATGTTTGCATGCTAGGTTTTTTCATGCAACATAACATTTAACAGGCTATGAGTAAAGGCATGGTGCACCTGATTGGGGTGGTGCTACATCCGCTGGCTGCATCGCAGGTCCAGTTGTTCACCTGCGAGGCCAGTAAATGCCTCCATAGTGCACTGTGGGTATAATAATTGGCTGTTATGTTGTTGCTGTTTTCTTCTGGCACTCGATTGTACGTCATACATGATGCTTCAGAAAGGCCAGCATCCCTTAGGTAGTTGACTGCCACTGCAGTTTTTTCAAATAGGAGAATGATGGGATCATCTTCATTGAAATGATTGCTACATGCATCTTGTAGTGTTGGACACTTCGTCATTATGTGTGTTATTGTCTCATTAGCCTGACCACATCTCTGACGTGTGGCCAACTCGGGCTGATCTTGGTTTATTGTTACTCTGATGCCAGTCAAATGCCACTCTGGAGATTGTAAAACATTTTTGGTCTGGCGTTACAGAGGTACTTCTGGTACAAGAAGAAGCATCCCGTGTGGACGACTGAGCATCCGTTTCCTCGTGACGTTGAGTATCTGATGTTTGATACGTTGGAACTGTTGAGACCAAAACTCAAGTTGACTGCCAGCTGGGATGAAGCGTCACAGGCTGCTGACACTCTTGATAGGGAGTTTGCCAGCAAACTGGGTCAGTTCCTTGACTGTTTGTTTTAGTGTGAAGTTATTCCGATTATGATAAATATGTATGTTCAAGATGAACATTTCTCACATGGCTGATAATGTTGTTGCCTCTTATGTGGGATAGTACAGTTCTTATGTTGTTTTATGCATTTTTCCCATAGGCTTTATGTTTAGTTCTGCTGTAAAAACTATGATAAACTCTCAGATCAGCTTTGCTGCATGTGCAGAACGTTTGTTTGGCTCCATGTTATGTTAGGTCGTTCTTATTGCGACAAATAAATAAATTAATGAAAAAAAGGCCTGGAGACTTTCTGTGGCTGTGATGTTTGGCCTCTACATGGTGTTTCATAAAAATTGCACCCTTTTTCTTTCATTCATAATTCAGTCAAATGATGATCAATTTACATGAATTTTCACCAGAAATGCTAATTCAAAATATTTGGACAAAATATGGCTGTTGGTTAAATATTCTTTGCTAGTCATGACGTAATGCTGACGTCATAGTGTGCCACAAGTACAAACTGGTTGTTGCAACCAGTGTTGACAGACTTGCTGAATAGCTGCCAGTTAGCTGAATAGTTATCAATAGCTAACTTTATCTGGTTCATTGATGACGAACTGTTGAAGTTTTAACATTGTAGCCACAAAAACGCCCAAAATGATCACTTTCACACACTTGTGGGGATAGCTTAATTTTTACACCTTCCAGCAAGACCCTAACCCTGTCATGTCTGGCACCGATCGCTTGCGAGATTGTTGAGTTTTTGGATTGCGAGATGCCTGATTTTATGCTCCCATGTTGCTTAGTGCTGGTACGATGAACATTTTTCATCAGTGAACAAGATAAAGTTTACCATCGAAGCAAGGTAGCTACTGACAAAACCACTTGAGACTAGCCAGTTTGTCCTCACGACACATTATGATGGCATCATTCATTACGACTAGCAAAGAATATTTAATTAACAGTTACATTTTGTTGAAATATTTTGAATTGGTATTTCTTGATATAAAATTCATGCAAATTGATCATCGTTCGACTGAGTTATTAAGAAACAAAAAGGGTGCTTTTTTTATGAAACACCATGTAGTCATTATAATTGTGCACATAGTAGCAGTTTTTGTCATAAAATTCTTCATATGGTGGTCAGTCATATGTCACAGTGTGTTTAAAACTGAATCAAATCTTTACTCTCTGTAGTCGTGTCAGTAATTTGCTACAACTTTTTATTGTCAACTCTGTGCACTTTCTTACATTTGAACTTACTGCTGTGTCTTGTCCTGTCGGAGAGGAGATGGAGTCATGCTGTATATGATTATGTCGTATTAATCCGCCAACCTAGCATCTCTGCCTGTCACCATTGAACTCTAACTCTAACCCTGTCATGTCTGGCTGGGAGTAGGAAGCTGGGTGCTGTATAGCTGTGTGTTGATGTTAACTGACAGCTGAGTTGGTGAAGCCGGCTGCGGAGGCTGACCCAGCATCTCTAACATGTTTGCCAGTCATCAATGAATCAGATGAACATGGTCAGCCATCTTTTGTGATTTTGAATAATGAGTAGTGTGACAGAACTGCAATGAAGAATTTCTCAGCTAGTTTTCATTATTCATGGTTTGCAAAGTAGTGTACGCGTAGTGATATGTCTGTGACATGGTGGGGTCCTTACTTTATCGCAGATTATACGCAGCTGGTGAGGACAGTTGAAGACAATTTTTTGCATGTTTTTGACTGATGCTGTAGTATTTGTGTGAGTATGCCGTTGACAAGAGTTTGACTGTGTGCTAGATATCTCTTCTACTTTCGTAATGTATGGTTGCAGTATATATGTGTTACAGGTGTGAATGTGAGTGAATTTCAAGGGTGGGTTGTGCACAGTCACTAACTTGATGCCAGAGCAGTCAGTACTCTGACACAGTTGATGATGATGATGATGATGATGTATGAATTGACTTTAATGTGGCATGAAGTCGAATCGACTCCCAGGACACATAACAATAAAAAACAGTGAAGTCACGTAATAGTCATTGCAATGAGTCACTGTTAGTCAGAGTAGCTGTAAGACTTAGCAAAAGTTTGGTTTTCCATCTGCTTCAAAAAACTTGGAGTAACGGCGATGACCGAACTGACTCCTGCAGACTGTTTCAGACCGATGCAGCAGATGCTGGGAAGGTGCAGTTGCCAATGGTAGAATGCACAGTATGTGGAGTGACTAGTTCTGATGTAGTTGAAGAGCGCAGTTGCTGACGTGTGTTGAGGTATGACACGTGCTGTGGATCTGAAGTCAGGTAGCCGGGTGCAGAACTGTGGGGGCAGTGATGTGCCAGCACTGCCAACCAGAACGAAATATGTTCTGGCATCCGAAGCCAGTGTAACCTGCGCAGTGGCGGCTGAACGTGGTCCTGACGACAAACTTCGAAGATCAGTCATGCAGCAGCGTTCTGCACAGACTGAAACCTGTCCATGAGTTGTTTCGGAAGGTCGGCAAGAGTTGCGGAGCCGTAGTCAAGCCTGGAAAACACCAGCGCCATAATGAGCAACTGCATCATGTCGTTTGACACTGATCGACATATGCTTCGTAGTTGTTGAAGAGCGGCAAAACACTGAACATGTCTGAGTGACCTGGGTGCGCATCGTCAGGTCAGCGTCAATAAAAATACCAAGATCATGCACGCATCTGACAGGCAATATGAGATCGGAACCAACAGCCAGCAGATCCGAGGGTAGCTGACTTTGTCGACGGACTGAAGAGCACCACAGTATTTCCATCTTGGATGCATTCAGTTGACTGCTACTAGTGAGGCAGACAGTATGTGATAGTGATGAGTGATCAATATTGTAGCTGGTGTATAGATTGAGTGAAATATGCATGAATGTGACTAGATGGCACCTTAGCTGGTCAGATGCAGTTTATGACCGATGCTACTGGTGAGATGCTGGAAGATAGTGATGATCAGGAACATCAGAGTGACAGCCAGAGCCTCAGCCAGAAGGTTAACCTCTTTACTGTTACTCTAACCTTAACAATACACTAACCCTTTACTGATATGTCACAGTCACTGAAACCCTTAAAGCAAAGCGTTAGCCAAAAGATGCACATCTCACTGTTACTCTCACTCTAACAATATGCTAACACTAACAAGTGTAGGGCTGTACTGAATAGCAGATTTTACTATTCGGCCAAATAAAAATAATTTATTTTATTATTCGGCCAAATACGAATAGAATGCAAATAGTTGATGCAGGTTCAAACACAATGCACAATGCTTTGGATTTAAAACTCACACATACTGTGAAAAGTCCAAGTCGGTCATCTTAATTGTGTTCATGTTAAACGAATGATACTAACAGCTATTGCTGACACTAACGAAACATGCTATGTACTAAACTGCTAAGAGAAAGCCTTAAAGCGTCATGTATTGGCGGTATGCTATGGAAACTGCCGGCTGACAGCAGCTGTCTTTGAGGCTATATGCAGGAGCACCAAGTGGCAATGGCATATGCTTATTATCTGTATTTGGTCTATTTTTTGCCCTACTATTCGGCCGAATACGAAAACACTATTTGACTTACTATTTGGGTCAAATAGAATACGAATAGAATATTCAGTACAGCCCTAAACAAGTGTATAAGTGTCGCTGTGGGTGTGCATCTGCATACTTCATCAACGAGCTTTTTCAGGTGGCAGATGTTGAGGCTCATCACCGACTCCATTCCAGTTCGTATTCGTCATTGGTTGTCAGCTGCACCCGAGTGTCTACCGTCGGTGACCAAGCTTTTCCAGTTGCTGCTGCTTGTGTCTGGAACAGTCTACCTGAACATGTCACCTCCACACTTTTCGTGGCTGTCTTCCACTTTCATCTGAAAATCTTTTTGTTTAGCATTTTTACGCACGACAGCAGCTGCTGCTGTAGCGCCTCTTAGCCATCGCAATTCTGTCTGTCTGTCTGTTCGTCTGTCACACAGGTGGATCAGTCATAAACGTTGCAAGCTAGGATCACCAAATCTTCATCGTCGGCTGGCTGGAAGATTCTAGTTTTTACGCGCAACAGCAGCTATTGCTGTAGCGTATCTTGGCCATTGTAATTCTGTCCGTCTGTCTGTCTGTCCGTCTGTCTGTCACACGGGTGGATCAGTCAAAAGCGGTGCAAGCTAGAATCACCAAATCTTCACCATCGGCTGCCTGGAAGACTCTAGTTTCAGGAACCATAAAGCTTTTCCATAAATTCGAAGGGGGTCACCCCAAACGAGGGCGCTGAATGGGAGGGGGTAGGGAAAATCTGCGACATCCAGTCGATATGGCGTTGCCCGAGTGAGATATTGGTGCCATCTGGTGAGTACAAATAAGACACTGTAGGCTTTGGGCCTACATATTTAGTCGTAGGGGCGTCTTGCGCCATCTGGTGAATGATTATGTTTTACTGGGCCTTCTGTGAAACTAGCCAAAAGCCGTACGGATAAGATCTATGGATGAAGTCTACGCAGCACTAGCGTCGACGGTGCACCGCTGTTGCGCCTTTCTGTTTGCGTTAGCAGAGCTTTACTTGTAGGATCAGTGAAGCTTTTCCATAAATTCGAAAGGGGTCACTCCTATTAAGGGCACTAAATGAGAGGGAGATGGGAAAAATTTGCAATTTTTAGCCAGTAGTGGAATTCATGTATTGGACGTGGTGTGCAATACTGAAATTCATGCACTGCATATGGCGCTAGGCGTCATTCGCCGTCGAGTCTAAATGAAACATTGTTGTGAACTTAGATTTCATTCGCACCGGGCTTTCACACATGCATCGCTGTTATGCGTTCCCCTTTGTGTTAGCTGGGCTTTTCTTGTTTATCTCACCATTTAGTGACTGTACAGTGTTTTCAAAGTGACACTCATTTTACTTTGGACACTTCTATCATTTTTGTTACTTGCAAACTTACTAACATTATACATGGTAGCCAGAGCCTCAGTCAGTAGGTTGACAGCTATCATGCTTCACATCTTTCTGAGCATTCTTCAAGCTTTCTGAGGTTAATGTCAGTGAACTGACAGGAGATCGAGGTTGTCTTACCGGTGTATTTAGCAAGAAAATTTTTCTTGAAGAGAGTGAGGAGGTCTGATGCACATACATTCGGGCTTTGGTAATAAAGCTTTTCATAAAATTGCAGGTTCTGACAGTTTGCAGAAAAAATGTGCCTTAACAAACTACTTTTTTAGCCGTGGTTCTCAAAGGTATAACTTGCAACCTATACTTTACAAACCATAAAAGCCTCCAATTCTACTAAAAGTTTTATTACCAATGCTTTTGCTTGCATCAGAACTTTGCACTTTCTCCAGAAAGAATGTTCTTAGAAAAGTATTTTTGTATTTGTATTTGAGGTGTTGATAGTTTGATACTGTTGAAGACGAGATTGGCATGCAGGGTGATGACGAAGAAGGTGGTCATGCATATGACGATGATGATCGTGAAATGGATCATTATGACTTGGATGACTCGGCAGGTGATGAAGAGCTGATGGACTCAGGTGGAGAATGTGAGGATGACAAGGTATACACAGCATTTACTTACTAAAAGACTCACATTAATTGTGTCTATTTGCTTTATCACTGTTCCCATCATACATGCGAATATGAATTTTGGTTTCGGTTTAAAATTCTTACAATAAAATTATTATGTATATACTGTTGTGATGCATTCTGGCTGTTTTTGTTATTAGCAATATATAATGTTGTGAAGCATGGTTGTTTTATTTAAGTTTATGCAGGTGTGTCTTTATATAAATGAGTGTGTCATTTTGTTCCAGAATTTTTGGAACAAAACTGTTATTCTTTTCATATTATTCCAGCTAGTATTGTGTCGGAGTGGGAGCTGTACTTAGATAATGATAACTTCGTGTTAATACCAATGAGTGTTGTCCGAAATGCATCCGGCCAGTGATTTGATGTGAGGTACCGGCGTTGCAGTAAGATAACTCATTCAGTCATGAGATACTAGTACTGTACACTCCACTAAGCCATTTGGTGTTGAGCTGACTTAAAAAACATGACAGCGTTAACTGTGATATGCTTGATTTGATTTCTTGTCTCCACCAGTGAATGTAGTTATCGCTGTCTTTATGTCGTCTCTTTGTGTGTTTGTCCGCTGCATGACACAAAAATTAGGAATGGATTTTGGTGAAACTTTATGGGAGTATTGGAAAGTAATGACCAACCACTGAGATTTTAGTGACGATCTTGTTTAGGATTCAGATCGCTGTTTCCTGTATTTGGGTGCAGATCATAATGTATATTTATAGTAAGGCAATTGGCATGTTGTAGCAACATCCTTGGTGGAGGTTTGCACTGTTCCACCACTGATGTCCTGGTTGTGTTAGTTTCAATGTTGTTATGTCATTCTAGTCTATGTGCATCTATGTGTGTTGATATATAGGCTGCAAGGACAGTTGGTTTGAAGCATGTCAAATGTGCCGAGGATGACGACTTTATGGCTGCATTCGACAAGATGATGTCTGAGACGATCCAGGTCTATAATTCATCATTATTATCATCTTCAACATTATCGTGACATTGTGACTGTGAGTTGTGGCATAATCATGGCTTGTGCGATAGCAACAAGCTGTTGTATAAGCGATGTGCCAAGTCAATGGGAAAACCAAAGATTCGACCCCCCACTGCTCCGACACTTTTCAACCGATCTTTCAGAAACTCAAAACCAAGAAAGATATCTGGGATACAACCCTGCATGCAAAATTTGGTTGTGTGGGACGACAGGAAGGGGGTCTGTGAAAATGGTGAATTTTGGGTTACTTTTGGTTCTTTCTTTTTTTTGTACTCTTCGCGTTGCGTCCAGATCACACCGTAGGACCCATCACGACCAATGAGGACTTAAAATGCATGTTTTTGTGCAAGGAAGTGTCTTTTGGGGGTCTCGATGATAAAAAGTAAAGTTTAGGGGTCAAAACTCCCCCAAAACATGATTTTTGGGGGCCTAAATGGGCATTTTAAGCCAAATTTCTGAAATTTTCAAATCATGATATCTCGAAAAGTATAAACTCGATCAAGGCAAAATTTGAAGGGCAAGCTTAGGACCGCAAACGGGCTTCGTGAGTGGTCCAGCGTTATGAAATAATAATTCAAGATGGCGGAGGCCACCATCTTGGATTTTTGCACAAACACTAATAACGCAGCTGTCGTTTGAGATAGATTAATGAAATTTTGCAGCAGTGTAGCCAGCTACTACAGAAAATAGGCCATGTGACCAAAAGTGGCAGTAGTAATAAATTCAAGATGGCGGCGGCCGCATCTTGAATTCAGTTTATCGCCCATAGCTCACTTGTTATTGTGTATATTTGCACAAAATTTGGCAAATGGACTCATTTTACAGTCCTACGTACGAATTGACTATAATACTGAACAAAAATTAAACCTAAGATGGCGGCGGCCGCTATCTTGGATTTTTGCACAAACACTAATAACTCAGCAGCCGTTTGAGTTAGATTAATGAAATTTTGCAGGAGTGTAGCCAGCTACTACAGGAAATAAGTGGTATGACCAAAATTGGCAACAGTAGTAAAGTCAAGATGGCGGCGGCCGCCATCTTGAATTCAGTTTATCATCCATAGCTCAATTTCCAATTTTTTTTTCTAATTTCCAACGTGGGGCAGGGCAGCTATACCGCCCCGTAGGCTTAAGCCTCCATATGGGCTCATCAGCCATCCCCAACAAGATACTAGTTACAATTAAGTACTTGTGGGAATCTGTGAGACTTTTTAATAAATCTCACT
>Ga0209671_1008002_pt1 | contig 11036 bp, 8 predicted proteins | sample WorMetHERISLAND2_2_FD_187401 | JGI IMG/M metagenome (GOLD analysis project Ga0209671, IMG submission 187401) | Marine gutless worms symbiont microbial communities from Max Planck institute for Marine Microbiology, Germany - Olavius geniculatus... | ecosystem: Host-associated > Annelida >...
AAGGTATCTGCCACTAGCTTTCAAGCAGTTTACAGTAGCACCAAATATAGGAAAATAAAATGAAATTCATAAATAACAGGGAATCTGTAGTCAGTGTTGGGTGAATATATATATATATATATATATGTGTCTTTAAGATGATGGTGACAATGACATTTATTTTCATGTAAAATCATAGAAACTTGTGAACCGTGATGACTTTTCTGTTGTGGCCAGGTTCCATTCACCGATGTGCTAGAGTTGGTTCGAGGCTTGAAGGTCTATGTTCATCATGGGTTTGCTTTCGTTCCTCAGCCGGAATTTGTTGTCATCGTTCTCAATGTTTTCCGCTCAAGGCTTTCGCATGCTCTTGTTGTGAGTCCTCACGTGTGTGTTATTCCAGTATGTAAACATGTAAAAGTCCTATGTTTATACATGTAGTATTGCTGCTGCTGCTGCAGTGCTGCTCTGCCCTATTTCTAGTACTTTTTCTTAGTTGCTGTTGCTGATGCTAATTTTGATATCTGTCTAACTGGTTTTTTTTTTTAGTCTGCTTTCCCACTCTTGATGCCTGGCTGAGAACTTTGAGGAGTAAATAATTACTGCATGGTAAAAGTTTTTTTGAATTTTTTTTTGAGTGTGGCCGTTAACGAAAGCAATCCATTTCTTGTTGTGGTTGGAGTCTGTGATGAAATGCTATTAAGGCAATTCTGATTAATAAATTTACTGATTCATTTATTGATTGATTTATCGACTGACTGGATTGGCTGTTAGGTGACGTCTCGTGCCGTAGTGAACCTGTCTGATGAGGAGGAACGCCTGATGCCAATGCTGAACAATCTCAGTCGTCAGTACCTTGGTCCTGAGTATGGCGCTCACAAGGCATCAGCTGAACGTGTAACTATGGACCAGGTGGACTCTGTAAGTGCACTGAACTGCATGTCAGTTGACTGCCAGAGTAGCACAAATACCGTACCGAATGCTGGTAAACAGGTCTAGGTTCAGCTCAGTAAGTGTACATTTACTGGTACTTGATTTGCTGTGATGGTATAAAAGTGCCGGTTCCTTTAACACCTGCCAGAAACTAGCCATGAATGGCAACATTTGTTTGGAAGGTAGTTTAGTATCAGGATTTTTTAACATACATGTGTCATGATTTCAGTCAGGAATGTTTACTGGTATGTAGTAAAAGAACATGATTTTTGTGTTAATGATTGCTTTTTTGATGAATCTGGATTTATTGTATCCTAGCCATTTATTGTTGTTACTTTGCCAGTGATAGGTATTGCTGGATGCAATTAATTAGTGTTGTTGTACTTGGATCGTAGTATATGTTTGTTGTAGTTGTAACATTGTTGTTGTTGTTGCTGTATGACAGCTGTCAAAAGCATCGTTCCCACTCTGTATGCAACAACTACACTCGTCATTGCGACTGCATCATCATCTCAGGCACTGGGGTCGCCAGCAATACGGTCTCTTTCTCAAAGGCATCGGCATGTCGCTTGAGGAAGCTCTTAGGTTCTGGAAGTCGGAATTCATGAAGATCATGGATGGAGACAAGGTGTTTAGCCATTATTACATTTTGACATTTTTTCACCAGTTTGTACAGAATTTTTCTTTTATCATAGCCTAAGCTGTGCAATATTAAATTGAGCCATTTGGGTGGCTGTTTGACTGACTGGCTGGATTGGTAAAATTATAAATAATTATTTTCCATACAATAATATCTTAGGAATACAATGTGTCTGAATCTTATAGTTTGCATGCGTACGGAGAAGGCTGATGCTTGTGTTGAATGTTGAATGTTTTTTATTTGGTCAAAGCTGTGCTGAACAGTTATTGAGCTTAAATTTGCTTAGTAAATATCTTAGTAGAAAGCATATTTTGTTGCAGAATTCAAAATATGTGTGTATGTATGTATGTCTGTGGCCACACATGGTTAGACATCTGCCGGTTGAACGCGTTACTGCAGCAGCAGCAGATAGACGACCCAGTGTTGCGACTAATGCCCCACGCTCAAACTGTCGTTTTTATTGGCAATTGCATGATGCACCTTTGTCGTTGCACTGATGCTGCAGCTATCATGACATTGTTTACCGACATCTATCATCTCTGTTGTCATATCCATTTTGCCATCAGCAGACACGGATGTCTGGATCTAAGGAAGTTTCATTCTCTAACGAGCCACAATTCTTGTTAATGGTCTGCGGACGAGAGCAACAGGTCGGTGAACTGCTGTCCTTGTCCGCTTGGCTGTAGCTGCCCACTGCTGTCATCAACTCGCTTCGACCGTGAGACACAATTAACACACAGCACTGAGAAACTGAAATTATTCTACTCTGGCTCTCATACTGCCTATCGCGATGCTTGTAGTTAAAGTGCTAACTGTGAAATGTGAAAGCGCGAAATCTGTCCATGTGTAAAGTGCGAAACAAAATGCGAATTTTGCATTGAATTTTTTTATTTTGCAGTTTGCCCTGTCTCACTGCAACGACTGATCAGCCCACTGACAGGTCTGATTAATTGTCATTGGCAAACATCGGAGTTCGTTTAACGCTGATCGCGTTGTCGACCGTCGTATGTATTTTTATAGGCCTAGTCTGACTATAACCTGCAATCTTGTTTATTTATTTATTCATTCATTCATTTCTTTTGTCGTCAGCAACAGCTTTTTCTAAGCTATTAGCTTGTTGCTGATTTCAGTTTGACAAACAGTATGCATACAACGTGCGATACAACTACGGCAAGGAGGGCAAGAGAACAGACTACACGCCTTACAGCTGTGTCAAGATTATCACCAGTAACCCTCCAGCAACCGGAGACTATCATGGTATGCGTAAAGTGCTTTTGATCTCAAACTATGTGAAGTTGGATAGGCTGCAGTTTTAGTTTGAGTAACTGCAAAAAAATGGATCCGTTTAAGAACTAAAGGATTTATGTTCTTATTTGTTTCGGTATTTATTATTGATAGTTAGTCGGCTTCCCATAAAACCTTTATGGCATCATAATTTGGTTTTGTGTTTTCTTCTGTGTGATGAAAAAATTACTCACTTATTGATACATTGCATGTTTCACTAACATTTGAGTGAAAGGGTAAGTGGATGATGAGCAAACAATGCTTTGTATTTTTTATGGTGAATGCCTGTATTCAGCATTTTAGAGATTAGCTGCACGATAACTGACATTTGATGTTTTTATTTTGTTTGATTGTTTTGCCATACAGGTTGTCCATTTCGTCATTCTGATGTTGACATACTGCAGCAGAAGCTACAGTCGCTGAATGTGTCGCGAGAAGCCCAGGCTGAGGTAAGCCTATCAGATGCTAATAATGATACGATACTTTATCAGGGTTCACACACTTATGCACATACCGTAAACCCACCAAAAAGAAGCACTACCCAAACTTATCCAATTGGCTTTTTGCTCACTAATAATGAAGTGTTTCCCTTTCAACTCAGTTAAATTTTTTAAACTTTAAACCTATGAATTTGCAAATTTTCGGATATTAACTTTATGTGGACAGTATCTTGCAGTGCTCATTGTAATATAGCTAACATGATGTTGGTTTTGTAGCTGCACTTTGTTTCATATACAAATACCATTTTAGCAGCTAGTCAGAATGTATAAATTTATTATTGCAATTTGCATAGATCCAGGAATGTTAATGAGACCAGAATATAGTGAGAACAAGATGAAACCAGTAGCATGAGGGCAAGAATGGGAATGAGACCAAAAACAATATTAAGGCCAAGAACAGGACCAACGTCTACAAGAACAAGGATGAGATCAGTGAAATCGAGAGATGTTTAATGTTTAATATTTGACATAGCAGTCAGCACATATTGATTTTTATTTTTAATTTACATTGTGCAATAAATTTGCTGGTCATCTGGTGTTTAATGGGGGCGTGTGACAGATAGCGGAGCTGGCAAAGCAAGGTCACTACCAGTTGGCCTGCGGCCGCTACTTCGAAGCCAGACACAGACACAAGTCTGAAGTGAACTTCGCTCTGCAGCATCCGAACCAGTACTACGACGAAAGTCGCAAGCTGCTGGCTGAAGATAGAGATGGTCAGTTATAGTCTGTATTCCTACTGCCAACAGTGTGATGAACGTTAGCAAATAAGGAACACTAAAAACGGGTTTATAAAATAAACTAATGTTTATGAACGTTGATTAACTGAAGTCAAGGTCTGAATGTTCCAGTGTTATGTGCCACCCAGTATATGATCACAGTACATAAGAGATAGAGACAGACAAACGAATGGACTCATTGAGGTGAAGCATTAACTAATAAGTTTTATAATTCATCATTATCAACTTTTTACCTTCACTGAGTTTTTTGTCAAGGTTTTTGGCGGACAGTGTTTCTGATGGAGGCAGCAGTGGTTGTTTAAATGTCTGAAGCAAACTCAGTAAAGGTTGTAATTTAATGGATTTATTGGCTGGCGAAGGTTGTAATTTGATGGATTTATTGGCTGGCGACACACCGGCTTAGTAAGCATTTAAAATTGCACACCTCTATTTCCGTATGTGTATTTGTCCATCTGTGTTTCTGTATACATCAGCTGTTTTATAAATTACTGTGTCATTGTTGTCAGATGGAGGTGCAAAGCGTGCCGGTGGCGGCGGTGGAAGCGTTGCTATCGTTCCTATCATCAGTTCATCAAAACCAGTCACCGCCCGAGATACTACCAGTAGCAGCCAGTTTGATGATGATGATGACGCTGAGGATGACGCTGTGCTGACCATGTGCACGGATACTGAGGGTGATGAGCTCATGTTGACAAGTGCTCTCAGCGAAGATACCATCGCGATGCAGACTGACGAATAGATGCATTTAAACCTCACACATTACTAGAAACACTCGGACAGCACTAATCTCCACCAACAGTGGCGCCACCCCGGGATTGGCAGAAATATTTATTTATGCTTTTAGTCTTTGGCTATGGCATTTTCCCCCTAAATAACCACTGTTAGTGGATGTTTGTGGCACTAATGTAAACAAGATTTTTTAAGACCAAAACTTTTAATTGTTTTCATGTAGCAAATGTGACAAAGTATCCTATGCATGCTACTTGATGCCAGTTAATAGTAACTGTAATAACATAAGTTATTATTGAACTCCATAAGTAGTTAACTGCTGTCAAAATCTTTATACACTGTGTCCAGTAAAAAACTAATCCCCTAGACATCGTGCAATAAAAATGGCAAATCTGAATGAATTTGAATAAAGTTTCGTACACTCAATTCCCAATAAGTTCCTGAAGTGATAGCCAAAATTTGTTGAAAAATATTATTATTTACCAAAATTATTAAATGTTAAATATTGATAACAAAATATGTTTGTTACCAATATGGCGTTGCATACATATTGTATTGACTTGTTCGACGACGTCAAAGAAGTGAACTGCAGGTTCAGATCTTGGCTCAGCAAGTGGAATGGCTACAATTACAAAGCTTATACACAGCTACGGTATACAAATACACTGTGTCCAGTAAAAAACAGACCCCCTTGACATCGTGCAATAAGAATGTCAAATCTGAACGAATTTAAATAAAGTTTCGTACACTTAATTCCCAATAAATTCCTGAAACGAGTGCCAAATTTCGTTTAAAAATATTATTCCGTTCCAAAATTATTAAATGTTGAATATCGATAACAAAATATTTCTGTTACCAATATGGCGTTGCATAGTGCAGTCGCTCAAGTGGAATTGATGTTTGTTGATGCAATCAAAATAACGTAAACAATAACAAAATGGTGTTTTCTGCAGACAAGCGTGTTTTAATAAAACTGTTGAGACAAAAGAAAGTATATGATGCTAAAAAGTTTATCGCAAAATTTCCCAGCAAGCCATGGACAATGTCAGGATTAAACAAACGGTTGCCTAATACTGGACACTTCACATCACATCTTGAGGCAACCTCACAAAAGCTGCTGTAACTATTGTTTGCGTAGATAGGTTTAAGTGAAATTTGGCACTTTGATTGCCAATAGATGACGCACTGTTGACGTAAACTTCTTGCTAGAATCAGACGTTGTTTGTTAAAGTTACGCAAATGTACATGGGTTTACTTATGTAATGCCATATTTTTAATAGGAGATATTTTGTTATAGATATTTAACATGCAATAACTTTGGTAAGAAATAATATTTTTCAATAAAATTTGGCAGTTGCTTTGGGAATTTATTGGGGATTAAGTGTATGAAATTTTATTCAGATTCATTCAGATTAACATTTTTACTGCACGAAGTCTAGGGGATTAGTTTTTTATCGGACACATTGACACAATGTAGTAATTGCTAGCAAAAAGTCTTGAAATTTTGAAGACTTTTTATTTAAGATGGAGACTTATAGACACTAGGATTATTTTTTTTTGTTTTCAGGGCACCTCAAGATCAAGGCTTTGGTCTTGATCACTACATCTCTGGCTTGTGGTTGAAAAACCATGTTTATTTTTGTTTGTGTGATAATATTGTTAATATGTCTACAAAATAGCTTTAAATTCACAATCAGTGCAGCAAATGACCACTTCCACAGGTCTGGCATTTTCCCCTAGACCCCAGTAGATGGCTCTGATGGCAGAATCCAATATGGCTTGATGCGTGGTTTTTCAAAGCATATCACAGTTACTGTCAACGAAGATGTCTGGCAGTGTTAAACTTTTACATCGTTTTATGTTAGGGTCATCATGAAAACCATTGGCATGATAACTGCTGTCAGCTGACGAGTCTTGTTAGGTGTACCATTGAAACTGTTGTGTGGTGAAAAATTGCGCCACAATATGCAAATGGACTATTAGTGACTCATGACGAAATTGTGTTCATTTTTGGGTCCCAAATGAAAGTGCCAGATTTTGTCAAAATTCGTTCTTGTTCTACTGAGTAGAATAGTCTTGTGGACAGTCAGACAGACTCGTGTGAGAACATAACCTTTGTTTTTTCAGTTGATTTAAACATGTAATGACTACATGATATGTGATGTTTGCTGCTGTGTACCATTTATCATGTGTGCTTTTTATTGCACAAAAATTGCAGTCTTTTAGGCAGGCTATTCTCGTTGTACCTAAAATTATTGTAGTGTTTTCTTGCCGTGGCATAATTGTGGATAAACGTTGGAAATTATTCTGCAAATAAAAGTTGTTGCAGTTTGCATCTGCTTAACTGTTTTGCTACATACTTGCGATTGAACGAAATGTAACTTTGCCATGTAGTTGTCAATCAATAATATCCACACCGAAATACGATCAGCGCTGTTGCCCTTTGTTGTGAAGGAGTGTTTAACAAATGAACAAAATTGGTTTAATGGTTGGTTCAGCGGCATTGTGGGTTGAAAAAGTAGGCAAGAGAGGAAGTTGCAATTTTCCGACAAACATTCCAAATTTCTGACAGACAGCTGCTAGCTGCAAATTTCTAACAGAGGAGGTTATTAGTGGTCAGTATTTCAGTTTGTCGATGTGAGCACCAGATTTTGTATTTTTAGGCCAAGAATTTCCAACAAGAAGAGAATTTTCTGACTATTTCCCCGCAGCCCAAAATTTGGGGGATTGCCCTCTCCCCCAGGCCCGTTAAGAAGGTGGGGTAGAGAGTAAGCTGCCCCGAGACGTTTGGGGGGCCCGCCGTCGCTCAGAAATATAAAGTACACCAGAATGCACCGTTTTGAAAAGAAAAATTCAAAAATTGTCTTACCAGCAGGGCTCTGTGACAGTGTTTGGAGGGCCCTGCGCGAATGTTTTCCCAGGTCCCGCTGTGGCTGTCGACGGGCCTGGCCCCTGCCACGATGCCACTGAGTTGATTGATTGATAATTGATTGAAAGTTGTCAAATGCAAAGTTCTGAGATGGAAAATTAGTTTGAAAAAACTGGGTTTTTACGTTTTTAACAAGAAACCCAGCTGTCACTAAGATACCCGACCATTATACTGGTTGTCAGTGACCTTCAGGGTCATCCACGGTCGATGATTCAGTTTATCTGAAAGGGCGTATGCCACTTCCTGTTAGTGATTAATAGTAACTTAACCCATATCTCGCACCGTTTAGCCACAACAGTGCGTACTGGCCTTCGAGATCATCCAAACTCCCAAGTCAACGATTTTTTATGTCTTTTGACAGCCAATATGTCTTCAAGGTCAATGATTTCCATCTCGTCTGACAAGGCGTATGCCACTTCCTATTAGTGTTTAATAGTAACCTTGGCCGTATCTCTCACCGTTTCCGAGATATGGCCAGTTTTCCATTAATTTTTTTGTTGTACAATTTACATTAAAGATCATGTTTAATTTTACATTTAGGCCTATTCGTGATTTTTAGTTTGGTGTTTTGGGATGGATGTTACTCCAAAAAGTCCAAAAATTTATTTGCAGTCCTGGCTAATTCCGAGGTAAAACGTCGATTTTTCTTCATCAATTATTGCATTATTTATGCTTATTTGTTCTTAAAATAAATCAGTAGGCCCTACAATATTAAAAAGATGTGCAATTTTATTGAGCAAAAACGGATTTTAAAAACGTCTTTTAAAGTGTATTTAAAATGTTTCAATTTGTGCAACGTGCCTACGTCCGTGAAACTCTGGCGCATTAAAGGACAAGCTACCAGCTTACATTTGTTTTGTCAGTAATCAGCTGTTTCCGGCGTCTGCTTTTGCTGTGTGTACTGTGAAACTGTGAATTTGATTTGTCAAATATAACTTCATTACGTTAATTATAGTTTTGTTGGAAACACTACATGCCGAGAGCGTGAACTAAATAAGATGCCGCCAAAAGACGCGAAAGGTGACAAGAAAAAGCAGCCTCCGCCGAAGCCGGAATGCGTGCCACCGCAGGAGGCAAAGCCGCCAGACGAAATGTCGCCGCAATTTTATCTAGACCAGATTGCCGAGCTTGAAGAATGCGTCGAAAGGTTTGAATTTGTAATAAATAAACCGTTTTGTAGTGATTGACATTTTTAGAACCAAGTGTCAATACACAGTGACACTGCACGCTGCTATAGAGGCTGTGTGGAGTTTGGTTACTTTTAGGGTTCGGGTTACGATAGTCGCTAAATGTATACACGGTTGGCCGTGCACACGTATTGCAGTTTCACACACACTGCTAGATGTGACTGTGTGTATAGCATCTTTGTTTTTAGAAACGAATTCTGATAATGTAGCACACAGTATCATCTTATATTCAATTTAATGCTTGAGCCAGTCATTTTAACCTTTGGCTTTTTGGCTGGCTTTGGTTTTAGAGTATCTCGGGCACAAAATTTGTTGTGTAAACTGGTTAATATATTGAAATTGAACTTTAAGATTACTGCATGGATTTGATACAAAAACAGAGCGTGCTTGTCTTTGTTTATCGGTCACTGTTTCACAGTAATTTGTGGTGCTCCAGCTAGTCACTTTTTAATTTTAGCTATCAAAACAATGAAACATAAGTTCAACAGTCAAAATATGTGAGCCTGCTGAATGTGCTGACTATTTAGGACCTACGATATTTTGTTCTTTTATCTGGTTTGCCATGATCATGATCAGTGACAGTGTAGCCTGTGTAGGTAAACAGTTTGACTTTGTTTTCTATGTGGATAATTTTTACTACAAGTTTTTTTGTACATTTTTATGCTTGATCTATAAAATTTGATGTTTAAAGTACTGACTAGAATGAGTACACATGATATTACTGAAGTTTTGTTTGATTTTTCGGTTATTTTGTATGTGTTAGATATCAGAAATTGCACAAGGTACTGTTAGAGAAATCTGAAGAATTACAGGCAAACTTAGTTGAGCAAAAGGAGGAGAACAAAAATGCATTTATCCAGGCAAAGAAAGACTTTGAAGACAAAGGTATGAAAGTCTCAGTGCATAAGATGTGTGAATAAATTTGACGGTTGTTAGAGGCATTATTCTGTGGTGTCTGGTGTTTGTTGACCTGTTCATTAACAGTTTGGTGTTTATCATATGTGTATTATTTGCACCGTGATAATACTGGTGAGTTTTTGTGCCTCCACCTTCAGCTGGTACCGAGTGAGTGGAACTGGAGACATCATTTTTTCACGTTGTCTGTCCATTTCTGATGAGGCTTATTACCTATGTTATGATTGATGGATTTCCTCCTAACTTTTACCAGTGGAGCATTTTAAGACATAGGTGAGCACCGTGAGCTGTTTAGGTTTTGGGGCAAAAGGTCAAGGGTTAAGTCGCAACATAAGTAAATATCTTAAATATACCATTTTGTGGGTTTGTTTCTGTGAGGCTTCCAGAGTGCATTGTCGAATTCTTTCTTTAAATTTTTGTCACTAATGTTAATGTGTGTTAAGACAATCATGATACGATTAGGTTTTCGTGTGAAAGGGTCAGGGTCACAGCAGGCACAGGGAAACAGAGCTCGACCATCTGGTTGAATAAGTAGTTAGTTGTGTGGTGTGGTGCTTGAAACAGTTAATATGTTGTTGTTTAGTGGCCGAAATTGCACAGTTGGAAGAAGAGGTGAAGGAGATGGAGCTGAGAATTGAGAAAGAGAAGGAGGAACACAAGGAATTGATGGAACAGAAGGCGAAGGAATATGTTGAAACTGAACAAGAACTTATTGCTGCCAACCAAGAAATTAGTACTGTTGTCATTTCTTAGCTATAATATTGCTATTTGTTATAATCGTGGTAATACACTTTTCTTTGTTCATAGCATGAGTTATTTAAAACGTTTTATTCTGTTAGTTGCCACAGGTTTCTGAAATCTGTGTTTTATATGTCGGGTATAACATCAACATGCTGTAGTTGTAGCTTCTGGCATGTACGAAGGTCGTTCCATAAATAAGTTACAAAACATCGTCATTTTGTTAGTTTTCCAAATATAAAAAATCTGAAATATACGTTTTGTAGGGAATTTAATGCTGGTCACCACCTGTGAGTTTTATCATGATGACTCACTGTGACGTCATTTATTGACAAAAAATTTAGTAACGCTGCCACTAAATTTGTCCCGAATGAACAACATGCTACTGTTCGTTTTTTCTGTGAGCAAATAAGCGTAATGCAAATAAAATTCAGACAGTTTGTGTCCAGTATATGGCAATAAGTG
>Ga0209671_1008004_pt1 | contig 11036 bp, 6 predicted proteins | sample WorMetHERISLAND2_2_FD_187401 | JGI IMG/M metagenome (GOLD analysis project Ga0209671, IMG submission 187401) | Marine gutless worms symbiont microbial communities from Max Planck institute for Marine Microbiology, Germany - Olavius geniculatus... | ecosystem: Host-associated > Annelida >...
TGAAAACGGTTGCAGATAGGTGCATACATGCTGCTTATCATAACAAGCACTGGCGACAGGCTTTTTGGATTTATTAACATCGATGACCTTGAACGACCTTGAACCCCTCAAAAACAGGTTTTTAGTGAATTTTTCGCAATTTTTGAATGCAGCGCACATTTCAACACTGAATTGCGACGAAATGGCTGGCGATAGACCAAGACAATTTGCGTATGAAATTTTCAGCAATCAACGTAAATTTTAGCAGTTCAAGTCCCGACCCCTAGGTTCAAGGAGGCCAGCGCAGGCGGGCGTCAAAGACAGTTACCCCCCTAAAAAGTGGTTATTTTACCGCAATTATCTCGTGTAGCGTGAACACGGTTGCAGATAGGCACAGACATTCTGCTTATCATAACAAGCACTGGTGACAGGCTTTTTAAATTTATCAACATTGATGACCTTGAATGACCTTGAACCCTAACAATATTGATTTAACGTGATTTTTTGGCGATTTTTGGCTGCAAAAAAGTGAATTACGACGAAATGGATGGAGTTAGACTACCATTACCTGCGAACAGGAACTGCTGTAGGCTTTCGCGCGTCTCGTGAGCTTTTCTCAAATTACTTGTTTCATAATGTACCGTATTGAACACATTTGGGCAACTCAGACGTAAAATGTACAGTTAAACATTTAGCTATGCTAATTGTATAGGCCTAAATTGTGCACAACTGCACACAGCACACAGAAAATGATTCCACACATTTCACCAAAAAAATCAAAAACTTCTAGTTTGGTTGTTGTAAAGTTATTTCGTTAGAAACTTGCAAAAAAAGCAGCCAATTAATTCAACGCCAAAAACAACAAAACACATAATATAACGCGCTTCACTAACGAAAAACGAACACTTAGTTAATTGAAGACATAGGTCTAACTTCCAAAACCCGCTTTTTCTATTTTATTGTTTTTGCATAAAATGACAAATGGTATAACCAAGTTTTGTAATGTAACTGTTTTCTCCATAATATAAAAATGGTCTCGACCAACTTCTGAAATTTAGCTTTTCAATTATAACATCACAGGCTTATTTATTGCTTGCAGCTTACGTATCAACCTGTCTAAAACGATGAGATGATTGTCAGATTGGAAGTGTCGTCGCGATGGATCTGCCGTCAGTGATGCGACTGACTCTGACCGGTCAGGACAATTCAAGCTACGTCGGCACGTTGTATCTGCGGAATGCCAGCAGCATCCCACTGGCTGCGGTCAATAGTGTCGACTACTCGCCGGCTGCAGGCGGCTCGCCGGCTCAGCACGATTCCCTCGGCATCAAACCTGCACCTCCGCCGCCACATCCTGTCTTCTCCCGAGCCGGCTCCGGACGCAGCAGTTCCGCCGACCCTAATGGCGCGACGTACTATGTTCGCCCGTACGTCGTACCCCAGTGTATGGTACGTGCGTGTGACGTACTATGTCGTCGCCGTCGTGCTAGTTTACGGCTTTTCCATCGTTCTGCTAATCGCTTCGCACATCAAGCGAAAGAACGCCAAGGCGCTGGAAGACCGGCAGATTAACAAGTACCTCCAAGAGTTTCAGGTCTACCTTCAGCTTCAGCTACTATAGCGACTGCTACTACATTATCATCGTCGTGTCATCATTGTCATGTTCGTTTATTGATTGCTTTAATAAAGACTATAATGAAGATGATCAGTTTGAGAAACGACAGCTTGCTTACGCAATATCAAGTCTTGCAAAATAGTAGATGAAGATTATCACACAGATTAAAAAACGTTATAAAAGTAAAAACAAACAACACTGAAAACAGTAATCACAACTAATAAAAAATCACGATCAGTTAAGTAGGCCTATAAAGTTTTGTTAACGACTTCTAGCGTGTCTGGTTTCTAAGACCACTGTTGAGTTCAAACAAATAGGTTTCTGTTTGATTTGAAGAACGTCGTTATTTCCGGCAAATTCGTGATACAGCACAGTTGTTTGAACGCCGGTAACTGTAGGCAGTGAAAACCACGAAAACGTTTCAGTTTCTAGTCATGGAGACCAATGTGGATAACGAGATTTTCGTCACTTTCATGCAAAAACCTGGCTTTTCGGAAAATCGTACCAGGCGTCGCCGTTTAAACCAGTTTATTGTACTACAGTTACTAACTTTGAAGTGTTTAGTACTTAATATAGCGCTGCTTAAACACAAGTCAGACTCGTAACCGGAAGCGTTTTACAGTCTCAGAACTAGCAGTTGGTCGGCATTAGCTAATGAACTGTCCTTGGTACTAAGGAAGTTGTAATAGGTTGATTGACTGGCTGTAGCCGACGCGTGTCGCTGTGTATACAGGTGGTGCGTGAAACGTCGTCACGTGATCGCTACAGGAAACTCAAGCGCGACATCACCGACAAGTTGACCTACGAACGTTTAGCTCTGCAGAGTGCCGGGGTCGCCAAGACAGCCACGTCATACCGTGCGGCGTTGACGAAAGCTGCACTGCTTCCGCTCACCGCAGTCGCATTACCGACAATACGTGAGTCCAACGACGCTATGGCCAAACGGGCGCTGTCTGAACCGCAACAGCCTCGCACCACGTCTCTAACAGGGCCCAGTCCACCGGCGTGTCGTCGCGCTGGTTGCTCGGTGCGTCCGATGTCGTTGCTGCGCCCGAGTCTGGCGCCGATGCGCAGTTGGAACAGCGACGACTCCAACTTTCTGGCCGCGTCTTGTGACGCACCCAATGACGTCACGCGCAATGAGGTCACGTACAAGAGCGGAGCGGTGAAGCGCGCCAGACTGTGTCGCAATGCACGGGTCGACGACACAACTGAATCAGTCGTCAACGCCGTCGTCATAGAGGAGTTTAACGGGACCGCAGTAATGAACAATATTTCTAATACCACGACTGTAAAATTACTGATAAGTAGGTCCGTATGTGAACGACAATAAAGGAAAGTGTTAATATTCACGAAAATCGTGTGAGCGACGCTGGAGAAGTGATGTGCGTCCGATGCTTCATGCAGACGACTGAATCAGTCGTCACTATCGCTAACATCCCGATCATAATATCGTCTCCGGACGACTGCGTCACAGGAAGCAAGTCGGAGGAGTCAGCAGAACTGCAGTTGCCTGTCCCAGCACAGCGACGCTCGTCATGCCCGTTCACTCTGTATCGCGCCAACACTGAAGACAAGTCATCACCGTCATCGCCGGGTCTGGGTCTGCGTAGATTGCGCCCGTCGCGCAAACGGAGACACGACACGGACCCTCTGTCATCCGAGTCAGACGCCGGTCAAAGACGTACGAGTCTGCAATCAGTTATCGGCGACGACCAAACTCCCGCGAGTATCACGTCGACAGCTGCGGCTAATTGCACCCAGAAGCAGCAGCAGCAGACACAACATCCTCGTCACAACTAATCCGCCACTGAGCATCCTGAAATCTGGTCTGCTGCAGGTGATCGTGTACGCGCTGTGACAGACCGTTCTCTCGTGGCACACGGCACACAAGCACTCAGCAGCAGCAGCAGGCGGCAGTACGAGCAACATCAGTCGTAACAGCAGCAGTGGGTCGTGCTAACAGCGAGTGTCACAGTCATACGTCATCACTGGATGTTGCTAGCTGGAGGCCAGCTCGACGCCTGTCACTGCCCCAGCAGTCGACGACGTCTTCAGCCGCTGTAACCGTTTCACGACTTCAGCTGCCGTCGCCCATACACCCGTGACAGACAGACAGACAGACAGACGCAATGCACGTCCGAACCACGTTTATCACACGCTCGCATTTCTTCTGTCTGTGTCTACCTTACTGTCTTTGTACTAGATACCAGACTATTGGAGTGGGCAAGCGAGTACGCATACGCAACGCGAGCTTATATCACTCCAGACAGTGCGGTATCGTACTTAAATCACGCTCAGATGGCGTCGTTTGCTTTATGACGCACGACTGCAACAAATAAGTTGCGAAAACAGTCGCGCTGCGACCTGGGTGTGGTTTGAACAGTGTGAGCCTCAGTCATGTGCAAGCGTGCAAGCGACAATGTATGGGCTACACGGTTTACCGTCGGCAAGTATGAGATATTAAGTGTGTTAAACAGAATGTCTGGAGTGTGTAAGTTCGTTTAACACTCACTGTTGTACTCCAGACCCTGGTTTCACATGCACGTAGCCTAAACTCTACTATTTCGAGTTGTTGTAGAGTTGTCGGCCAACAAGTCGTACGGAAACATCTTAATATTAACATATCAAAAACTGTTGTGTAAGTTTTCGATTATTGTGGATCTGTGTTGTACAGACTAGGGCCTACAATTAAGTTGCTGTGGATTTGCTACGCGGGCCCTACTTGCGTGGGGTGGGCGACTGCCTGTGGACAGATAGCAGTAGCTTAAACTATTTCAGTATTATTTAGCCAATCAACCAAGTTAAGTAGTCAACTTAGCTTTCCGTCCCTTCGCGGTAGGTAAATTGAGTACAACCTGTTTGTAGTTTCGGTTAAGACGGGTGCGTTCACCTATGGGCTGACTAGTTTATGTGATCCCGTATGACAGGTGACGCTTTGTAGCTTTGTAGCTCTGAGACGAATTTTCGTAAGAAACACCCTTTAGACCATTTTTAAAGTCGCATTTTGCTGGCGATTACCAGGACAATAGCAACCAATGCTGCTCAATGTAATGCTGGAGTCACATTAATGTGTATTTCTTTACTTTATTAATGCTGTCGACGACCGAATGCTCAGACACTAAACTCTGCTGAATATTGTCTGCAGTAGCGCTTTTATTTGACTCAATGTCTGTGCTAACCAACAAACAAATAAAAGCGTTAAAATAATAGTATACCTACCAGTGGATAGTAACAGTGTGATTTGTATGAAAACTTTCAATGTCGTTTTTCTCAAAACTATAGAAACGCCTCTTATGCACTTTTACCACTCAACGGACGATTTATGTGCTTCCAGTTGCAGTTTGCGAAAAAGAATCCCCTTCTAAATTATGTTATTTTGCGTAAAGACGGTTGCAGATAGGCACATACATACTGCTTATCATAACAAGCACCGATGACAAGCTGCTTTTAATGGTATCAACATTGATGACTTTGAACGACCTTGAATTTCCGTAATAGGGTGTTTAGTAAATTTTAGCGATTTGTGGCTGAAGCGCACACTTTAAGAGTGAATTGCGACGAAATGGACGCAGATAAACCAGTACAACCTGCGAACAGGAACTGCTATAGGCTGTCGCGCGAGCGTTAGCTCAGATTTCTTGTTAGAACCCGTAAAGGTTTTCGAAAATTCAAAAAAGTTAAGGTAGCCTAACTTACTGTCAAAAGCGTTAAATCAGAAAAGGGACGGTGAGGAAAATTGGCGATTTTTAACCAATAAGTCGTATCACAGAAATGGCGTTAGATAGGGCCAAAGTCACTATGGATATAGAAAGTCGTATGCTCGCTTTCGATCGGTACCAAAATAAACAAATTTGGGGTGCCCTTCAATAGGCACTTATACACTCTACTGCACGAATGAGAATGGTATCGTAAGGTTATTTAAGGTCACGCGCATTTTCAGGCCGATTGATGCAGCACATTAGAACGGCCGCATAATGCCGGGCGGCACATTGATTGGCGGCCAGGTATTATGGTAATAGCAGAGCGGCTGTAGCGGGCTAACCGTTACAGTCGAGTAGGGGCAGTGAATTGTTGCAGGCATTCAATAGCTGTAGGCTATACAGGTGCGCTTTCTGACTCTTCAGTGCCATGCCTCTGCTTAGCTACCAGTCAACGCCGAGGTCGTCTCTATTTTAACACGCTACAATACTGTGAATCGGTTGACTTCGACTGTTGACGATGACCAGGTCTAGAAGTGTCGGATCGACGCCCCAGTCGCCAGGTATGCCGACCAGCACACGCAACAAATCATCTGACAAATTGCGGTAGCACTAATTGCTGAATCAGCTGAATTAGCCTGAATCGGCCCACTGCTGCGTTCATGACGCCGATGGATTAACAGTAATTATTGAATCGGCCCACTGCTAGTTCAGGTTTTGGTTTGTTTTTGGGTTTAGGTTTAAAGTTTAGATTTATTACTTAAAACTATTGCTTATTCAGTTACATCCATCGGCGCCGATTCAGGCCGATTCAGCTGATTCAGCAATTAGTGCTACCCGACAAATTGTGTTATGCTTCGACGACAGTGTCACCGTTCGTGACCTCGGGGCGTGTGTGTGTTTTTCGACGTTAATTCCACTAATATATCGGTGATTCTATCGTGGGGCGTTGACTATACGCCCCCGTATGCGTCCACCACTACTTGGTCGGAACGTCACAACAGAATTGGTCTTAGCCCTTGTGCTTTTATGTCAAAAGTTTTTAATGTTTGGTAATTTGCCGTTTAGTATGCTTCGCACTAACACTGGCATTGTACACTGCAGACATAGTGCTAGAGATAATGTACAAACATGTGGCACAGTGATTGAGACGTCACAGCGCATCGGCGGCGACAATGATGCAGTTACAACAGCTGCTGCGGTACAACAGTGCGAAGGACACGAACATTTCGACATTCCGGTCGTCGATGAACTGATCTCAATGACCGTTGACGACTTGTTCAACAGAATCTTCAACGACGCAACGTTTTACGCCGAGTTCACGCGACGACGACACACTACCGGTATGTATTAGTATAGAGTCGCCATTAAACAGCATTGAAGCAGCTCGCAAACACAATAGCTTGCAACTAAAAGAGATTGCATTAGGCCTACAGCATTACAACAATTGTATTTGTTGGTGTTGTTAGATGTGCAGTTGGCGCCGTGGCCGAAAGAAGCAGACGACAATGGCCAGAAAACGCGAATCATGCACTACAATTTGAACGTCAACTTTGGCTTTGGCATGAAATGCTGCCCGACTACTGAAACTCAGGTAAACTTAATGTATAAGAACATTTATCATAGTTGTAATAAACGTTTAGGAAAGTTCAATTCATTAAGCCGGTCTCCCGTAAGTACGATCGTCTGTGCGTTCGTTCATCGATAAAACAAGAAATCTGAGCTAGTTCTCGCGCGTAAAAATCGTTTCGATTCAAATAAAATTTTATCTGTAAGTAGAGTGATTGAGTGCTATGCCGCGTGGTCTGATATTTAAAACTAAAATTATTTGCCGCCAGCTTCCCTGTATACCGATACGATACTGGCCGCAACGACACAGCTGGGTGAACGCGTCTCACCTTAATCCTAGCCAGGCAGACCAGTACTCGATTTGGGCCGGAAAGGACGGAAGGCTGAGTTGATGTTATGTTGGTTATAGGCCTATACCTAAATGTTCAACCTCAGCAGAGAGTCACCCATTCATCCAAATAGTAACCATTAATTTTTGATAGCGACTCGACCGGGAGTTTAACCCACGACCTCTCGATCGTAAGTCCGACATGTTATACCAACAAGTCAGTGTATTGCTCATGCTGCTGATTGCTGCACGAAGGTATTGCATGCGGAAAGTCGTGTCGGCTGCGGTTACGTCGTGGATGCCGACTGTATCAACGTTAGTGTCCCGTACGGAGATCATTTCAACACGGTCGTCAGATATTGCCTCAAGCGCGTCACCGCAAATCTAACACAGCTGTGCGTAACCGGCAAAGTCCGATACCACAAGAGCGTCTGGACATTCATGAAAAGTGCGCAAGCTTTCTAGCCATTTACACGCATGGTGCATCTGTAGGCATGTGTATTTTTGATTCCGATGTTTTTTTACATAATGCATGTATAGTTTAGATCTACTCCGCTTAATTATTATACTTCAGCCCATGCAAGGTTACAGACTATTTTTGGTTCCTTCTACTGATTGTAAAAAATAAGCATTGTGGGGCCTCAGTCATCAGGGGGATATCTCCCTTAGCGTCAAGACGCAACCATTCTCCTCAACTCGCACGAACCCCTCCCTCCTTTCTCTTCCGCCCTTCGATCGACTTTATTTCTCTTTCTTGTCTTTTCCTTTTCGCTCCCCATTTTTCCCAAATCTAGCTCGGCGGTCTCTAAGCTCCGCACCAACTTTTGACATTGTGTAGAAATGCATTAACAGTCACCATCAGTTAATAATGTGAGCTGACGTGTTAGGTTTAATTCAGAAGAGTGCTGCAAATGGATTAACTCAAAACTTCGGCGTGATGGGTAAGTACACGCAGAATAATAGTTAATCGTCTAATACGCTATTTAAGTTGTTTTTGTACAAATTGCTATTCTAATTCATCAGATTGTCCCAACAATGCTTTTCTGTGATACATTATAAGTCAGTTCCGCCGATATCTTAGCAAATTAAGTGACAGTTTAAACGGTAATATTGCAACAGCTATGGCGGCATGGTTAATATCAAATAAGCTGCATATCAATTGTTGTCCGTCCGTCTTTATGGGCTTCTAACACAAAACATGAACAAAACAAAAAAGTATCGGTACAGAAAACCAAAGTTGGTGTGAACGTCCCACGCTACAGCAAAAGTTACCAGTGTGTTAAATTCTAGCTTAAAAAGTCAAAAAGGTTAGCATTAGTTTTAGGGTTAACACAGGGCATGTAGCTAGGCGGACGGTCGCATATTATGTCAACATTGGGCCAACATCTTCGCTGGTCTTTGTATTCAACAGTTTAATGCCCGGTTGTTGAGACGATAATGCCATTGTCTGGATAATTTTGGGCGAGTGTAGCCCGAGGATAACCCAAGCTTCGAGGATGCTAAACGCTGTTTTTTTTTCTTGTCCAAAAGGCAAGTCGAGATTCTCGAGGTAACTCGTGTTTCTGAAACTGGGCATAAAGGACGTACGTTTTTGCAAGCTTTGGATATACGTTGACTTGTATTGCATGGGTGTGGACAGTGGAGCTGCTACACGAGGTCGCTGCTGCTGCGCTGAATAAGCCGGCTACAGCGAGTGGTCATCACGGGCGTCCGTGCACGCTGGCGGTCAACAGTCGGCGCAGTCGGACCAGGTTGACATCATCTGTAGCGTCGTCGTCGTGTCGACAGCGGGCGTCACGCTGTGCTGCTCCCGCTGTCAATACACAGTCGTCACCAGCGGCCAGTCCTCGTGACAGCGGCCTATGTACAGCTACATCATCGTCCGCCGCGCGCTGTCAGCAGTCTGGCTCGCCGCATCAGTTCTTTCTATGCCCAGTCTCATACGGTGCGTGTCGTCGGTCCAGTCATAGTTGCCAACCAGTGTTTAATCTGTAGCAATAGAAGTAAATTGGTGGTACCGTCAGTCGAGGTGCCGCGTGTTCAACTTCAAGGTGTTCAACATCGTGAACGGAGGGAAATAAAGGGAGGCTCTGAGAGGGTAATGGGTATCCCTTTGATCCCCAACCAATTAAGAAATTTAAAAGAGCGTTACGCTGCAGGAGGAGGTTACATAACTCCGCAGAGTAGCCTGAAACTTCTTTGCTACATTCATTCCTTTACTGCCCGAAGACCTCCCTGATCCGGAGTGTTCTGAAAACACTCGTGTTCTGCAAACTCCCACAGTCAGTCGCTGAAGACGCTGTTCTCGCATCATAAGTGTGCCCAGCGCAATAAAGGTTTTCACGAGGAAGGACTATATAAATTTAGCGCACGACTTTTCACATGTGACTTAGGCCTACTATGTGATGCGTAGATAAACGTGCTGAAGCTGAGTTGTGGAGATCGTCGTGGTCAGTAGATTCAGACGCTGGTTTGCTGCACCTGCTGGTCGTTCTGCTTCTCATTATGTCAGTATTCGTTGGCTAGACGCTCTCTTTAATCATTCTCGTGCGAATAAGTTATTGCCTGTTTGCTATTAGGTCGTGAACAATATGCAATTGATTCATACAGCTCAGAGGCACAAAAAGTTTCTGTTGCACTGTAGCGTCGAGCAGACAAGAAATTATTGTCCGCTTTTGCTAATGAAGTTAAAATAATGCGTAGACTTAGGTCATACAGTAGAGTAATGCGAAATGCAATTGTAGCTGCCTGACAGTTTAGTTGCAGAGATGTAGAGGCTTAGTCTTCGAGGCCAGTGGTCTCGAGGCCGAAACTTTGGCCTCAGTCTCTAGACATCACGCTTAAAAACTGGACTGAAACTTTGACAGGTCTTAGCCTCGAAAGCATGACTGAATTTCACGACGCGTTTAAGGTGCGACTGTTAGTGTATTTCAAGTTTAGCACTCGTGGTTAGTGTAGTGTAAGAATTAGGCCTACAGATATTGGAAATCGGCTAATCTTATATGAACGTATCTAACTAGAGGCTGACCAGCTAGTAGCCTACATTATATATTGTGTGTCTGTGTCGTGCAGTATATTGTCTCTAGTCGTCATCAACGCACTGCTCTACTATCAACTGGCCGCACTCGAGTCAACAGTCGCCAGTAGACTCGGTTTTGACACCTCTATCACTCGGACCACATAAACAACAGCTGTACATGCTGCAGATTTCAACTGATCAATCGATTCCCAATTACAACATTACATTACTATGTTTTTATTGCGTTTTGCAGTTGTAGGCCTATGTTTGGATGCAACTGCTGTGTTGTTAGGGGAGTGGAAAGGTGGGTTGTAGGCCTAACTCCCACATTATGAGATGGGGTTGCCAATGTATTCCGAGCCGAGAATTTGAAAATATTGCAAACTAGAAATTTGGTACAAAGCCCAACGTGAGTCCGCCCGGCGCCCTAAGTCCGATTGGAGGGGCAATTAGGGGGCTTACATTCCTTTCGTAGCAAAGTCACGTGGCCCGAACTCCACCGCATTAGCATACGCAGAACGCGCAGTGTCGACTTAGGGTAGGTAGACATTAGCCAACTAACCGTTAGTGGACCAAAATTCACCAAATTTTTTGGTTCAACGCGGGATATCTCTGTCCATTCCAGAGATATTTGCGCTCAAAGTTGAAAGTTGTCCTGAATCGTGCCGAATTTTTGACGTTTTTCGCTATCCCAAATTTTAATGGGGCGGTGCCCCCAAAATTTGTACGCACGTTATCAGCCCCACTTTGCACTATATCACGTGACAGTTTCATTAGGCTACTCCATTTGGCTTTAAAGTTATAGTGGCTAATTCGCTACAGTTA